>Ga0247610_10009149_pt1 | contig 10018 bp, 8 predicted proteins | sample 174DNAGHGhighgp2_FD_193483 | JGI IMG/M metagenome (GOLD analysis project Ga0247610, IMG submission 193483) | Sheep rumen microbial communities from Palmerston North, Manawatu-Wanganui, New Zealand - 1742 DNA GHGhigh gp2 | ecosystem: Host-associated > Mammals > Digestive system > Stomach > Rumen ... | reverse complement strand
TCCGTCTGGGCATACCGGGTGAAATCGTACAGATCACGTTGAAGAAGAGAAGTTAAAGAAGTTACGGAAGTTAACGAAGTTAGAGAAGTTAAAGATATGAAGCGGATTCTATATTGTGTTTATCAGGTTTTCATTGCTATTCCCGTGACCATTGTGATGACCATTTGGACGGCCTTCTTGGTGGGAGTGGGCTGTACCATTGGCGATGGCCACTATTGGGGCTACTATCCTGGACGCTGGTGGGCGCGCACCATTACCCGTGCCTTCCTGTTGCCCGTCAAGGTGGAGGGACGTGAAAACCTGGAACCCAACCAGTCGTACGTCTTTGTATCGAACCATCAGGGCGCCTTCGACATTTTCCTGATTTATGGCTTCCTGGGCCGTAACTTCAAGTGGATGATGAAGCACCAGATTAACAAGATTCCCTTCGTGGGTTATGCCTGTCGTAAGTCGCACCAGATTATGGTCGACAAACGTGGGGTGGGGAAAGTGCGTCATACTTACGAGGCTGCCCGCCATATTTTGGAAACAGGTAACTGTTCGGTAGTAGTATTTCCTGAAGGTGCACGTTCGTTTACAGGTCACATGGGAGCGTTTAAGAAAGGTGCCTTTGCGTTAGCCGATGAGTTGCAGCTGCCTGTTGTGCCGCTGACTATCAACGGCTCGTTCCAAGTGATGCCACGCATGAAGGACTGGCACTTTGCCACGTGGCATCCGTTGTCGCTGACCATCCATCAGCCAGTCTATCCCGTTGGTCAGGGTGCACAAAACATACAGGCCACGATGAATCAGGCCTACGACAGCGTGATGTCGTCGTTGGAACCAGCTTTTCAGGGCTTTGTAGAAAACCCTGACCAATAATCGTTATTTCACTCCAACAATGTTGGTCTTAGGGAGTTCGCGGTTGCGCTTGTTCACTACCGTGACGACAGCTTGAGCCAGATTGATGAAGGCCAGGCCTGTGGCCGTATCGCTGTTTGTAGCGGCAGGTTCGCCGGCATCACCACTTTCGCAGATACTTTGTACCAAAGGTATCTGAGCCAACAGGGGCACATTCATCTCTGCTGCCAGTTGCTTGCAGCCCTCTTTGCCGAAAATAAAGTATTTGTTCTCAGGCAGTTCAGCGGGCGTGAACCAAGCCATGTTTTCCACCAAACCGAGAATGGGTACATTGACCTTCTCGTTGCGGTACATATCGATTCCCTTGCGGGCATCTGCAAGTGCGACCTGTTGAGGTGTGCTGACGATAACGGCGCCTGTAATGGCCAGTGTCTGCAGCAGGGTAAGGTGAATGTCGCTGGTGCCTGGAGGAGTGTCAAGGATAAAGTAGTCCAGTTCGCCCCAGTCGGCATCGGCAATGAGTTGCTTCAGGGCACTGGTAGCCATACCGCCACGCCAGAGAGTCGCTGTGTCGGGACTGACGAAGAAACCGATAGAGAGCATCTTGACACCATAGGCTTCGATGGGACAGATGAGGTCGCGTCCGTCGACATGGACGGCATAGGGACGCTCGTCCTCGACGTGGAACATTTTGGGCATGGAAGGACCGAAGATGTCGCAATCGAGCAAGCCAACCTTATATCCTAAACGAGCCAGTGCAATGGCGAGGTTGGCCGAGACGGTGCTCTTGCCCACGCCACCCTTGCCAGAACTGACGGCAATAATGTTTTTGACGCCCGGCAGCAATTGGTCGCCCTTGGGACGGGGCTTGGACTTGAATTCGGTGACTATCTCAACCTCGATGTTTCCTGACTCCAGACTCCCGCCTCCTGCATTCTTACAATGGTACTTGATAGCCGCCTCGGCAGCTTTTACCGTCGACTTCAGAAAAGGATCGGTGTCGCGGGGAAATTCCAACACTACCGTTACCTTCCAAGGTTCGTCCTCTGCGGAGGGAGCAGCAATGGCGGGCGTATCGGCCACCATGCCGCTCTCTACGAGGTTTTTCTTCGTGCCGGCATACGTTACCGTTGCCAGCGCGTCCATAATCAGTTTTGGATATAATTTCACTGTTATCTTTCTTTGAAGCTTGAGACGTTCTTCCAATCTTTGTGAGACATATAAACGGCAGCACTGCCACGCGGGATGAGGAAGATGGGAGCAGAACCCTTAAACGTGCTCTTCGATATGCTGGGAGGAGCAGAGGTGTTGAGCACCACCGTCTTCAGTGACGGACACTTGGAGAAGGCTGAACCGCCAATTCTCTTCAGTGCTGCCGGCAGTTCCACGATGGAGAGCATGGTGCACTCCTCGAAGGCAGAACTGCTGATCTCCTTAACGGCAACCGGGAACGTCAGGGAAGCGAGACTGGTGCACTTGGAGAATGCTGCCTCGCCAATGCTTGTCAGCGCAGGAGGTAATGTAATCTCAGACAGTGTCGAACAACCCTGGAAGGCCTTGAGGCCAATCTTGCGGACGGTATTCGGGATGGTAATAGAACGCAGGCTGCTGCAATTGCGGAACATGTCATTGGTGATTTCAGTAATGAGACCGTTGATGGCCACACTGTCCAGTGAGGTGCACTCTTCAAAGGCACTGGTACCGATGTTGTTTACCAAGTTGGGGATGATCATCTCCTTCAAAGTTGTACATCCTTCGAAAGCATGAGAGCCAATCTTCTTCAGTCCATCGGGTAATGTGATGGCTGTCAAGTTCTTACAGTCGTTGAAAACCTCGTTGCCCAAGACCTTCACACTGCTGGGAATGGTGATGGATGAGAGGCTGGTGCAGTCTTTGAAAGCATCATTGCTCAGCTCGTCGAGGGAACCTTCGAGTGTAACAGTCGACAAAGCCTTGCAACCTTCGAAAGCGTTGACACCTATTTTATTAATGTTCTTGAGCGTAACGGCTGTGAGGCTGGTGCAGTCCTCAAAGGCGTCGCTGCCTATCTTGCGGACTTTTTCCATCTGTATGTTCGCAAGGGCAGCGCATTTCTTGAATGCGGCGTTGCCAATCTCCGTGACATCTTCGGGAATCACCACATTGTTCAGAACTTCACAACCAAAGAATGCCTCATTGCCAATGACGGCGAGGTCTTTCGACAGGGTGATAGAAGTCAGACTCTTACAATCCTTGAAGACGTCAGCTTCCAATAGGCGGATACCTTCGGGTAATGTCACGGTGGTGATTGACTTACAATCTTCGAAGGCATTGGCCTCGATGGCCTTCAGGCTCTCAGGCAGGGTAAAGTCGGTCAGACTCTCACAATCCTCAAAGCACGACTTGCCGATGGTGAGGAGTGTCTGCGGCAGTACTACTTTCTGCAGGCTCTTGGCACCAGCAAAGAGGCTAGCGGGCAGTTCACCGTTCTTGGTCTTTAAACCGTCCTTGCCTTCCACGATAATGACGTCAGCAAGGTCGACGGATGTCACCAGACACTCATTAGGATTTTTTTTGTTCGTCTTTGTACGGGTGACAATCTGCTGCAGCAGTTTCAGATCTTGGCCGTTGAGGGGACCACAGATTTTCAGCTCCGAAATAGTAAAACGGGTAGATTCGGGGAGCTGGGTTGCTAACTTGCCGACAGAGTCGACCGTGATGGTTTCTGCTGCCGCTGTGAAGAACATCGGAAGCATGGCCAATAGGGTTAAGATGTGTCGTTTCATATTTTATGAGTTTAGAGTTTATTTCGCTTTGTCGAGTGAACTGCGCTTGGTGCGGTGATAGGATCGGTAGTCGTCGAGTTCGATTTCAACGTCGGGCTCTACCAGTTCTCCGTCGCGAGGCAGACAGAACTTCATATACTTGATGTTCAGACCACGGGCTATCCACATCGACTCGTAATACGTTTGTATGGAGGCGGCAACGCTGTCTTTAGGCGCCGTAGCATAGAGGTCGGTGGTCTTGATGAGCACGGGCAGGTGGTTTTTCTCGACCAGATAGCTGGTGTAGGTGAAGAGGAAGTTGGAATCGGTCTTCAGATGGATAAAACCACCGTCAGAGAGGAACTTGCGGTAGCGCTCCAAGAACCAGGTCGAAGTGAGACGCTTGCGGGGATTCTTCATCTGCGGGTCACTGAAGGTCAGCCATATCTCGCTGACTTCTCCTTGCGAGAAAAAGCGGTCGATGACCTCGATATTTGTACGCAGGAAGGCTACGTTCTTGAGTCCTTCGTTCAGTGCCTGCGTCGCTCCACTCCACATGCGGGCTCCCTTGATGTCGACTCCGATGAAGTTGACGTCGGGGAATATTTTTGCCAGCCCTACGGTATATTCGCCCTTACCGCAGCCGAGTTCGAGAACGATGGGACCGTCGTTATGGAAATAATCCTCATGCCAATGCCCTTTAAGGTCAAAGGGCACGTGTTCCACTACCGAATAGGGGTATTGGAACACGTTCTCATAAGTTTCCATATCGGCGAATTTCGCCAGTTTGCCTTTTCCCATTAATTGTCAATTGTCAATTATCAATTGTCAATTACTCGATGACAACCGTTGTCCAGCCGTGTTTGTCCTCGATCTCACCATACTGGATGCCACGCAGCGTGTCGAAGAGTTTCTTTGACATCGGTCCGGGCTTGTCGCCAAACGAGTAGCGCTTGCCAGTGTCGAGGTCGTCGATATAAGAAATCGGTGAAATGACGGCGGCAGTACCACAAGCACCAGCCTCCTCGAAGGTCTCGAGCTCTTCCTCGGGAATCGGACGGCGCTCTACCTTCATGCCCAGATCCTCAGCCACCTGCATCAGCGACTTATTCGTGATAGAGGGCAGGATAGAGGTTGACTTCGGAGTGATATAGGTATTGTCCTTAATGCCGAAGAAGTTGGCAGCACCACACTCGTCCATGTATTTCTTCTCCTTGGCGTCGAGATAGAACTCGCAGGCGTAACCCTTCTCGTGGGCGAGATTGTTGGCGAAGAGAGAGGCAGCGTAGTTACCACCTACCTTATATTTACCAGTACCTAGAGGAGCACTGCGGTCGTAGTCGCGAACAATCACGTAAGGATTGCTCGAGAAACCACCCTTGAAGTACGGTCCTACGGGAGTGACGAAGATGAGGAAACAATACTCCTTGGCGGGATGAACACCCACCTGGGCTGATGTACCAATCAGCAACGGACGGATATAGAGCGTAGCACCACTCTCGTAAGTGGGAATCCACTCCTGATTCAGGCGTACCACCTTCTTCACCATCTCACAGAACAACTCAGTGCTTACCTCGGGCATCATGATACCACGACAGGTGCTCTGCAGACGAGCTGCATTTTCCTCCATACGGAAAACACGTACCTTGCCGTCCTTGCAACGATAGGCCTTCAGACCCTCGAAAGCTTCCTGACCATAATGCAGGCAGGTAGCAGCCATGTGCAGGTTCAGATACTCGTCGGAGCATACTTCGATTTCGCCCCATTTGCCGTCGCGATAATAGCAACGCACGTTGTAGTCGGTCTTCATGTAGCCAAAAGAAAGGCTACCCCAATCTAAATTCTTCATAATGATTATTTTTATATGCCTTTTGTTTTCATTTTGTGCGCAAAAGTAATCAAAATATTGCGCTTATGCAACAATTTCGTGCTAAAAATGCCTTATTTCTCGTTTTTCTTATTAATTTTGCAGCCAAAATTAGTTCTGAGGTAGCATGAAACGACTATTCTTTCCCTTAATCCTCATGGGATTACTGGTGTCTTCCACCTTGGTGGCACAGCCTAAACGTGGTAATTTCCAAAAGGGTGATTATGGTTACCTTTATTGTCACATGAATGATCGCGGACGGGCTTGGACGGCCTATGCGCTGAGTCGTGACGGATTCCATTATCACGACCTGTTGAATGGTGATTCCATTTTCAGTGACTACCAAATGGCGGAGATAGAGGGTGCTACGCGCGATGCTTATATATGCCGTAAGCACGATGGTAGTGGCTTTCTGATGGTGACTACCGATATGAACGTAGGACGCTTCAAGGATTTGAAGAAACAGGCCGAATGGGACAATTATGGCATCAATCTGTTGCACTCTGACGACTTGATTCATTGGGAGTCGAAGACATTCGACTACCGTAAGGGACTGAGTATTTTCTGTAACCCTGAAGCGGAAAGCATCTATAAGGACTGGACGACCATCATCCGCGTGTGGGCGCCGCAGATTATGTGGGATGGCGACTATGTGTGGCCTGATGGCAAGAAAGGCGGCTATTTTGTCTACTATTCGATGTGGAACCGCGCGGAGGAACAATACGATCGTATGTACTATTCTTACGCTGATGAGACGTTCACCCAATTGACACAGCCCAAACTGCTTTTCGACTGGGGCTATGCTACCATTGATGCTGATATCAATTGGCTCGACAGCGACCAGCAGTGGCACATGATGATTAAGAAGGAAGGTGGCAAACCTGGCTTGTTTACAGCTACTTCGAAAGAATTAACAGGTCCTTGGAGTGAACCCGTCGAAGATGACTATGTCAATTTTGAAGGCAATAAGAAATGCGAGGGTGTGTCTGCTTTCCAATTAGCAGGTCACGACGACTGGGTTATTGGCTATATCGAGTATTCGTCGCGTCCTCGCAATTATCGTCTTTGCTTGGCAGACAAGTATATGCGCAACTTCCAGAAGCCTCGCAATATAGAGGGTGTCAACCGTCCACAGCACGGCTCGTTCCTGCGGATTACCAAGGAGGAATACGACCGCTTGCAGGCCTGGAGCGACGGCTATGAACTGGCCACCATGAAGCCTAATAGGAAGAACCCTGTCATTCAGGGCCTTTATGCCGATCCAGAAGTGCTCTATTCTGAGAAGGATGGCAAGTATTATCTCTATCCCACGACCGATGGGCAGGAAAATTGGGATAATCACGACTTCCAATGCTATTCGAGTACTGACCTGAAGGACTGGAAGTATGAGGGCGTCATCTTCGACCTGAAGACCGACTGCCAATGGGCACACCGAAAGGCGTGGGCTCCCTGCATCATCGAACGAAAGGTGGGCAAGGGCAAGAAAGCAAAATATAAGTATTTCTATTATTTTGTGGGCGAGGGTCAGATTGGTGTTGCCGTAAGCGACCAGCCTACCGGCCCTTTTAAGGATGCATTAGGTAAACCGCTGTGTACGAAGGATATGCCTGTGATGAAGAATGGCGGTGCGACGATAGATCCTGACGTGTTCCAAGACCCGCAGACGGGCAAATACTATCTGTATTGGGGTAATGGCACGATTGTTTGTGCCGAACTGAATGACAATATGACCAGTTTCAAGGGTGAGCCGACGGTGATTCTGCCTCGTAAGGACAAGGCACGCTATAACTACAACGAAGGAACCTATGTATTCTATCGCAACGGACTTTACTATTTCACATGGTCGGAAAACGATACGCGTTCGAAGAACTACCGTATCCGCTATGCTATCAGCGATTCGCCTACGTCGCTAGTTCGCAATGGTCAGCCAGTTGCAGCGGCCGAGAAGACCATCGTCCTGCAACGCGACGACGAAAACCAGATATTCGGCACAGGCCATCATGCCATTTTGCAAAAGCCTGGTACCGACGAATGGTACATCGTGTATCATCGTTTCCAGCGTCCGCGTGGTCCCAAACTCGACTGGAGTGCAGGTTACAATCGCGAGGTGTGTATCGATCCGCTGACGTTCGATGCCGATGGGCAGATACAGCCCGTGAAGCCCAGCTTGTAATGGAAATGCCTATTGTTTAACAAGCCTTTCGGAATAGGGATCTTACTCTCCCCGTTCGGCCTGAATCTTTTTGATTTCTTCTTCCGTCTTGGTCAACTTGTCCTTGCAGAATTTGATAAGTCGCTGTGCAGTTTTAAGCTGCACAGCGAGTTCGTCTATATCAAACTCGTTGGAATCCATTTTACGGACGATTGTCTCCAATTGGGCCAAAGCCTCTTCGTATTTCAGTTCTTCGTTCATATTTTTAATGCATAATTAATAATGCATAACTCTTAATTCTTAACTCTTAATTCTTAACTCTTAATTCTTAACTCTTAATTCTTAACTACGGAACGTATAGTTCCCTTTTCTACCCGTGTCTCTATTTCGTCGCCAGCTTTCAACTCCATGGGGTCGCGCACGGCCTTCCCGTTATGCAGCGTGATGCTGTAGCCTCGTTTCAGCAACAGTTGGGGGTCAAGGCCTTGCAGCTGGATGGAAAGGCGTTCTAACAGGTGTTTTTGTTCGGATAATCGACGTTCGATGGCTATAGGCAGGCGACTTTCTGTCATCTCTATCCGGTGTCGCGAATCGCTCAATACTCGTAGTGCTAGGGTAGGGATGAGTGTCGAGAGTTGACTAATGCACTGCTGCTGGTAACGAAGACGCTCACCGACATATTGGCTGATGAATGTCTCGGCATCGGTGATACGTTTCCAGACGCGGTACATGTGGTCGATGAGGAAAGCTGCAGCCGCAGTGGGCGTTTTGACTTTTGTGTGGCTGACCATATCGAGAACGCTTTCGTCGCGGTCGTGTCCGATACCTGTAATAATAGGCAACGGGAATTGGGCTACGTTCTCGGCCAAGGCCAGCGTGTCGAAACCGCTCAAGTCGGCTGTGGCACCGCCCCCACGCAGAATGACTACGCAGTCGAATGAGGGGGGCCCCGTCGGAGAACCGACGGGAACGGTGGCGTAGATTTGGTTCAGCGCACTGATGATGCTTTGCTCGACCTGTTCGCCTTGCATGATGGCAGGAAACAGCGTCACCTCGAAGCGGAAACCATAGTCGTTATCTTCTAACTGACGACAGAAATCGCCATAGCCTGCAGCAGACTCTGCGGAGATAACGGCGATGTGTTTGGTGAATGTGGGAAGAATCAGTTCACGTTGCAGGTCGTAGACACCCTCCTCCTTCAGCTGGCGGATGATTTCCTGACGCTTGCGGGCCATGTCGCCTATGGTGTATGTGGGATCGATGTCGGTGACAATCCACGAGAAGCCATATGCCTCGTGATATTGGGCATAGACTTGCAACAACACTTTCATGCCGGCTCTCAACGGCTGGCCTGTCACACGCTCGAAGTACGGCTTGACCATTGTCCATGTCTGTCGCCAGCATTTGGCTGAGGCTCGGGCCACAGGAGTATTCGACCGCTCGTCCTTTTCAATCAGTTCCATGTAGCAGTGCCCGCTGTTTTCACGGCACTCCGACAGCTCGGCCTCGACCCAATATTCGTCGGGCAGTGCCGACTCTATGGCGTCGCGAACCATCAGGTTCAGTTGGCGGAGGGATAGGTGGGGCGTATTCATACGAGTGGATTAATGGGAATCAGAAGAACTGCGGGCGTTATACATGCCAATCTGGTAGGCACGCCAGAAGTTGGGCATTCCATAGCCGTAAATATTGTCAGGGTGGTCGGCATTACTGCTGGTCTGCCGGACGAGTTCTATCATCTCCTCAGCAGTCTTGCCGGGCATAGCCTGCCACAGACAAGCCATCAGTCCGCAGACGATGGGTGCAGAGAACGAGGTGCCCATGTCGTCCATGATGGCCCCACGGCCATTGACCAGTCGTGCAGGCGCTCCCATCGCGACGACATCGGGTTTTACGCGCTGGTCCTGAGTCGGCCCTACGCTGCTGAAGGGTGCAATCTTATGCGACGCGTCGTCCATAAATGCACCAACGGTCATGATGTGATCGGCGTCGGCTGGAACGCCGATTTTTTTGAAGGTACCCATTCCTAAGTTGCCTGCTGAATTGACGAGTACGATACCCTTGCCTGCCAGCATAGACGCCGAACGGCTGATGAATGCCGTCTGCCCGTCGAGTTGCCACTGGCGGTATGACATGAAACTATGGTCGTATTCATGATATCCCAACGACGAATTGATAAGGTCGCAGCCTACGGAGTCAGCAAATTCCGCTGCCATCGTCCAGTAGTCCTCTTCTACAGCCTGCTCCGTCTGCTGGTCCTCCGAACGCAGCAGCCAGTAGCTGGCCTTGGGCGCTGTGCCCATGTAGTAATAAGGCTTGTTAATAGCCATTGCCGACAGTACCTTGGTGCCGTGATCGGTCTCAGCATAAATGCTGGGCGACTGCGGATACACGAAGTCCCTTGTGCCACGAATG
>Ga0247610_10009148_pt1 | contig 10018 bp, 6 predicted proteins | sample 174DNAGHGhighgp2_FD_193483 | JGI IMG/M metagenome (GOLD analysis project Ga0247610, IMG submission 193483) | Sheep rumen microbial communities from Palmerston North, Manawatu-Wanganui, New Zealand - 1742 DNA GHGhigh gp2 | ecosystem: Host-associated > Mammals > Digestive system > Stomach > Rumen ... | reverse complement strand
TACCAGAAGTTCCAGGCGGCGTGCTACTATTTTCAGCTGGCCGAGACGAACGTGGTCGAGCAGGATTACAACATCCTGATGGCCTGCCAGACGCAGCTCTGCAAGATTGCGCAGGCCCTGAACGAGCGCACCTACCTGAGCCGCGCCGATATCGAGGCGCTCGCGAAGTAGGCTGTCGTTATTCCTGCGTTATCGGGAAGTTTGTCCACATGCTGAAGTCGCTCAGGCTTGTGCGACGTGCGCAGAAGAATACGTCAATCGGGTATTTCTCGCCCTCTTTCATGAACGAACTGTAGGTCTTGTTCAGTTCTTTCATTTGGACAAATCCCGGAGCGTTCACGTGCGTGCCGCCGTTATCCACCGCGAGTTTGTTCCCGATAAAGACCCACTGGTCGCCCGAGGCGGAGAAGCCTGCTTCCAGCGTGTCGGAATAGGTAAACGTCCCGTGGATTTCCATACAGAAGTGATGGTTGCGGCTTTCCCTCCAGTGGGTGTTCCCATACAGCATGTTGTAGAATTCCTGATGATCCGACAAACTCATGAAGCTTCCTCCGCAGTCCTCGACTCCATCGGTCCATCCGGGTCCCTTGCAGTAGTGATAGAAGTCAACGCTGTCATTTATAAAGTACGGAGATTCGCCATCCCTCTTTGTCCTGGCATCTGCCAACGGTCCCAGCTTCTTGCCTCCGACAGTCAAGATGTCATCGTCCGTTGTGTTTTCGATGGGGAAGAACCCTCCGATTTTGGTTCCGTCAATGGTGGAGTCCGAATTGAACATCCATATCCCGTTGTCATTCTTTGGGAATGGCATTTCCCAGGCGACCGCTTCGTTGACTCCTTCTGTATAGTTGAACAACTGGTTGAAGAACTTGTCTTCAATAAAGCACTTTTCGCCAGCTTCGGTGAGTACGGGCTTCTTGTCGGAACCAAGAGTCGTTTCGACTATTCCTTGAATTATGCCGGAACAGTCAGTAGCGGCTTTTATGGCAATCTTGGAATCTGTTCCTTGGGCGCCAGTTTGGCAACCTTCGCTGGCTGCTGCTCCAGGATTCGATTGATAACACGAGAAAGCAGGGTGCAACGTTGCGTCGGTATCGTAGATTGTCGCTGTCAGCGAATTCTTTGCGGACGTTCCTTTCGAGGAACTGCTGGATTTCGCTTCTTTATCAGAAGAAGAGCTCTTCGCTTCGGCGGAACTGGAGGATTCGTCCTTTGCCGAAGAAACCTTCTCGCTTCCGGAGCTGTTCTTTTCGCCGGACGAACTGGACTTGTCTGTCTTTTTGGAAGAGCTGGATTTTGCTTCGGATGATTCCGGTTCCTTTGAATCGGATTTCCAGCGGCCATCGGTGCATGTCAGGAACCCGTGCTCGTCGAGAACGTAGGCAGAGACGCCTTTGCGCTTGTCGGAGCAGTTGGGTAGGTCTTCCCGTGTCGCGGCGACGCTTTCGGCCTCTTCCCATTTTTCGTCGAGGCAGATGCGGATAGAGGAATCGTCTTCGACGAATGCGACTGACTCCTGGCGCTTCTCGGTGCAGCTCGGCAGGTCATCGTCTGTCGCGACCGAATCCATGGGAACGGCGTTTTCGGGTTCTTCCGCATGGTTGCCTGTCGAGGAATCGTCGCCGCAGGCGCTCAGTGTGGCGAGTGCCGCTGCAACTGACAGGGTCAGAATGTAGACATGCTGTTTCATATCCATCTCCTTGATGTAAGAGATGGCCATATTCGGTGTAAAGACGAAAAAAGTGTGGAATCGCCTTTGCACTTACCGAATCTGCGGTTCTGGTAAACCTTACTCGTGGAAAAGTACAAACACGTCCCACACCCATGGGGTGCGAGTGCTTGTCCTATTCTCTCGAGTTGTAGAAATTTACCAGATTTCAGATTCGAGAATAAGAGCAATCTCTTAAAGTATGTATCTAACCATAATATACATAAAAATTTACAGGAGGGGGGCACTCTTTTTTCATGCGGTTGGAATTGCCCCAAAAACGCCTTGATATAGCCTTGCGCCTGTCTTGCGGAGAGCGGGTTGGCGCCGCTTTCGAATGTTGCGACGGGGGCTTGTCGAGAATGTTAGTTTGTATAAAATTTTATAAAAATGTGCCTATAAGTGGGCTGTTTTTGGGTGTTTTTAGGTGCAAAACTCCCTTTGTGGCCCTCTCGGGCTTCATTTTCATTCGGTGTGGCGCCGAATTCAAAACCACTTTTTTATCTTTAAAGCGAAAAAGGGCGCAGGGAAATCCCCCGCGTTGCAATTTCGCGTTTTAAACAAGCAATCGACCCGCGGGCTGCCCGCCAAGGCTTTGCTCCGGGTCACAAAAACGAAGGATATATGGCAAATCGTGTTGTAATCGGCTCCCAGTGGGGCGATGAAGGTAAGGCGAAGGTTGTTGATTTCTTGACGCTCGATGCGGATATCATCGTGCGCTTCCAGGGTGGCGCGAATGCGGGCCACACCGTCGAGGTGGGCGACCAGAAGTTCGTGTTCCACCTGATTCCCTCGGGCATCATGCACCAGGACAAGATTTGCGTCATCGGTAACGGTGTCGTGCTCGACCCCATCCAGACGCTCGCCGAGATTGCCGACCTCCACACGAAGGGAATCAACCCGGAAGGCCGCCTCTTTATTGCGAATAACGCCCACGTGGTGCTCCCGTACCACTCCACGCTCGACAAGGCGAAGGAGAAGAAGGCGGGCAAGGCTGCCATCGGCACGACGGGCCGCGGTATCGGCCCCTGCTACAGCGACAAGGTGAACCGTATCGGCGTCCGCGTGGGTGACCTCATGGACGAGCGCGAACTGCGCCCCCGCGTCGAGGCGATGGCGAAGGTCCACAACGAAGAATTTACCGTGATGTACGACGTCCCGGCGATTGACCCCGAAGTGGTCATCAAGGACTACCTCGAACTCGGCCAGAAGATCAAGCCGTTCGTGACCGACGTGAGCGAGATGCTCTACAAGGCCGTGAAGGCAGGCAAGCGCCTCGTGTTCGAGGGCGCCCAGGGCACCATCCTCGACGTGGACCAGGGTACCTACCCGTTCGTGACCTCCAGCAATACGGTCGCGGGTTACGCGAGCTGCGGCGCGGGCGTCGGACCTACGGCCCTGGACGAAGTCTGGGGCGTGGTGAAGGCGTACACGACCCGCGTGGGTAACGGCCCCTTCCCGACGGAACTTTTGGATGAGACGGGTGACACGCTCCGCAAGATCGGTAACGAATATGGCGCCACCACGGGCCGCAACCGCCGTTGCGGCTGGTTCGACGCCCCGGTTGTCCGCAAGGCGGCCGTGGTGAACGGCCTTACGCACCTCGCCATCACCAAGCTCGACGTGCTCGACACCTTCGACACGGTCAAGATCTGCACCCACTACGAATGCGACGGCGAAAAGCTCGACTTTATCCCGAACCAGCTCTCGAAGGTGGGCCGCTGCACTCCGGTGTACGAGGAAATGCCCGGCTGGAAGTGCGACACGACCAAGTGCCGCAGTTACGACGAGCTCCCGGAAAACGCAAAGAAATATTTGCAGAAAATGGCAGAACTTGTTGACGTGAAAATTGGTATGATTTCTATTGGCGCCAAGCGCGACCAGAGTATTGTTATCGATGCCGGCCTTGCCAAGGGGTTGGGACTTTAACGGGACTTTAAACTTAAGACAGGAGAATTAAGATGGTGGATGCTACTATTCTCGGATTGCTGAAGGGCGTAGAGCTTTTCTCAGAACTAAGTGAAGAGCAGATTGGGATGCTCGCCAACTTGGTGGTGTCTCAGAAGTTCAATCGCGACGAGACGGTGGTGCTCGAAGGCGACGACTCGGTGCAGGCCTTGTACCTCATCGCGTCGGGCTCGGTGCAGGTCTACATGACCGGCGTCGATGGGCGTGAGACGATCCTCAGCTTCTTGGAACGCGGTGATTTCTTCGGCGAAATGTCGCTCATCGACGGCGAACCGAGGTCTGCCTCGGTGCGCACCGTGACCGACGCGCAGTTGCTCATCATCCACCGTGAATCCTTCCTGCAGCTCATCCGCCAGTCCCCCGAGATTGCGATGGGCCTCCTGAGCGAACTCAGCAAGCGCCTCCGCAAGGCGAACCGCCAGATTGGGTCGCTCTCCACGATGTCTGTTAGCGGGCGCGTGGCCGGCACTCTCCTCAACCTCATGGAAGAACGCGGCGTCCGCATCCATACCGACAACGGCAACATGGTGACGGTCATCCACAACCGCCCGACCCAGCAGCAGCTGGCCGACATGTCGGGCACGACCCGCGAAACCGTGAGCCGCATCTGCTCGCTTTTGGTGAAGACGAACGCGATTGCCATGACCGGCAAGGACATCGTCATTTTCGACGAGAGCGCTTTGCAAGAGAAGGCGACCAAAGGGTAATGCTTAGTTGCTAGTGCCATTCCGGCGGCCGAGGGGAGGCCTGTCTGGCGTGGCGTTCCAGTTCTATTATGAGCAAACTAAAATCGATTTTGAATAAGCTAGTTTCCTGGATCAAGAAGTCTTCTATCGTGAAGGCGTTCTTGTTCTGGATTGTCTTGATTGTTGTTCTCGCTTTCTCGGTAGATAAGATTGTGTTGCCCGTATTTTCCGGACACTTCGCGAGTACCGGTGTGGTTCCCAATCTCGAAGGGCTCGATTCTATCGCCGTGGAGAAAACGCTCGATTCCGCCGGTTTCAAGTGCGAATGGCTGGAAGAGGGCCGCTATAGCGCCCAGGTGCCTGCGGGCATGGTGCTCGTGCAACTGCCGGCCGCCGGTCGGACTGCAAAACTCGGACGCACGGTGAAGCTCACGAAGAGTCTCGGTGTCCGCGAAGTGGAAATTCCCGACCTGCGAGGCAAGAGCCAGAAGCAGGCCGAAATCTCGCTTACCCGTGCCGGCCTCGTGCAGGGCGAAATCGTAAAGGGCGCGCATGCGAGCATTCCCCGCGGAGTTGTCATCCGTACCGAGCCCATGGCGGGCAACAAGGTCCGTATGGGTGACACCATCAAGGTGGTCATTTCGGCGGGGGCCACCACGGGGAAGGTCATGCTTCCTTCGTTCGAGGGCGAAATCATGGACGATGTCTATCCGAAACTTGAAAAACTCGGTTTCCAGGTCGGCAGGATTAAGCGCGTGAAGGGCGAAAACGGAGAGCGTCCGGGAACGGTCCTTGAAACGGCCCCGAAGGAAGGGGATTACCTGAAACCCGATTCGAAGATTGACTTTGTCATCGTTGATTAGCGCCTATGAAGTCCGTCGCCAAATTCCTTGTTGCAGTAATGTGCGCCGCCCTGGCGGCGTGCAGTTCTGCTCCTGCGAAGAAGGCTGAGGCTCTCCCGGCATCGCCGGCTCCGGCTGGAGAATCTTCCGTGGCCGCGGATTCCATGACCCAGAAACAGGACCTGGATCTGGCACATTTTGCCTTTATCAATGCATTGGATATGGACCGTCGCGGTTTGCGTGCCGAAGCGGATTCCTTGTGGTATGTGGCATCCCAGGCGGATCCGAAAAGCCGGTTCCTGGCCTTTGCCGTCGCCCAGCGTTTTTTCGATGCCGGAATGGATTCCGCCGCGGTTGCGATGGCGCAGCGTGCGAACCAGCTCCCCGGAAAGCACCTTGCGAGCCAGTACGAGTTCATGGCTAAAGTCTACGTGCGCGAAGGCATTGCCGATTCGGCGCGCAAATACTTTGTCCTCGCTTTGGATTCTTCGAAGAGCCAGGACATGACGCTCCTCTATGACTATAGCCTGTTCCTGGAAGCGGTGCAGGACAAGGAAGAACTGGTCCGCGTGTATGAAATTCTCTTGCCGCAGACCAACTACATAAAGTCGCTTTTGAATCGGCAGATGGGCCTTCTTGTGGAAACGGGGAAGGATTCCTTGGTGGTGGACCTCTTCTACAAGGCGTACGAGGCCACGGGCGAACGGGAATATCTGGCGAAGAGCATGCATGCCCTGGTGTTGCAGAAACGGTATGTGGAGGCGCGCGCAATTGCCGATACCATTACGGGTTCGACAGAGCATGATGCGATGATGATCGAACTTGCCCTCCTTACGTTTGTCAACGGCCCGCGCGAACCAGTGCTCGAGTTCCTCAAGAAGAAATATTACACCGATGGCGTGCGCGTGCCGGAGCTGGTGTATCACCTCGGGCTCAACGAGTATATGCTGCACGAGATTGACAGCGCGAAGGTGCACCTCGAGAGCGCACACCTGAAGCTCGTGAATGACAAGGAGGCGGGTGCGCAGGCGAGCAGGACCCTTTCGGCAATCGCTTTTGGCCGCGGGCAGAACAAGGAAGGTGTGCGTTATGCGGAACAGGCGGATTCCCTGCTGCAGGGCGAAGGAAAGGTGTTCCTTGCGCTTGCGCTCGGTACGGCGAAGGAATTTAACAAGGCGTATGCACTGCTAGATTCGATGCTCGGCGTGTGGAGCAACTGGCGCCCGATGGAAGCGGTCGTGGATTCCGCGCAACTGAACAAACTGATGGCTGCCGCGAAGGCGAAACACCGCAGGTTCCAGCGTGCCTATGCCGACGTGCTCATGATTCAGGCGCGCGACCTCGAAGGCAAGACCGTGTTCACGAATTTCTTCAAAGATTTCACTGCGGGCAAGCCGAAGGAATCCCTGAAGGATTCCCTGAACCGTGCCGCCGCACGCGAGGCGCGCACGAAGGCGGAACTTTTCTGGGAAAGTATTCTGGCCGAGGAACCCGACGATGTTGCGCTCCGCTTTACGATGGCTCGGAACCTCGAACGTCTCGGCCGCATAGACGAGATGCTTGCGATGTTCGAGGCTATCCTCAAGTCGCCTCAGCTGCAAAAGCTCGACTACCCCGAGGTGGCAAACTACTACGGCTATACGCTCATTAACCTGAACCGCAACAAGGCCGAAGTGGAATACGGCTATTCGCTCGTACTCAAGGCGCTCGACGCGATAAAGGGCGACAAGCCCGATGCGATTATAGATTCCAAGGCCTGGGGGCTCTACCGCTTGGGCCGCTTCCAGGAAGCGCTCGAAGTGATAATGCAGGTCAATCCCGAAAAGTTCAAGGACGATGAAGAGTACCTGGAACACCTGGGCGCGATACAGGCGGCCGCCGGCAAGAAGACCGAGGCGGCTGAAACCTACCGCAAGCTCCTGAAACTCAAGCCCAAGAACCCGGCTGCGCTTGAATTCTTGAAGGGCAAGAAGTAGTATTCATGCGTTTGTTTGTCTTAAATCGCACTGCTTTCGTGAATCGCATTGCGCTCGCTGTGCTTTGTGCCGTGACCGTGTGGCTTGCGGGGTGTGCGTCGTCGAAACCTGCGGTGGAACCGACTGCGGCGAAGTGCGTGGCCGGTGCAACAGATGCCGACGCGGCAAATGCTGGTGCGGCGAGTGCGGCGTGCGCACCCGAAGCGCCGAAGCCTGATAGCCTCCGCGCGAAGATGGCGATTACCCTCGTGGACCAGAACGGCAAGGAACAGAACCTGGACGCGGTACTGTTCTCGGTACCCGGTAAGCGCTACCGCATGGAACTCACGGGCGCGATGGGGATTGGCGTTGCCTCGCTCCTGTGGCAGGAAGAAGGCTGGACGATGACCTTCCCGACGGAGAAACTCTACATGAAGGGCGCGGGCTACATGGTGGGGCTTTTCGGTGAACCCTCTATCCCGACGGTGAACATTCACCAGATTGCCGGTTTCTTTGACGGGCAATATGTACCCGCGGGTGCGAAACCGGTGTCGGAGCGGGATTCCGCGGGCCTGAAACTTGTAGAGGCGGATGACGCCATGGGAATTCGCCTGACGTATGCGGTGCGTGACGGGCAGGTGGAATGGATCTCGAAGAAGGGGAGTGGCGGCAAGCCCGAGGTGCTGAAATTCCTGGACTATAGGCCCTTCGAAGGCCGTACGCTGGCCGAAAGAATCGTGTTCGAGCGCGACGGTGCTAAATATCTTGAAATACGCCTGAAGAAGGTGACCCACGGGAAGGCCTTCAGCCTCGGAACCTGGCGGTTGAATGTCCCTAGAAGTTACAAGGCCGTCGGGGAATAATCCGTCGGGGACTATTTTTGTAAATTGTAATCATGAAGTTTAATGCGACCCTACTTGCATTGTTTTTGGGTGTATTCGGTCTTGTTCCGAAGTCTTTTGCTGTAGATACGCTTGAAGTATTTGCGCTGCGCATCCAGTTCCAGAAGGAAAACCCGGATAACTCGCTCACTACGGGCGACGGCACTTTCGATTCCGACAAGAAGAACAAGGATGCCTATAGTCTGGATCCTCCCGAAAACCGCGGCACGCCCTTGTATTGGCTCAAGCATTTTGAATTCGCCAACAATTATTTCAATGCGGTGAGCGGCGGGAACCTGGTCGTGAAGGCGCGCGTGTTCCCGGACCCATCCACGGGTTCTTCCGTCTATACGCTGGCCAAGCCGATTATCGACTACAACCGCACGAGCAAGAAGAAGGGCGAAAAGACGGCCGAATATGACGAGGCCCGCAGTCGCGACTACCTCACGTTCATTTACGACGCCATTGCCGCTGCCGCCGCAGATTCCTCGGAGGCGGGGCCGTTCCGCATTCCGGTTTCGAAGAATCCGAACGTGAAGCGCGCGTACATGATTATACACGCGGGCGCAAGCCGCCTTGTGGATGGCGGAAGCATGGGCACGAAGGGTGCGGACACACCGGGCGACTTCATGGACATCTACATTGCCGGTGACGACTGGCAATACCTGCAGGCAGATTCCGCGAGGAGCAAGGCCGCAAAACCGGTAATCGGGCTTACGAGCGTCGGCGATACCGCGACGACGGGAATCCGCATTCCGGGCGGTGCTGTCGATACGCTCCGTTCGGTAATGGTGGTGAGCGAGACTGCCTCGCAGGATGGCCTCAACTGGGGCGTAAACGGAATCATCGTGAACCAGATTGCGCGCGAAATCGGGCTCCCGAACACCTACGACGTGGTGAAGGGAATCAGCCGCCTCGGTTATTACGACGTGATGGATTTTGCGGGCTACAATGCTGGCAACGGGTTCCTGCCTTCGCTGCCTGCCGCGTGGGAACGTGCCTACATGGGCTGGTCGCAGGTGAAGGAAGTGCGCCCGGTGGCAGGGAAACCCGTGACGGTGGATATTGCAGCCGCGGGTACGGGCAAGGGAACCGAGATTGTGAAGGTTCCTCTCAGCGCGAGCGAATACCTGCTGATTGAAAACCGTCAGCGCAGCTGGAACAAGGAAGGAACGATTGACGTGGCTGTGGACAGGCTGACTCCGAATGCGGAGTCGAGCGTTCGTACGGTTCCCGTGGATAGCCTGAACCTCGTGTTCGAGGACAGCGTGTGCGTGAAGGGCAAGTGCAACGAGAACAAGAAGAAGGCGAAGGGCCTTATCGTTGGCCTGAGCAGCTACGATGCGGGACTTCCGGCGAGCGGCATCGTGGTGTGGCGCGTGAACGACTGGTACTTGCGCGAGACGTTGCCGTACGGCATTGCGAACTTCTGGGGCGGCGATACCCTGCGCGACCACCAGTTCGGGGTTGCGATGGTGGAGGCCGACGGCATGCTTTCCATCGGAAAGACGTTCAAGAACGCGCTCGGCGAGGACATGTACGATTACGGATCCGGTACGGACTTGCTGCCGCACAAGCGTGAAGCTGCCGAGGATTCCAAGCAGAAATTCAAGGCGGTCACGGAGATTGGCCCTACGGGCTATGCGAACACGATGACCTCCATGGGTGGCTATACCGGAATCAAGATTAAGGTGGATATTCCGAAGGATGCGCGCGAGGAAAAGACTGCGAACGCATTCATGGGCGACAGCGTAGTGAACTATGCGGCATTGAGCCTTCGCGTGACGATAAGTATTGACGACGGGAGTATCGAGGGCGGCAAGTTCCCGCGTGAGATTGGCCTGAATTCGGCGGTGCGCGGCGCGGTGTTCGTGGACGACCCCGAAAACGAAGGGCAAAAGATTATCGTGGTGGGTGCCGAGGACGGAACGCTGCAGGCCTTTAATGCTTTGGGCGATACGCTGTTCGTTGCCGATAC
>Ga0247610_10009146_pt1 | contig 10019 bp, 11 predicted proteins | sample 174DNAGHGhighgp2_FD_193483 | JGI IMG/M metagenome (GOLD analysis project Ga0247610, IMG submission 193483) | Sheep rumen microbial communities from Palmerston North, Manawatu-Wanganui, New Zealand - 1742 DNA GHGhigh gp2 | ecosystem: Host-associated > Mammals > Digestive system > Stomach > Rumen... | reverse complement strand
GCTGTTGTCATCTGTTATGTTTACAAGTACATACTTGGCCTTGTCTTCGGCAGATAGTGCATCCCATTCTGCCTGAGTGCCAACAAACTCTGTGTTTGCTTTTATTCTGTCTGCGTAGCCTTGGAGTATATCCTCAGCGTTTTCATATGAGACGAAGTTAGTACTCATTAAAAGTCCTCCTTTAAAGGTGAGGGACAGCAAGAACTGTCTTACTGCCCCTCGTCCTTAGCTTCTCAGCAATTAGTCAAGCATTGCAAGAAGTGTGTTAACTTGCTGAGTGGTGAGCGGATCGGGCTCAGCAGAATCGATGAGAGCTGCTACGTTAGTAGCGGTAACTTCTGCAGGATCCCAAGGATCGCCGGCAGTATGTGCAGTATTGAACTCATACAGTACGCCTTCGTGAATCACGATTGCGCCTTCTGCATAATCGAGAGATGCGTCGAACTGATTAGCTGTAAGAGCTTCGATACCTGCAACGTCTACAAAATCAGAAACTACATCGAGTTTTACATCAACAGTAGTATTCTTCTCGTAGTAGGTCTTACCAGTATCAACTGTTTCATCAGCAGAAAGACGATAAACACCAGTTGAAACTTCCTCATACCAACCTTCGGTGTGAGGGTTTTCGGAACCTACAGGAGTAACTGCGTCATAAGTATCAACTGAAAGATCAGCTACTGCGATGTTGGTGCCTGCAGAATACTTCTTGCCTGCGCCTTCGATGAATCTGGCATCGGTTGTGAAATCATCTGTGATGTTCCAAACGTAACCGTTCATCTGTCTGGTAAGGGAAGCAGGGATGTCTGCGAACGGAATGCTGCCTCTGAAGGTATAAGCACCGTTTATCGCTTTCAGCTTCTCACCAATCGCCTCAACAATGACTGACGCGTTACTGTAGCTTACAAAATTAGCCATTTTCTAAATCCTCCTATGAAATATTGTGTTATATGAAATGTTTTTGGCTCAAACATCAATAACCGAGTAAACTGAGTAGAGATGCTAACTCTTCGGGAGTAAGCGGATCAGGATTAGCTTCACCTACCACTGTTTCGTCCCAAGCATATACACCAGGTGTATCTTCATTGCATGTATAGAATCGTCCGGGTTTGAAATCTGCCGTTTCGGGTCCTGCGTATTGAAGAATAGTTCCTACAAGTTCTGCAGATGCTGCAGGCAACGAAGTAACTTGCGTACCTTTTAATTCCTTTGTAGCTGCATCATATGTTAATCCACCACCAAGATTTGCTACATTAGGCAGAGAAATGTTGACATTACCTTTTCTGTATGTTGTTTCTACGGCACCTTTGACACCTTTTACTGCGCCTTCTCCGCCGCCTCCGCCTTCTTCTAAAGCTGCAACTCTCTCATATAGCTCATCTAAGGCGCACTGAATACCGTGCATAAGCATAAGGCTTTCACCTCCTAGTTGATTCCATTGGGTAGATGTGTTCTACGATCCCCCGTCAATTTTCTGTATCGATAGTTGTTTCTGATATACTCCCAAAAGAAGTGTCCTTTCGATGGGGCTGTCAACCATCTTCTCCACAATGCTACAGGTACATCGAAGTACGCATATACATCATCTGGCCCACCATTCTTCCCTTTGAATTGAACGTATACATCACCGAATTTTGACTTAGCGTCTTTTATGTTGATTGAATATGACCAGATATTTGATGATTTAACTCTGACCATATTCTTTGTTAGCTCTCTAGCAGAAGCTGCAAATATTGCTCTTTCAGATGTGCTTCTTAATTGAACTGAAGCAAATATATCAGGAAAGTCTTCATCTAACTTCTCGAGGATGTTGTCTATCCCGATATAAACATCTGAAACTTTTTCTCCAAAGACGTTGAGGATCAACTCCTCTGGATCCGGCTGAAGCACATATGTCAGATCACCTTTAGATCTAGTCCACATGTTATCTTCATCATATTCAAATCCATAAACATCGACAATCCACTCGAAATCGTCTTCGTTGTATGGAATATCATCTGCATATATGATTCGATGAGTAGATGCAAATATCTTTGCGCATTCTATTGAAGAAAATCCTGATTGCCATGCAGGTATGTGACCATCTACTTCAATGTATATCTTACCGGAAGATTTGACAAACTTTAGATTCTTCTTAGAAGACGAAGTCGTAATCTTCATAAGCATGTGTTATCTTTGCTACGATATCTTTATGAACTCTAGCGAAGAATTCTTGATCGTCTTGAACTACTTCCGGCTTGTAGATAAGCTGACCAATCGTTCTTTCCATAGGTGTAATCTCAGTTATATTTATTCTCAACTTGTTCTGATATGTTGTGATCGATAGATCGAAGTTCATCTGCTTCATATCTTCACCGGGAGACTGATAGTACATGAACATGTATACATCGCAGGTGTTAGGTGAGAACTTAATCTTGTACGTACCATCTATCCTGCGATACAGAACCTTACCTATTCTATTGACCATCATGTTGGCAGGAATCATATCACATTTCTCCCTTATTCTCTTCTAAATTATTTAAGGTTCAGACCATAGCAAAAGGACCCTCTCGGATCCTCTCGCCATGCTGACCATATGTATTAAACTCCCAAGAGAAAATTATTCAGCAGATTCTTCAACTTCACCTTCGGGTTCTGCTTCGTCTTCTGCAACAGGTTCGGGTTCGGGTGTAGGTACTTTCTCAGGTCCCCAGTACTTTTCGCAGTCTTCAATGCCGCCGTCAGAATTGATAATCATTGCAAGTGACCAATCAACAGTAGCATTGCTGATGTCCTGTGAGATCTGTTTGTGGAATTCAGCTTTTGCATCATTCATAGAATCGAAAGCTTTAGGTGCTGTGCGATTCTCTGCGTTTGCTTGCCAGTTGTGCTGAACTGTAAATACGTAGTATCTCATGTTAAGTTTCCTCCTAATTGATGGTAAGATGTACTCTATCACTATTAAAGGTCCTAGTAGCCTTTAACATATAGCCTAAGCGCCACAGAAGGCTTAGCCGTTGCATATAATGTTACATTTGATGCAGTGAAATATGCCTGTTGAACTAAACTACATTGTGCTTGCTCTGTTTTTGTTGTTACTGTGCTTGCGCCAATCATTGTCCAGATAGGTGCGCTGTTTGCTCTATATATTGTTGTCGATATTGTAGCTTTGAATGCATATCCGTAGTCAGTAGTTGCTGACCACGCACTTGTTGCAACTGAGAAAGTATTCACTGAGTTGATGTTTGTCAATGCTGCATCGACATTTGCACCCGGCAAGTTACCTGTGTATGTTGTTCTTGTTATACTAGATGCTACTGTTGTATCTGTGAACACTGCATTTGACGGAACCGACTTCGCAACAGTATAACCATTTACAGAACTAGCAATAGGTCTGTGCCAAGATTGCCATGTACCGTTATTTTTGCTTCTGACAAACAAGTCACCGTTTCTATAGTCCTGTGCAATCTGACCTACCCATGATGAAGAATATGCTTGCGTATATAAACCACCGTCAGCAGTAGAAGCTCCAATAGCAGTAGTAGGTCCGTTAGACGTGTAATAATACGTACCATTCGTCACTATACTATTCGCATCGTGATCTCCAACACCGTTGGTGCCAGACACGAAAGCAGAACCAGAGAAATTGTAAGTTGTATCTGACCAAGGTACATTGACTGATAAGTTACCATTAGCATCTACGCCGACTGCATACTCTCTGCTAGCAGTAGCTCCTTTATCTGCAGCAGTTAATGAAGATAAGGTCTCGCTCTTCAATTTAGCTTTGAATGTTGTACCAGACGATGCTAGACCTACACCGGTTGAATATGTTGTATCTTGCTGAGGTGGAGTGTAGCCAAGAGCAGCTGTTACATCAGTAGATGATAGTGTTACATCGCCTGTCCGCGTATTAAAGCTTGTTACTCCTCCGCCACCTGCGCCTGACTTCTGAACGAACTCAGTTCCGTCCCAGATGTATAACTCGGAATTATAGATGTAAAGCACGTCTTCTTGACCCGATGCAGGTAGCGAAGCTACCAGTTGCACGCCAGATACTGAAAATCTAGCATTATTCATGTCATAGAAGAATCCTGCTTTATCTGATAAAGTTATGAGTTGACCATCTGTGATTGTTAAGGTGCTGAGCTTATCAGAAGTAGTTGTGATTAGAGATAAATTGTAATCCATTTCTTAGCTCTCCTTCACTGTTAAATCATAGGTGTTTAATATATAATTTCTTCCATATTAAACAAGGTTCAGAAGGAGAGATAGATGTACTATTGCATTGACTGCCTTTTCTTATCGTACTTTCGTGCTTGACGAACCCAATCAAAAATTCTACCATCTAAAGTATCTCGAGCTTTATCTAGGGCATCATTGTATGCTGCATACAACACTGACTCAGAAATAGTTACAAGTTCTTCGTCTACCTTTATAAGCACATCTCGATCTTTAGTGTGCTTGTTAGTATTATCTGCTAAGAATTTTCTATGATCTGCATAGCTCAAGTCATGCAGATCGTGGTCTGAAAATCTAAAGTGAATGAAACATTCTACTGTTACGTCTTGCGGAATTGACAGGTCCATAACACCTAATCGTTTCATAGGTTCAATCGCATTATCTAGATCATAGAATGTATCAAAGTAAACTGAAATGCTGTCAGGTCTATTAGAATGATGACCTTTTCGAACTACTCCGCATTCATCTTCTTCTTCAATAACCTCAAAATGATATTCATCTTCTAGAATATGAAGTACATCTTCTAGAAATTGTTCCTTACCTGGAAACTTATTGATGCTTTCACTGCTATTGATTTCTTGTACAACATTCGGCAATTCAATATCAATGACAACACTATCATCAAATTCTATCTTGTCTTTTGTCACTGTGTATGCCCTCACGACTCTATACATGTTGGACCTCCAACCATATATAAACGCCGCCTATGCTGTGTTTCAAGTATGTCAGTACATGAACTCCCAAAATCAGAGGCGACGTTATATAGCGAATGTGAAATTGTTATTGATTTTAGAGTTCTATAATATGTACTGACATTATTATTATAGACTCATTTGAATCAAAAATCAACCGGTGTTTATTGTATATATTAACGATGAATCTTAATTGGGAACAAAAATTATGATGTATCCTACATTTGATACATGAAGACCTGCCATTTTACCTGACGATGTAGATGTATAGCTACCTGCAGGTATAGTGAATCTTGCGCATGCGACTTCGCTAGATGAGCCTATATATGTAATGAAGCTCGGACTTATGACTTCAGGATAAATCACTGTAGAACCGCCAGTACTATCATTAAGTGTCACCTGTCGTATTTCTATTGCAGTTCCAGTTCTATATGCATTCGCTGCACAATAGAATGTGATATCCTTGCTATAATCTAGTATCCCGGAAGCTCCGGAAGGCATCCAATAATGCTTAGTAGCGCCCGAAGAATCCAACTTGTCAACAAGCATCCATTTTATAGATGGCAGCGATGATCCGCCACCGACTACTGTACATCCTAAACCAAGTGCCATAAGAATTAACCTCCTTACTATTGTTAAGTTAATGTTACGACACTTATTAGGAGAAGTCAAGAGAAATCTTATGAAAACAAAGAAAGAGCCCTGCAATGTTTTTGATGCATCGCAGGGCTTACTGATTAGACACCCTTGACCATAATCTTTAATGCTACAGAAGGCTTAGCTACAGCATAAAGCTTTACATTAGATGCAGTGAAATATGCTTGCATCACTTTACTGCCTTCACCCTCTTCTTCTCTTGTAGGAATTGTACCGCTACCAATCATCTTCCATGTAGGAGCAGAATTAGCTGTATACTCTGTTGTATTGATGGTTGCTGTATATGGATAATCAGAAGCTGTAGCAGATTCACTATTTGCAACCCAAGCACTTGTTGCTACTGCAAAAGTATTGAGCTTGTTTATCTGGACTAGAGATGCTTCAACTGTCGTACCAGGTACATAAGTCGTTGCAGTTCTTGTTACTAATGCAGATGTGTAATCACCTGATGTAGGTGAAACTGCTCCGGTTCTAGACTTGAATGAAGTTACACCTGTGTTGCTGAAGGTTGTACCTGATAGAGATAGACCTGAGCCTGCTGCATATGTTGTATTTGTTGTAGGAGGAGTATAGCCAAGAGCTGTTGTTACATCTGCTTTCGTTAATGTGATTGCACCAGTTCTAGTATTGAAGGATGTAACACCTACAGAACTTGCAGGAGTGTAACCAAGCGCACCAACTACATCATCAAACGAAAGTGTTACTGCTCCGGTTCTTCCATTGAATGTCGCAACTCCGGCACCTACAGTTGAAATTGTACCGTCGGAGGTCATTCGAATTGTAACTCCGTCAGGCTTTACAAGACCGGGATCAGTTGCTGTTGCGATGGGAGCCATTGCGCTAACAAACTGAGTGCCATCCCACAGGTAGAACTTATTGTTGAATATGTAGACAAGGCCTGTTTGACCTGTGGCAGGTAGCATAGGTACAAGCTTAACACCTGTAGCACTATGTCTGGTTCCGCCCATATCGTAATAGTATCCATCTACATCTGCAAGAGCTATGATCTGACCATTAGTGATAGCTAATGTCGATAGCTTATCAGATGTAGTAGTTGTAAATTTTACATACATCTTTGGGAACCTCCATTGAGATGTGTTTATTCTAGTTTCATCTAGAATTATATAAGGTGAGGCCTAAAGCTTGTAGAAACAAGTTTTAGACCTCATCTTATTTTTGAAAGAAGAATATGATGGCAAACGAGCTTTGTTGTTTAGAATGACTGCCACTTAGGAAGTTCTGCTTTAGTTGCGTATGTTGTAGTGATCACATTGCCGGAAGCATCTGTAGTAGCGCTGTTAGCAGAGCCTGTTACGTTACCGGTTACTGTAAGGACACTGGTAGTAGAATCGGTCGAAAGTTTGCCGTGGAGCTGATCGATTTCAGCTGCGGTAGTATCATCGATGCCGAAACTTGCAAGAGTGATGTTAACTTTCTTGTTTGCATCGATGGTGAGGTCTGTGCCGTCTACTTGTACGCCTTCGAGTACGTTGGCCTCAGCACCCTCTTCGATTGCTGATAACTTATTGAACTGAGCTGCAGACATAAGACCTGCTTCAGTCGAAGTTGCAAGATCGTAAGTTGTATCAGTGAACACTGCATCTGCAGGAACTGAAACTCCGATGGTCTTGCCTGAATCTGCGATAGATCCGTCAGCTGTAAGAGTTGCAACATTACCAGCAGTTGCAGAAGTTACCTTCTGAACATAACCGGAAAGATCAACTGTTGTACCAAGTTCTTCATAAACTGCATCAGCTGCAGGATCTGTTGTAGAAGCCTGGATGCAGACATATTCAGCAGATGCTGCTGTTACATGATATACATCACCAACTTTTGCTACTGCAGGAAGATCAGATACAGTTGCTACTGTACCCTTGAAATCGAATACAGAAGCGATTTCACTCTTCTTAGCAAGATCATCCCAACCATCAATTGCGATAGTCTGAGGATCGCCAATAGAAGGTGTTAAGGTGATTGTACCGTCTGAATCAGATGATACTGTGTAAGTTACAGCCGAAGGAGTAGCAGGCAGTGTTAATGTGGTTGTAACAAGGCCGACTACATGACCGAATTTATCGGTAGAAGATGTCTCAACTGTGAAAGAATCACCGAAGTCAAGATTGACACTAGCAGGTGCTGTAGAAGAATGTGCTGCAGCACCTGAAGGAACTGCATGCTTAACTGTACCGGCTGTGGTGATAGGATTATCTTCACCTGAAGGCTGATCTAATCCTTCTCCTACTCCGATAGATGTAACTGAACCGGTTGAGTCGTTTACGTTTGCAACTCTGGTCCAGGTGTACTGAGATCCGTCATAGTCTGCGCAGAGATATAAGTTGCCGTTGTATGCATACAGCTTACCGATAGAACCAGGAGTAGATACTCCAGGAGTACCGGAAAGAGTACCAACGCTCTTAGTATATTCTGCATCGCCTAAGTAGATCTGTTCGGTATCTGTACAGAAATACAATGTACTTGCATCTTTAGTAGTAAGAGCAGAGTACGCAGATTTAAGTCCAGATTTAAAAACTACGTTGTTGCCGATTACTGGCATAGTTTTGTCCTCCTATTGTTTTATTTTGTATGAAAATGAAGATATTCTCCATTTTTATTTAAGGTGTGTCAAGTGGTGCCCATTTCGGAAGAGCTGCTGCTACTGCTGCTTCTGTTGCAAGAGTAGTTGCAAGGGGATTAGAGGCTATAGTTGAGCCGCCGATAACTGTTCCAGAGGAAACAAAGTTGTTAGAAGCTCCACCTACAATTACTTCATCCTCTACAGGAGTTCCAAGTCTAGTTTCTATTCCTTGGATCTTTGCTTCAAGTTCTGATTTTGCAGAAGTTACTGCAGCTTGAATCGCCTGAGCAACTATATCACCGGTAGCAAGATAGTGCTCTTTAAGCTCTGTGTCGCTGATGTATGTTTCGGATCTTATGAATCCACCATTGCCGTCAGAGAGAATGATTTCACCAAGTGCAATATTTCTATTCTTAACTGCAAGTTCAGATCCATCTACATACAATCCATGATCGTCTGCTGCAAGTAAGTTATTAAGCGCATCAGATATCTTAACTTCGGCACTTACTGTGTAAGTTTCACCGTCGACTGAGATCTTTACTGTGTTAGTCTCACCACCGATATAAGGAGGAAGAAGTGAAGCAGCAGGAACTACCATCTCAGATTCTACTCCGTACTGATCTATAGTGAATACAATTGCAGGTCCATGACCTCCGGGCGGATCTGGTAAAGGATAATCCGGTTCAAATCTAACACTCTTGATGAGGTTCGACTTCGGGAGATCAATCACTAAGTCGTCTTTGCCGTATACTGGAATGCGAATGATTGCACTCGAAGATGAGTATTGAGGGTCATGCGCTACGCCTTTAAGCTGCACGTTCTTAACTCTATCTTCATATTGAACTTTAAGCGAACCAGTAGAGTTGTTGAAGTCGATATTGTTTATAATGTCGAGATCAGCAATCTTACTCTCTACGAAATCTTTGATAGCTCCAATAGATGCGAGCCAATCTCTTTTAGTTACACTCGAGAAATCTGAAGCACTTGAAGAAATAGGAGGAACCACAACCCTCATTCCATCTTCACTGCATGCTCTCATCTCTCCAGTGTTAGTATTGATGTAGAACTTACCGGGTACTGGATTGAGAATCTCTACCCAAGTACTGACAAATATAAGATTTTCTGTAAGCTCTACTTCACCTCTGTATATCTGCTTACTGTCAATTAAGAAGTAAAGTGCGTCAGGATTAACAGATCCTAATGCTTCATATTGGCTTCGTAAGCACTTATAAAACGCGACCTTTCCAGCCATTCTGCTTTACCTCCTAAATTTGTAATTCGAGCCACTCAAGCTCGTTTTCAATTTCTTCGATCTTGGTGTTAACATCTTCGGATAATGTTTGAACCGATTCTGCTACAGTTTCAACTTCTTCTTTGGTGCTATAAGTTTCTTGCACTTCGTCTTTAGAAGCATATGTTTCGGCAACTTCGGTCTTAGTTGTATAATTTTCTGCAACTTCTTCTTTGGTGCTGTATGTTTCTGCAACTTCGGTCTTAGTTGTGTACGTTTCGGCTACTTCCTCTTTAGATGCGAATACGTCGTCAACATAAGTTCTAGTAGCATATGTAGCAGCAATCACATTCTTGTCAATGTAATTTTCGTCAAGATATTCCTTCGACACGTAGTTGTCTGCTACATAATCTACAAGAGCTACTCTTGCTCCGTAGTTCAGAAGCTTCCATGTAGTTGTTGCTGAGTCCCATTCAAAATACTCAACATGGCCTTCGTAGTCGTTGACACGAACTACTCTACCATTTATGAGTTTGTCCGATGACAGCGCATCTCTAGCTTCAAGATCTTCGACAGTTATCATCGATCTGTCTAGAATAGCTTTGTCTTCTTTAGTGAAAGGTACAACATCGGGTCCAGGTTCAGGTCC
>Ga0247610_10009145_pt1 | contig 10019 bp, 6 predicted proteins | sample 174DNAGHGhighgp2_FD_193483 | JGI IMG/M metagenome (GOLD analysis project Ga0247610, IMG submission 193483) | Sheep rumen microbial communities from Palmerston North, Manawatu-Wanganui, New Zealand - 1742 DNA GHGhigh gp2 | ecosystem: Host-associated > Mammals > Digestive system > Stomach > Rumen ... | reverse complement strand
TGTATCCTGCACGTGTCTGTTAGAATCATCGGTATATTCAACTGGAATTTATAGTTATTGTTCACTTGTTTTATCGCCCCAATGAGTTATGAATAACAGATTTATACTCATCATAATCGTGCAAGCCATCTTGCTCCTGATGGCTTCGTGCCAGCACGATGAACCCTATGACCCGATTAAGCCTGAGAGTGAGCGCACGGTGCTTTTCCTCACCCCTAAGGGCGAGATTTACAATCAAGACCAGGAGCTTGTGGTCACCTTGCCCTACTGCACCTATGCCAGCCAGATCATCTCAGACAAAGGCGACTATTTCGTCTCAGGAACAACCGATAATGAGAAAGAGGGTTATTGGAAAAACGGTAAGTGGAACACGCTGCATGTAGATTTTAAGGATGACGTTAATCACTGGATTGACGGCATGGCTAAGTGGGACTATTATATCTACCTGTTAGACTACCCGAATGTGTTGAAGAATAGCGGTATATTCCGCCTTGAGGATGCAGGACGTTATCTACCCGCAAAACAGGCCTTAGCGGTAAGCGAAGGCAAATGCTATGTGGTAGGGCATAAAATCACCGATAACTCACATGGAGAATATCTGCCCGTGCTCTACACCGAGTACAAGGGGGCATTTACCTATGAGATGCTCCCCGTCTTCAACAAAGGCATTAGAGGTGAGTGCGCATGTGTCTATGCCTATGATCGCAATCACTGCCTGATAGGTGGCTCAATCAATGGTTGGCCAGTGCTATGGGACGACAAGCAACTTCAGGTTTTGCCGTTGTCCGAAGCCTCTTTTGATGAGAACGATGAAGACACCAGCCTGGGCGAAGTAGTCTCTGTCACCAAGTGTAATGACGATATCTATGCTGGGGGTACTGAGGATTCTAAAGACAAATTATCGGTGGCTACTGTTTGGCACAATGGCGAGATTTCACACCTGGAATACTATCCCGAGACCTCAATGGCGTCCGAGTTAATTGAAATCATGACTTATGGCACAGACGTTTATGCCGTCACTCTCGAATACTACTACGACGACGATGAATTTGTCACTACGACCATTTTGTGGAAAAACGGTTCACCCGTCAGGGCATACCCTAGAATGCAAACCATCAGTTTCACCGTTATTTGAGCAGGAAAAAGGATAGTTTCCTTCGACAATAATAAGTAACTTTGTGGGCGATAAACATTGACTAAGATGAAGAAGAAACAGAAAAGGAGTTTATATTACCTGCTGGCCTTGGCTTTGCTGGCACTGGCTGGGTATCAGGGGTACCAAAAGAACGGGTTCTACAAGAGTGCCTATAATGACGAACTGCCCACCGAGGAGCAAACCATCGAGCAGCAAGGCGAGGGCAAGGGCAAGGAGTACCAGTCCACGGGCGACCTGTCGCTGCTGGACGTGAAACTGCCTGAGAACCTGGATAACCAGACGGTGCGTTATAAAGCCATCACGGTGTATTTCAACAAGCATTACCGTGTGCCCAACTGCGTCGCCTATGAGCTGACCAACACCATGACCTCGATGGCAGACTCGCGTGAGGCTGAGATCCGCGATAACTACCAGTTTGAGCGTGACCACAACGTCAAGGGGTGCCCTGACTGGTGGGAATACAAGGAAAGCGGCTATACACGTGGCCACATGGCTCCCGCGATGGACATGCGTTGGGACAAGACGGCCATGGCCCAGTGCTTCCTGATGACAAACATATGCCCGCAGCTCGACGAGATGAACGACGGCGAGTGGCGCCACGTCGAAGAGGCGGTGCACCGTTGGTCCAAGAGTGCCAAGAGGCTTATCGTCCTGACGGGCCCCATCTTGACCAACGACATGGAGCGCATCGGCAAGCATGACGACATCGCTGTGCCCAAGAGTTTCTTCAAGGTGGTGTATTCTCCCGAACAGAACCGCGCCATCGCCTTTGTGATGGAGAACAAGAAGATGCCCAACAGTTGGACTAACTATGCCACCACCATCGATAAGGTGGAGGCGTTGACTGGTTATGACTTCCTACCCTCGCTTGAAGACAAGGTGGAGGACGTCATCGAGAGCAAAGAGAACATTAAGGACTGGCCCGCATACTATCCACGCCGATGAATACACTTGAGTTGACAGATCTGGTTGGCGGCGACACCATCTGCGCCGTCTCGACACCGCCGGGCAGGGGCGGTATCGCCGTTATTCGTGTGAGTGGCCCCCAGGCGTTCGACATCGTGCAACGCCGCTGGCAGGGCAAACCGTTGGCCGACATGGCTTCTCATACCGTGCATCTGGGCCAATTGGTGGATACCAATGGCGACGTGCTTGACCAGGCCGTACTGACGGTCTATCACGCGCCCAACTCGTTCACAGGCGAGGACGTGGTGGAACTGGCATGCCATGGCTCGACATGGATTCAGCAGCAGGTGATTCAGACGCTGATTGATGCGGGTTGTCGCCATGCCACGGCAGGAGAATTCACGCGCCGCGCCTTTGCCAACGGACGCATGGACTTGTCTCAGGCCGAGGCCGTAGCCGACGTTATCGATGCCCAGTCACGGGCGGCCCACCAAGTGGCGATGAGCCAGATGCGCGGGCGCTACAGCGACGAACTCAAGGGCCTGCGTGACAAACTGCTGCACTTTGTGTCGCTCATCGAACTGGAACTGGACTTCAGCGAGGAGGATGTGACCTTTGCCGACCGTGGCGAGGTGACCGCCTTGGCGCGCGACATCCATGGCCTGATCAGCCGCCTGGCCGACAGTTACCGTGACGGTAACGCCATCCGCAACGGCTTGCCTGTCGCCATCGTGGGACAGACCAATGCGGGAAAATCCACCCTGTTGAATGCTCTGCTGCGTGACGACCGCGCCCTGGTGAGCAACATCCACGGCACCACGCGTGACACCATCGAGGACACCGTGATTATGGGAGGTACGCTCTACCGCTTCATCGACACGGCAGGTATCCGCCAGTCGAGCGATGCCGTCGAGAGGATGGGCATCGAGCGCACCTGGCAGGCAATCGACAAGGCCAAGGTCGTGCTCTGGGTTGTTGACGTCACCAGTGCCGACACGAGCATGGTACATGACATCCTGGGCCGCTGCGACGGCAAGGCCCTCATCACTATTCTCAACAAGACCGACCTTGACGACGATTTTGCCGCAAGGAGTGAACTGAACGACCTCCTGCCCGAGGGGACACCCGTCGTGGCCATCAGCGCCAAGTGTGAAAGCGACATTGAGGCCCTGCGCGACCTCATCGTCCAGGCTGCCACCTTGCCCAATGTGGACAGCGACGCCGTCATTGTCACCAACGCCCGCCACTACCAGGCGCTCACCCGAGCCCGCGACGCCATCACCCGCTCCATCAACGGCCTTGAGAGCGGCCTCACTGGCGACCTCCTCGACCAGGACATCCGCGAGTGCCTCCACTGGCTCGGCGAGATCACCGGCGAAATCACCACCGACAACATCCTCGGCGAGATCTTCTCCCACTTCTGCATCGGCAAGTAAAAAAGTACCACAACATATAATCATATCACCACAATATTTTGATGAACAATTCCATATATCAATATGCTATAGGCGAACTCCTTGATGGAAGATACTTCTATATTCCATCCTATCAAAGAGGTTATCGTTGGACTGTGAAGCAAGTTGGAGATTTGCTTCGAGACCTTCTATGCTTCGCAAATGATTTTGCAAATGAAGGGAAAGAAAAGAAGCAAGACCAGTTCTACTGTCTTCAGCCAATTATTGCACGTTCAATTACTGACGAAGAAAAGTTGAAATCCATTTTTAAGGATGAATATAACGATGACATCAAAGAACATGGAGTCTGGGAAATCATCGATGGTCAACAGCGATTAACCACCATATACCTTCTGTATAAATACCTAATGGACCAAAAGGGATGGGATGCAGAAACGCTGAAAGAAGAAGAGGACGGTAAGGAGTTGTACCATATTTGCTATGCTACTCGTGACGGTTCGGCCAAATTCCTTGAAGGCATATCCATGAAAATGATTAAGGACAGTGGCGAAGAGGATTTCAAGGAAAACATTGATTTCTTCCACATGGCAAATGCTTTCAAGTATATTGCCGAGTGGATAAGAACTGACGGAAAGGCAATCAACATTCGCTATCAATTGGGAGGCAGCCTCGACAATATTCGAACCTCTTTCTTTAAGTTGCTAAATGGAATGAGCGATACTAAGGGAGGTTCTGTACAGGTATTGTGGTATGAAATAGCTGAAAACAAGGAGAAGAATAACATTAAGGAGTTCCAAAAGATAAATACTGGTAAGATTAGGTTAACAGATGCTGAACTGATTAAAGGCTTGTTCCTGTTAAAGAAGAATTTTACCGCTGGTGACAAGTATATCAAACAGTCTGAACTGGCTTTGGAATGGGAGCTTATCGAGAATACGCTCCATGCCAACAATTTCTGGTACTTCCTTCAAAAAAAAGGCTTTGATATGCCTAACCGAATAGACCTCCTCTTTAACCTAATATACAAGAAGAATGTACTGAAAGATGTACCAGAAGAAGAATGGGACAATACTTTGAAGGAGATTGACGAAAAGTTGATGGACACCAGGCAAAGTGAGATATTCCGTTTCTACTATAACCGATTTGAGGGAAAGATTGGTGAGGACTTGCAACTTGAAGTTGCAGAAGCATGGAGCGAGGTCATGGAATTGTTCCGTACACTCGATGACTGGTTTTGTTCCCCTTCCACTTACAATTTCATTGGCTTATTAAGTCAGTGTGGTGAAGATTTGTGTCGATTGGTTCTTCATTTCGACTACATGCCCGAACTGTCAAGCAGAACTGATTTTGAACGTTATTTGAAAGAGCGCATATCTTACCATCTTCGCGGCACCAAGATAGACAAAGACAAGAAGCTCATCCTTAATACTTATAAGGAGCATGACAACATCTACAAACTGCTGTTGACATTGAACATCCACCTTCTGAATGAGCAAAACCAAAAACTCGAATCAGATTCAGATGTATATAAGTTCCCGTTTGACGTACTTAGTGGGCAGAACTGGGATATTGAGCATGTTGACTCCTTCCATACAAATGCACTGAAGAAAGAGAAAGACAAGATTGAGTGGGTCAAGACTGCAATGGAAGACCGTTCTGAAGAGTTGACAAAAGAAGAGCGTGATCAGATTCTGCAAAATATGGAAGAAAAAGCTTATGATATAGCTATTGATATTCTGAAGAAGAATGCCAAGGAGGTTGAAGCAGATGAGGAAATCAAAAACGCCATCGGTAACTTAACCCTTCTTGATGCAGCTACGAACAGGATGTATGGAAACAGCCTTTTCTGTACCAAACGCCGTATCATCATTGAGCGTATCAAACAAGGTGTATTTGTTCCTATTGCGACCCAATACATCTTTGCAAAGTTCTTTGACCATAAGGGGACGAACCGTTCTCTTTGGACAGAAGAAGACATGAATGCATATCACAGATATGTTTATGATGTTATTATAAACTATGTAAGCAATGAGGAGGATGAGCAATGAATGAGAGATATACATTTATAGATATATATAGGAAAGATCTTGACCTTAATAAAGATACAAAAGTAAAGGTCAGCCAGATTATCATTCCAAAGATACAACGTCCTTATGCACAAGGAAGGTTGGACGGAGTATGTACTTATGTTCGCAATACTCTGTTGAATGAAATGTTTGCGAATTTTAAGACAGATGAGATATTTGATTTCAATTTCATCTATGGCATTGTTCGCCCATCTAATGACGAATATGTGATGGAACTTCTAGATGGTCAGCAACGTATGACCACTTTGTTCCTCGTTTATTGGTATATAGCCAATTGTGAACTGACAGAAGAAGATGAGGAAGATAAAATAATACGTGATGCTCTGGGGCGCTTTGTCTATGAAACACGTTCCACTTCCACAGTATTTTGCCATAAGCTTGCTTCCTATCGTATTGATTTGTCTGGCCAAACGCCATCAAAAGTAATCAGACAAGCAAAATGGTATTTCAAGTCATTTGATAGAGACAGCACCATAACAGCTATGCTTACCATGCTTGATGCCATACATGAACGATATATCAATCAAGATAATAACGCCCTTCACATGAAATTAGCAAATATCCAGTTTTATGTGAAGTCTTTGGGCTTCTTCAATCTATCTGAAGAATTGTATATCAAAATGAATGCCCGTGGTTTGCAACTAAGTCCATTTGAGAACTTCAAGGCAGACTTGACAAATTATATTGGTAGTATTGACTACCCACCTTTCAAAGAACTTGTTCCTCTCTATCGCAAAGACAACGGAGAGAAGGTTGAGTTCCATTTCAATTTTTCGGTCAAACTGGATGCCAAATGGATTGACATATTCTGGAGGAAAGAATTTGAGAACTTTGATGCTTCTTATATGAGCTTCTTTTCCCGATTCTTTGCTTGCAAATATATCGTTTCCACTAAAGATATTGTCACTGACAGGGATATGCGACAAGATTCTACATTGAGGAAGATTTATACAGATGCAGAGAATCGAACCGAGACTAACGAATATCTTGGATTCCAAGAATTTGAGTCAATTCTAACAAATCATCCGGAATACGTGTTGATATTAGACAAAGTGCTCGATACATTCTATCAGTACGACTTCAAGGATTCGAGAAAGTCCATATACGAAATGATGGTTCCTGCATGGGAAAAGCCATCATTGGAAGGTGATGATTTTTACAGCAATATCAATTCCAAGATGACCCACATCAAACTTATCGCGTTTGGTGCTGTCATTGAGTTTATTGACGCATATAAGTCTTTTGATACAGAAACTTTCAAACAGTGGATGCGAATTGTATGGAATGTTGTCGAGAATACAAATATTGACAGCCTTACTCCTGTATCATCATTGATTAGGAAATTCTCCGCTGTTATTCACAGCATAGCCAAAAGAATGTCTGAAGGAGAATCATTTTACTACGCCCTATCCCAGTGGAAAGAAGACAATACTGACGAGAGAGAGAATAGGGCTTTACTCGAAGAGGTATTGAAAGCTTCCCGTATAGCAGAAAATGACGAATGGCTTCCTATCTTTGAAGATGCAGAGGAACACCCATATTTTAGAGGCATGGTAATGTTTTTCTATAAAGATGGCATGTCCCTATCAGAGTACCAACATAGTCTATCTCTTGTTATAGACATGTTTGATGAATCTGGTATTTCACCTGTATATCGTCAAGACCACCTGTTGATTCGTGCTATTGCAAGTCAGTTTGTTACATGGGATGACATAAGAAACCGCTTTATAACAGAACGAGCTGAAACAAATAAATACTTAAAGAATATCTTAGCATCGAACAATGATGTAAGGCAAATGCTAACAGACGTTCTGGAGGGCGATAATGTTGAAGCCGTTAAAGAAGGGCTTATTGAATATATTGATCATGCTGAAGAGTTTACTCCTTGGTCTGGAGCATCGGATATAGAGATTGAGTACTGCAACATGGCAGCGAACAGGATTCGCCATGATATTAAGCTATATGACTGGGTCGCTGCTGAAGAAGCAAGTGGGAAGGCTGTATTTAGAGTATATTGGTATGAAGGTCATATCATGTTTGCAGTCCCAAGGAAACAATTTGCAAAGGTAGCACTTGATACAGAAAGAGCGAAGATAGCAAATACTATCGCCAATAATTATGGATTTGAATATAACGATCCAAATCAGCTCGATATGTACAAAAAGTACAAAGACGGTTTCGGTAATGAAATTTGGCTCAAACAAGAGCGAGAGCAATGTACTTTATGGATAGGATTCTGTCAGCACCATGAATTGAGAATACAGTTTGAATGCAAAACAAAGAAATATGCAAAAGAATTATTTAATCTCTTGGATAGCTGCAGTTATATAGATGGAGAAGAACGATGGGTTCAGATTCCGTCTCTAACTCACTTCAAAAAAGAGAAGACAATTAGAGCATTATCTAAAGAATTGGAAGAAATATATGAGGTTGTCTTATAGTCAATTACGAGCAATTATCATTGAGAATTCTAAGAACTTTCTGTTGAGTTCTATCTTGCCCAAAAATCGTATTTCAATTCAATAAAGTCGATTGACAAAAGTCACATTTTTCGGGCAAAATGTGTCGGATTTTTGGTAGATTTCGCCCATAATATTGGCTTTTCGGGCGAAATCTAAGCCAAAATAGGTAGATTTCGCCCGAAAAGTTTGCTGATATCAAAGGATTTTTGGAGTCTATGGTTACAAAAACATAATACCAAATAACCAAATGAAAACAAGCCAAATAACCAAACGAAATAAAGCCAAATAACCAAATAAATCTTAATTCATCCTTTTATTTACGGGAAAAAGGATTACCTTTGCAGTGCATAATAAAACATAACTGATATGTCAGACTACAAGAAAAGAATTGCAGACATCCTTTTAGAGGAGAAATTAGAAGCAATGGGAGCCGTCTTGATAGAAGGACCTAAAGCATGTGGCAAAACGACAACAGCTGAGCAGCAGGCTAAAAGTGTCCTTTATATGGATGACCCAGCAAGCATACAACAAAACCTGCAATTAGCAGAGACCAATGTCAAACGCCTCCTTCAAGGTGACACGCCAAGGCTTATAGATGAATGGCAGATCGCACCACAGATATGGGATGCCGTTCGGTTTGAAACTGACCACAGAAAAGGTGATGGCCTTTTCATGCTAACCGGTTCTGCAGTACCTGCCGATGATTCAAAAATACACCATACTGGTGCTGGTCGTTTCGCATGGCTTACAATGCGCCCTATGACCCTTTGGGAATCTGGAGAGTCGTCTGGCGAAGTCAGTCTAAAATTTCTTTTTACCGATGCAGATAGAGTTGATGGCAGTAGCTCGTTGAAGATGGAAGACATTGCTTATGTCATCTGCCGTGGCGGATGGCCAAAATCATTATACAAAAAGAGCCAGAAGTCAGCACTTCGACAAGTCACGGAGTATTATGAAGCCATAACACGTTCAGACATCACGAGAGTTGACGATGTGAAGAGAGACGAGTTCCGTGCTAAAAGACTTATGCGATCTTATGCCCGTCTACAAGGGGCCATGGCCAGCATTCCAACCATAGTTGAAGATATGAAAACCAATGAGCCTGAAGGGATGAGTGATGAGACCGTAGTTTCCTATATAAAGGCGTTGAAGAAAATCTTTGTAATTGAGGATATGCCGGCATGGAATCCCAATCTGCGATCCAAGACAGCCATACGAACAAGTGACACACGCTATTTTGTTGATCCGTCATTGGCAATAGCAGCATTAGGTATCGGGCCAAATGACCTGTTAAACGACCTAGAAACAATGGGACTTTTCTTTGAGACCCTGTGTGTTCGAGACCTTCGGGTATATGCAGAAGCCAATGATGGAAATGTATTTCACTACAGGGATAAGAGTGGTTTGGAATGCGATGCCGTTATTCACTTGAGAAACGGCAACTACGGCCTGGTTGAAATCAAACTTGGAGGCGAGACCCGCATTGAAGAGGGTGCAGCAAACTTAAACAACCTGGAAGGCAAGATTGACATAACAAAGATGAAAAAACCATCTTTCAAGATGGTTTTGACGGCTGTTGGACAATATGCTTATATGCGAGCTGACGGTGTAATGGTTGTTCCGATAGGTTGCCTGAAAGACTAATATTAGAATAGATTATGGCTCAACCGCTTTTCTATTCTATTATACTTTATGTGTACTACAACTGATTCACTAAATGTGCAATTAGTTGAATTCGCGTAGCGTTAAACTAAGTCAAAAGTGTTAAATGTGAAGGCTTTGAAAGTTGTACTTCAAAACTCTACCACATTTGTACCGTTTAATATATAAATATCAGATAATCAATTAGTGGCATCTTCTGCATCTGCAAATGAATAAATATACTTATTTATTAGATTTATATTAGTGTTTTTCTCATGGCATTTCCATAGAAAATATCATCAAAGTAATCTAATTTCGTTGGAGTTATAACACTGGATGTCATTCAACTAGC
>Ga0247610_10009144_pt1 | contig 10019 bp, 5 predicted proteins | sample 174DNAGHGhighgp2_FD_193483 | JGI IMG/M metagenome (GOLD analysis project Ga0247610, IMG submission 193483) | Sheep rumen microbial communities from Palmerston North, Manawatu-Wanganui, New Zealand - 1742 DNA GHGhigh gp2 | ecosystem: Host-associated > Mammals > Digestive system > Stomach > Rumen ... | reverse complement strand
ATTGCTGATAAACCCGAGGGACCATTTGTTCCTCAAGAGCACCCTATCCGCGGTTCGTTCTCTATCGACCCAAGTGTATTCAAGGACGAAGATGGCCAGATTTATTGCTATTTCGGTGGTCTCTGGGGTGGTCAGCTTCAGTGGTATCAGGCTCCTGAGAAGCTTCTAAAAGAGGGAGGTGTCGATCTCGGTCCTGCTGCCGATAAGAAGACTCAGCTCTTTGCTCCTGCTGATGTTCCTGCCCTTTCCAGCTTCGTTGTAAAGATGAGCGATGATGTACTTCAGTTTGCCGAGGCTCCTCGTAGCGTTGTAGTGCTCGATAAGGATGGTCAACCCCTAAAGGCTGGTGATCCTCACCGCTTCTTCGAAGCTTCATGGATGCACAAATATAATGGTAAATATTATTTCAGCTATTCTACTGGTGACAGCCACATGTTGTGCTATGCCATTAGTGATAATCCTTATGGACCATTTACCTATCAGGGAGTTATTCTCGATCCCGTTGTGGGTTGGACAACCCATCACAGCATTGTACAGTACAAGGGTGAGTGGTTCCTGTTCTACCACGACTGTGTACCTTCAAATGATATTACTCATCTGCGTTCATTGAAGGTTCAACGTCTGTTCTATAACGAGGACGGCACTATCCAAAAGGTAATAAACGAGTAAACGTTTATCTATCTTTTTCTTGCGATGACATAAATAATGACGGGCGCCCCGATGAGGGGCGTCACGGCATTTAATGGGATGACCCCACTCTCGCCTGGCAGAAAGCAGATAAGGTTGCAGAGAAGTGCCACAACAGCACCACAGAGGAGAGTGGCAGGTAACAACTGACGATGATTATCAGTTGTCAATAGCAATCGTGCGATATGTGGAACAGCCAGACCGATGAAAGCCACAGGGCCACAAAAAGCAGTCACTATGGCTGTCAGGATTCCTGTCACAACCAATAGCCAGTTTCTGACCCTCAGAATATTGACACCAAGATTCTCGGCATACCTGTCACCCAGCATGAGAGCATTTAATGGCTTGATAAGTAACAATGCCCCAAGAAGTCCAGCCAAAGTGACGATTGCAAAGACTGGCATATTGGTCATCGACACCCCTCCAAAACTACCCAGTCCCCACACCATATACGACTTAACTCCTTCGTCTGTAGCAAAGAAATTGAGTAGGGAGATGGCCGAGTTGGAGATATAGCCAATCATAATGCCAATGATAAGCAGCATCACACTATTGCGAACCAAAGTGGAAAAAAAGAAAATGATAGCCATCACGGTCATGGCACCTACGAAAGCAGCTGCCAAAATAGCGGCAAAGCCACTGAGTTGAAGGGAACCAACAGAGAGTCCGCCCCCCAAGAAGAGCATGACAAGAGCAACACCCAAGCCTGCACCACTATTAATACCAAAGACACTTGGTCCTGCCAAAGGATTCCGAAAAGCAGTCTGTAACAACAAACCACTGACGGCAAGGGCTGAGCCGCTGAGCAAAGCTGTCAGAGCCTGAGGAAGGCGTGACTGCAAAACGATGAACTGCCAAGAGGCCCTCTGCGTTTCGTCGCCTAAGAGGATGTGTACAACATCACGAGTTGGAATCGGCACAGATCCCATCAATAGGTTCAAGATGAAAAGCACTACAATCAGCAATGCCAATCCCCAACAATATATGATGCCCTTGTTCATTACTATTTCCTTTTCTGAGTGCAAAAATACAACTTTTTTCATGATATTTGTTATAAACAACAAAAATTGTTGTATCTTTGCACCGAAACCAACAATAACAAAATTAAAATGAGAAAGGTTTACTACTATCTTCTTACAGGAATCCTCTTGTTGACGGCCAGTCCAGGAGAAGCCACTAAGTTCCTTGGACTTAAAGTGATTGACAAAAATTACCTCATGGTTCATTTCCGTGACGGTGAAGTGCATTACCGTGATGACGGAACAGGACCCAGCGCTTATTTAGGCCACTCCTTTGCCGAGGGTGATGATACCCTTGTGGTATTCGGCGAGCGGCTGAAGACGACTGAAGCACAAAAGGCAGACCTTTGGCAGATCAGTTCTGAAGACGATAAGACTTTCGCAGCAGCACAGCCCATAAAGGTCTGGCGCAAGTCTAAACCTATGAATACTGACCATACCTTAACAAGCGAATGTGACCATTGGCTTTTCCTCCAACTATCACAGCCCATGAAACAAGGCTGTAACTATACCGTCAGTATCCCCAATGGCATAGGATCAGACCAACCATCAGCCACTATCTGTTTTGATATCTGGAACACGCAGTCAGAGGCTGTTCATGTGAACATTATTGGCTATTCTCCTACAGAACAGACCCATGCTGCTGATCTCTACCAGTGGTTGGGCGATGGTGGCCAACGCGACTATAAGGCATGGGAGGGCCGTAAGGTGTACCTTTACAATGTAAAGACTAAGAAGAAGCAGAATGTTGGTACCGTGAAGTTCTGGAAGAAGGCTGCCGACTCCAAGAAAGAGGCTGGCGAGAAGAATCTCGTCGGCACTGATGTATGGAATGTCGACTTCAAGTCGGCTACCCCAGGACGCTATCGTCTTGTAGTGGAAGATGTGGGCTGTAGCATGGACTTCGACATCGCCTCCAACATTTATTACCAGCCTTTCCGCTACTCTGTCCGTGGTTATTACTATATGCGTCTTGGCGAACCCAAGGATCCTGAACACGTGTGGCCCATACCCCGTCAGCCTCAGTTCATTCCAGAGACAGATCCCAAGGGATTCACGGTTTATAAGACCGACTTCCACCCCTTCTGTCAGGAATGGCGTGACCTGCATACCGATGTATGGGACGAACCCCATTTCAAGTCCCTCATGGCATCTCGCTTCTGGCAGCATCGTCTGCCTGGCAATCCTGTGAATACAGAGGTGAAAGGCGGACATTCCGATGCCTTCGACTGGGACCGTCATCTGGCCCACGTCAGCAACATCTATGACATGCTACTGCCCTATATCCTCTCTGGCGGACGCCTCTCCGATGACAACCTGGGCATCCGTGAGAGTGGCAATGGCATACCCGACATTATCGACGAAGCTCGTAATGAGGTTGACTTCTTCCTTAGCATCCGTGATGGCGAGGCCTATTCCCAAGGTGTCACCAACCCTTGTGCCGACTGGAGCGTGATGTTCCAGGCAGGCTGTACCACGATGGCAGCCTGGGCCAATGCCGCCAACTGTGCCATCACTGGTGAGGCCTTCCGTCTACAGGGTAACGACTCGCTGCGACAATATTATACCAACGAAGCCATTAAGGCCTTCCGCTATGCAGAGAAACAGGAGTGGACTCAGCTTGACGACCTGCAGGATATCGGAAGCATGCAGATGCGTGGCCGTGATTTCCGTCAGCTCGCCGCTGCTTTCCTCTATAACCTGACTGGTGACGAACAGTGGGAGAAAATCTTTGCTGAGGAGAGCATGGTCAAGAGCCCTCAGTCACTCATCTTCAGCAAGGGACGCCACGGATTCTTCGGTGTCGGTGTGATGCATGAGGAGAACAAGAACCTTGTACCTTATAATCAGACATGGGCAGCAGCAGCTTATCTTACCTGTCCCCACCAGCGCCACTTTGCTGACCTCTATAAGAACCTGAAGACCAGCATCAATGCCCAAGCCCTGGAGTATAATATCTCTCATATGACCGAACGCCCATCACGCCGTAGTGCCAACGACAGCCGCTGGCAGGTGTCACAGAACCTTCAGCTCGTCATGCTGGCCCATTACATAGCCGGCAAGGATGATAAAAAGGCTTTGGAACACGCAATGTACACAGAAGCCAGCTGGGCCTTGGGACGTAACCCTGGTAACATTGTAGAGATGACTGGATTGGGCGAACGCCATATCACCGATTGCTATACCACTGGCCGTAATGACGGTGCGCCTGAGTCGCATCCAGGACAGACGCCTTTCAACGGCACGGAGACTTGGTCGCCTGGCCATAATGGAGGTGATGCCCGCGTTATCCTGAAATACTGCTATCCCCAATGGAACATAGAAAAGGGGCAGCAGCTTACAAGCTGGCCCCTTCAGGAATCTTATTTCAATCAGCGCTATTTCTGGGTGAATGGTGAGTTTACGCCCCGTGAGACCATGCGTGGTAAGATGGCCTTATTAGGATATCTCTACGCTATCAATAAGTAGCTGTGATGACGATACCGCCATTGCACGGTATCGTCATCATGATTTGCTGTTTCTTATTCTGCTTGATGCTCTTCACGCTTCCGTTGAGTTGAGCGTCATCACTATAGATGGTCAATTCAGTTCCCTTCTCGAACATCGGGAGGGTGACCATCTTTTTCAGTGGCTGTTCATCAGCATTGATACCTACTACAAACCATTTTAAACCACAGCGACGAGCCATGATGACATACTTACCAGGATAACCGTCAATCAGTTTCACCTCGTCCCATGTCGTTGGCACTCGCTTCATGAAGTCGATGGCCCAAGCAGGTGCATCAGTGAGGTTATTAGGGGCTAGGGCAAAGTGTTGAACGGCACTTTGGAAGAGCACAGCCGTAGCCAAAGCATAGACATCTGAGGTCTTGCGCACAGTACCGTGCTGGTTGTCAGCACTATAACGCTTATTAAGGGCGGAACCACCAAAGTCCATAGAACCAACGGTATTACGCACAAAGGCATGAATGGTGGCGTTACGGGCTTCTGCATCACAGGCACCTTGTCCAAAGTGCAGGTTCTCCGAAGCAAGCACAGCCTCAGAGGCAGCGTAGTTGGGGTACATACGCTCCCAACCACGAGGCAACGTACATCCGTGGAAGATGACGAGCAGTCCGAAGTCATTGGCATCAGCAAGGATATCCTCATAAAGCTGCATCATCGGCTGTTTGTCACCTCCGAAGAAGTCAACCTTGATACCACGAATACCATTCTCCTGCATCCATCTCATTTCCTCACGACGGATACGACTGTTGTTCATCTTACCGATAGGTGTCTGGAACGCATCGTTCCAACTACCATTGGAGTTATACCAAAGGAAGATGCCTACCCCCTTTTCTTTACCATAGCGGGCAAGCTCTGCCATCTTCTCATAGCCAATCTGCTGATCCCAAAAGGCATCTATAAGCACACTCTGATAACCCATGGCTGCAGAGAAGTCGATATAGCGTTTCTGCTCGTCGAAGTTACAGCTGGGATCCATTCCGATGATCCAGCTCCAGGAGCCCTTACCATAGATATAATCCTGTGAGGCCTCATACTTCGGCTGTACAAGGTCAAAGGGTACGGTAGTCTCCATGATGTTCGCCAGAGGACCAACGGTAATGGTACGCCAAGGAGTCTCACCTGGCAGTGACATGGCTGGGGTCACAGAACCCACACCATTCAACTCGCCCTGCTGTGGGAAGCCTATACGATAAGTGCCACCCGTTTCATTCAGCAGACGACAGCCTACATAACCTCCATCGGTACCCGTCTCACTGATAAGCACCCAACCTGCAGGAGCCTTGAAGAGACAAGGGAAGGTATAACCCTCACCCCAGCCATTCTTTCCCATGGCGTCATCAGTAGTATATGGGGTCTCATAACTTGGAGAGGTTCGTGCGAAACCACCCATCGGCTTTGACTGTGGACAAAGGAAGGTTGTCGTACCATCAGGCAATACAAAGCCACTTGTCTCACGCTCTACGACACAGACACGAGCCTCCTTTTTCGGATAGACCTTATAACGGAATGCCACATCGCGATTGCTCACACGAAAAATGATATCCATCACGTTTTGCCCGTCTTGCTCATAAGAGGCCACAGCTTCTGTTGCCTCGTAGTCAACGTGGCTCTGCTTAATGTTGCGCAGGGCATAGCTCTCTTTCAGCGTTTTGGTCACTACCGATTTCTGCGCGAGACCCTGACTATAGTCGCCAATATTGGTCACAAGTCCAAGGGCAGAAGGGGCAATAACGGTCTGCCCGTCATAGGCCACCTGATAGGCTGGTTGTCCATTGTCCAGACACAGCGTCAGGATGACTCTTCCATCAGGACTGGCAATCTTCTCATCTGCCTGTACTGTAGTCAAGTACAACAATGACAGGCATAACAAACATATTTTTTTCATATACTTTTGGTTTTAGAATTACATAACTGGTGGCAAAGATACAAAAAAATTTGCAAATATGAAAGAATATGATTATCTTTGCACGGATTTTATGATATAACTAACAATGACCAAACAAAACTTGATATGAAAAGAAATCTTTTATTAGTAGTCTTCGGACTGATTGTTGCAAATGCTTTTGCACAAAAACCTGCCATCCCCCGCGATGCGGCCCTGGAGGCAAAGATTGAGAAAACCCTCGCCAAGATGACGCTCGACGAGAAGATCGGACAGATGCTCGAGCTGAATCTCGACGTGATGGGTAACATGAAAGTAAAGAACGCGAAAGTTGATCGTGAGAAGGTGCGCTCCGTACTCCAGCAGTATGGCAGATCAGATTCAGAGATTGACGCGATGGTGAAGATGACTGATCAGGAGATTATCGACAAACTAGGCAACTTCCCTATCGACATCTATAAGGGTGAGACACAACGCGAATGGCAACTCAACGAGGCAATGCTCGACACACTGATTTCGAAATGGAAGGTAGGCTCTATCCTGAATGCTCCTGGCACTCGTGCCCCAAGTGTAGAGCAATGGCAGAAATGGATCCGCCTGATTCAGGAGAAGTCGATGAAGTATTTAGGCATTCCTGATATCTACGGACTCGATCATAATCATGGCGTGACCTATACACAAGGTGGAACACTCTTCCCCCAGCCCATCAACCTGGGTGCTACATTCAATACCGATTTGGCTTTCAGAGGCGCAGAGATTACAGCCTACGAGAGCCGTGCTGCTAACTGTCCTTGGGTATATAACCCTGTGGTAGACCTGAGTCGCGATCCCCGTTGGCCTCGTGTCTATGAGAGCTTTGGCGAGGATGCCATCGTAAACGCCAAGATGGTAGCTGCTGAGATTAAGGGCTATCAGGGTGAGGACAATAACCACATCGATCGTTTCCACGTAGGTACCAGCACGAAGCATTATTTTGCCTATGGCGCACCTTGGACTGGTAAGGATCGTACCCCTGCCTACCTCAATCCGGCCATCATCCGCGAGAAGTATTTCGAGCCCTTCAAGGCAGCTGCCCTTGCTGGCACGCTGACCATGATGGTCAACTCAGCATCTGTCAATGGTGTACCCTTGCATGCAAGCTATGAGTATCTTACCAAGTGGCTCAAAGAAGACCTCCAATGGGATGGATTCTTAGTAACCGACTGGGCTGACATCAACAACCTCTTCTCTCGCGAGAAGGTGGCCAAGGACAAGAAAGACGCTATCCGCATTGCCATCAATGCTGGTATCGATATGTCGATGGATCCCTATAGCGTGGAGTTCTGCATCCTGCTGAAGGAACTGGTCAACGAAGGTAAGGTGAAGATGGAACGTATCGATGATGCCGTTCGTCGTATCCTCCGTGCAAAGTATCGCCTGGGCCTCTTCGACGAGCCTAACACTGGGGGCAAGGGCTTCGAGAAGTTTGGCTGCGATGAGTTTGCCAAGGCTTCACTCCTGGCTGCTGAAGAGTCAATGGTTCTTCTGAAGAACGAGGGGAATATCCTGCCACTCGCCAAGGGCAAAAAGATCCTGTTGACAGGTCCTAATGCCAACCAGATGCGTTGCCTGCATGGTGGCTGGAGCTACACCTGGCAGGGTTCGAAGGCCGAAGACCTCTCAGAGAAGTACAACACCATCTACGAGGCGCTCTGCAATAAATATGGTAAGGAGAATATCATCCTAGAGCAGGGTGTGACCTACAATGAGAACGGCGCCTATTACGATGAGAATGCCCCAGAAATCGACAAGGCTGTGGCTGCTGCTGCCAAAGCAGATATGATTATCGCTGTCATCGGTGAGAACTCTTACACAGAGACTCCTGGTAACCTCACAGACCTCTGGCTTTCTGAGAACCAGCGCAATCTGGTGAAGGAACTCGCCAAGACGGGCAAGCCCATCATCCTCGTGCTGAATGAAGGTCGTCCGCGCCTCATTGCTGACATCGAGCCGCTGGCTAAGGCGGTGGTAGATATCCTCATCCCAGGCAACTATGGCGGCGATGCTCTGGCTAACCTGCTGGCTGGCGATACTAACTTCTCTGGTAAGATGCCCTACACCTATCCGCGTGAGATCAACTCGCTGAATACTTATGATTATAAGGTGTCTGAGGAGGTTGGCACTATGGCTGGTGCCTATAACTACGATGCCAAGGTGAGTCTGCAATGGCCCTTCGGCTATGGCCTCAGCTACACCACCTTCGAATACTCGAACCTGAAGGTTGACAAGGCGCAGTTTACTGCTAATGACATTCTTACCGTCAGCGTGGATGTGAAGAATACAGGCAGCAAAGCCGGTAAGGAGGCTGTATTGCTTTATTCGAGCGATCTCATTGCCAGTATCGTACCAGACAATAAGCGTCTGCGCGACTTTACGAAGATCTCTTTGGAGCCAGGAGAGACCAAGACTGTTACCTTCCAGCTTCCAGCCAAGAAACTCGCCTTTGTTGGTGCTTGTGGCAAGTGGACCCTCGAAGAGGGTGACTTCATCCTGAAGGTAGGCAATCAGACTGTTCCCACCGCCTGCACCCAAACCAAGATCTGGGACGAGCCGAATATCTGAATCCTAAGAGATATATAACCAGAATTGCCACCTTTAGCTTGGGTGGCATTTTTGGTTTACCCGGAGTAAAGTCCAGGTTTACTCGGAGTAAAGTCGGGGTTTAGTCGGAGTAAAGTCTGTCTAAGTATAAGCATACACAGCATCCGATACGTTAATAAATCAAAAATCTTTCGGAATCCGTGCAAAGTTTCTGAGGTTCGTGGGTTCTATCTATAGAAATGTTTAATGGGTTTTGCGATGAAACAGATAATAGAAAAGATTCTGATGACGCTGGTAATCATCATGATAGCAGCGCTGATGGGTACGATGATGACAAGTTGTACGAGTGATGACGATGCTGTGGAATCTCTCTCGGGCCCTGACGATGAGCTCTATGCTATCATCGTTGACCCCAATGAGCAATTGATAGATATCACGCCTCAGGATTATGTGCTGACACTCAACGACATCGTGGCCTATAACCCTGAAAATGGCGAGATGAAGGTAAAGGGAGGCGAGCGAATCAGCGAAAAGGCATTCCCTGTACCAAAACAATGGAGTATCCGGTTCTATTCCAAAGATAAGTTGCTCTTTAGCGCCAATCTGAACTCAATCATTTCCAGCATAATAGGCGGACCAGGATTGACATTCGAACACTGGTGGGGGCCTGATAAGGATGGCTACAGCCGTTTTAAACTTGACATCATCCGTATCGTAGATGAAAAGGGTCGTGTGCTGGAGGGCGATCTAAGCAATAGCGAGAAGGCTGGGTTGGCACAATTTGAACAGATATTGAAAACCTACGGGAAAATCAACAAGGATATTACTTGGAATTGGGAAAACAAGTATTAAGAAACAAGAATGCCACCCAGAAGATTGGGTGGCATTCTTGTTATTCTTTTAGTCATCTGCGAAGGCGGCAGCCTCAGCTTCAGCTATGATTTCTTCACGCGATTTCTCTTTGTGAGTGACGTCAGAGAGGTCGTAATCTACCAAATCACTCCTTTTGGCCAGGAATTCATCGTTTAAAGCGTCTTCCCCGTTGGAAGACACAGATGTCTGCTTGGATTTGCGATCACGCTTAGGAGCAGCGTTTGCGGGCTCCTCAGCGGGCGATTCCTTTGGCTCCTGCTCGATGATGAAGTTCTGTTCCTGTTCTGTGTCAGGAACAGCCATAGCAGGCTCTTCCTCCATCTTGGTACGTTCAGTCTTCGACTGGAACACAGCTTCCACGAACTGTGGTTCGCGCTTCAGGCGCTGGAGTGTATCCTTGGCAGCCAATTGCTGGGCTTCCTTCTTGGAGTAGCCTGTGCCTCGCTCGCCCTCGATGCCCTCAAGCATCA
>Ga0247610_10009143_pt1 | contig 10020 bp, 9 predicted proteins | sample 174DNAGHGhighgp2_FD_193483 | JGI IMG/M metagenome (GOLD analysis project Ga0247610, IMG submission 193483) | Sheep rumen microbial communities from Palmerston North, Manawatu-Wanganui, New Zealand - 1742 DNA GHGhigh gp2 | ecosystem: Host-associated > Mammals > Digestive system > Stomach > Rumen ... | reverse complement strand
ATTTCTAAAGCGCCACTTTAGAATTCTAAAGCGCCACTCTATAAAACGTAGAGTGCCACTCTACGACGCTAAAGTGGCGCTTTAGCGACGAAAAGTGGCACTATTTTGGCCGTAAACGTATATTTATTCAAATCTCGAGGAACGAGGAGCGAGGAAGGAGGAACTTTTTCCGAGGTACGAGGTACGAGGTACGAGGTGCGAGGATAGTCTTGAGCGGCGGGGTTTTAGGGGTCATCACTAATCATACCTCTCAATTCTCAGTTCTCAATTCTCAATTTTCAATCTTCTTGGTGTCGCGGGTGCTACCGGTGAGGGTGGTTTCAGTCTTCTACTTGTTTCCGCAAGCTCTCTGGCAACGCCCTGCGGTTGAGGAATAGGTAGGTGGTGTTCAGCGCCATATAGTCGCGCGACATATACCAGATGCCCTTGTACTGCCCGCTCTCGCCCCAGGCCACCGCATATCCTGTGCCGAGGCCGTCGTCAGCCCCAGCATCACCAGTATGTATGTGATGACTCTTTTCATGTCCTCTGTTACTTTTCTTATTCTGTGAGCGGTGCTGTCTTCAGCTGCTCCAGCGCGCGGCAGAGCTGGTCGGGACATGATGTGCCCCGCGTGCCGCAGCGGATGCCGTCGAGGCGGCGGATGACGTCGTCAATCTGCTGGCCGCGCACCAGCTGACTGATGCCCTGCAGGTTGCCATTGCACCCGCCCAGGAAGAACACCTGCTGGACGACGTTGTTCTCGTCGGCAGTCACGTCGATGAACTGCGAGCAAGTGCCGTGTGTTTTGTACTGTACGTGTTTCGTCTTCATATTTCGTTCATTTTAGGGTTCTGTATGGTGTATAATTCTTACTTCCGCTGCATCTTCAGCCTCAGGATACGACGGACGCTCTGGTTGATACGCTCCTCAGTGATGGTGCCGTTCTCGACGGCAGCAATGACGGCATTGAAGGCTTCGACGAAGTCCTTCGGGTCGAGCACGATGTCGACACCTGCCAGGATGCTGCCCACAGCAGCCTCAGCGTTGTTATACTGCCGGGTGATGGCCCCCATGTCCATCGCGTCGGTGACGATGATGTTCTGGTAGCCCAGTTCGCCGCGCAGCTTGTCCTGCAGGATGATCGATGACATGGTCGAGGGTACCTCCGTTCCGGTGACGTTGGGTGCTGCGATGTGAGCCGTCATGATGAGCTGGCAGCCCCACTGGATGCCTGCGCGGAAGGTTATCATCTCGCACGCGCTCATCTGCTCCCAGGTCTTCAGCGACTGTGCATAGCCAAAGTGCGTGTCGGCCTTTGTGTCGCCGTGGCCGGGGAAGTGCTTGATGCAGCCCGTGATTCCAGCGTCCTTCAGTCCCTGGAGGTAGTTCGTGACCATCGGTGCAGCAACGGCGGGGTCGTCGCTAAAGGCACGGGGTCCGATGATGATGTTCTCGGGATTGGTGTTGACGTCGGCCACGGGGGCAAAGTCGACGTCGAAGCCATAGCGCTGGAGGTAGGTGCCGATGGTGTTGGCACACTCATAGGCATTCCGTGGGTCACCGGTGGCGCCGATGGCCCCCATCGACTCGTACTTCTTGACGGCGAAGTTGGGGTTATTGGCAATGCGTGCCACGCGACCGCCCTCCTCGTCGATACAGATGAGGGGATGTCCCTTCAGCGCTTTGAGCTGTGGCATGAAACGTGCGAGCTGTGTCTCGTCAAGGATGTTCCACGCATAGAGGATGACACCGCCTACGGGGTACTTCTCGTTGACACCCGTCATCAGCGTGCTGACCTCCTGCAAGGCCCGTTTCTCCAGATCGGCATAGGCACTCCAATGGATGGTGGTGTCGAGAGCCTCTGGGCGCACGTAGAACATCTGTCCCACCTTCTCGCGCAAGGTCATTGTCTGTAATTGTGCTTCTATCTCGTCGGCTGGCTGTACGGGGCTGTCGTTATCATCGTCCGAACAAGAGGTGGTAGCCAGACCGCAGGTGAGGATGGCGGCCAACATCCATAGTTTCATTTGTTTCATTGTATAGTCGTGTCAATTATTTCGAAATGCAAAGGTACAATAAATTGGAGACATCTTGCGGATATCAGCCAATTAATTAGGATAGTTTATGAATTGAAGATGAATCTGTGATTGCTGTCAAGATCTCATGTTTTGGGGTGCATAATTCATGAATCCATAGTTATAGTCCAAATTTTAGAACGAAAGTTTTTATTTATTCCAAACTTTTTCGTAACTTTGCCCTCGGTTCGGGGAGAAATCCGGACAAACAAATAGCACTCGCTATTATTTCGCGTTCAGCCAAGCAAGCCTAGGAAACTTAAATTGGTATAACAAGCACGAAATAATATGTGATAGGTGGACCGTGTTAATGGTTCTCTGTTCAACCTGATAGCGATGCAACACGTTAAAGCGTGGTGCATCTTATGGTTGACAGAGGTACCAAGTTTCCTAGGCTTCGCCTCTTGCTGAACGCAATAAGAGCATCACGCCCTTTTTGCGTCTAGTCGTGATTGATAGTAGGGTGCATGAACTTAAGCTATCAATGACGTATGAGACATAAAGAATCGATGCAAAAGGCATACCGCGAAAAGGATGCAGAGTTTTACACTTTGTATGAGGACATTGCCGCCGAGTTACCTAGATACAAAGACCAGTTGCGTGGCAAGCGAATAATTTGCCCTTGTGACTGGGATGAGAGCTATAACGAGGAACTTGTTTACAAGGAGGAGGGCGTAACGGCGAACGACCTGTTTTCAAACGGCAGTATAAAGCACTTGGACTTGGCAGCATCTAAGGACAAGTTTGAGAAGGATTTCGATGCCATCAAATGCCAGTTTGTTAAGTTCCTTGTAGCCCATGCCGAGGCATACGGCATCCGTTCTATCTCTGTTAGCGGCTACAATCCGCAAACTGGTGACGGTGTGAAGTTTCAGGATGTTGACTATTCCAATTACGACCTTGTGATTACAAATCCTCCTTTTTCACTCTTCTCAGAATTTATCGACGTGATGATGGATGCAGGCAAGGAATTTCTCGTTATTGGCCCGACTACAGCATTGACTTATAAAAACATCGCTGGCTATATGCATGAAAACAGGCTTTGGCTTGGCTATGCTAAACAGATGAAAGGATTCAAGCGGCCTGACGGCACGCTGTTATTGTCGAGTGACAAGGAAGGCTCTGTTCCAAGAGCCTGCAAGTGGTACACGAATCTCGACGTGGACTATCGCCACGACCGCATGACGCTCACAAAATCATATTATGAGAATCCAGACAAGTATCAGAAGTATCTTAATTTCGATGCCATCCATGTGAGTTTTGTGAAGGATATACCATACGACTATGAAGGGATGATGGGCGTACCGTCCACCATCATGACGAAGTTTAATCCAGAGCAGTTTGAAATTGTGGGCTCCAGCCTTGCGCTGGCTAACAAATTGCCCTTTGAAATCCCTAAGAACAAACGCGGAGGCCCCGCGTTCTATCTACCCGATGGCAAAGGTAGCGTGAAGCGTGTCTTTGCTATGCTCGTAATACGCAATTTGCATCCACGTAAAGAAGAGGAGGAATAAACCGTGACAGTAAAGGAACTCTACAACGAAGTGCGCGACGGCAATATTATCAGCGATATTGAACTACAGCGCGAAATCATTTACAGCGATGACAAGCAGCGTCTTGTCATCGATAGTATCATAAAGGACTATCCACTTCCGGCTTTCTACCTTTGGAAGAACGAAGATGGCAAGTTGGAAGTACTCGATGGCAAGCAGCGCATCCATGCAATCACACGGTTCTATGAGAATGACCTGCAATATCAAGACCTTCTATGGAAGGAATGGAACACGAAAGACCCAGAACTTCAAAAGAGAATAAACGATACACAACTCTGCATCATTATTAGCGAAGGAACTGAGGAAAAGAAACGAGAGATTTTCAATCGAATCAATACGCTCGGCGTTCCGCTTTCTGAATACGAGGTACTTAACGGACTTTATGCTGGTGAATATCTGCGTGGACTTTCGAAATATGTTGAGCAGGATTCGTCTGCCAAGAAGATTCTTGGCGAACCAAAACGCGGAAAGAGCAAAATAAAGTTGCTCGATTTTATATGTTCTCTGCGAGGCGTAAAAGACAAAAAAGAATACGTGAAGCAACAAAAGGACGAGCCTTTTGAGAAAGACCAAATGCTCGTAACCAAGTATGTCAGGTTTGTTGCCTCCATCTTTGATGATTTTGCTTCACTCTCTATGCTTCTGCGCTTTGCCGTGAAATACATTAAAGACATAGGCATTTGGAAGGAACACAAGGACGAGATAAACCGTAGAATCAAGAAATTCAAGAAGAGTCTAGAATATAAACTCATCGACAACAAAGAACAAGAAATCGAGAACATCATTCAAGCAGTTGTTCAAGGCATCAGCGTTGACCCGCGCCGTCTCTTCACACAAGAACAGAAAGAAGAACTCGTCCAACAATATCTTGCCGACCCCGTCCGACACGAGGGAAACAAGATTCGCTGTGAGGACTGCAATCATTTCTTCTTCGAAGACGAATTGACTGTTGATCACATCAAACCGTGGAGCAAAGGTGGAAGAACCGAACTATCAAACGCTCAATTGCTCTGTCGCCCATGTAATAGTAAGCAAGGAAATCGGAAATAAATAACAATATGGTAAAAGAACATATAGGCAGAACAAAGGCTACAGCTACGAAGACGCTGTATGCGGTGATGAAAGAGATAAGCCGTCGTGGTGGCAGCATGCCAGCCAAAGACTTGTATCCATTTGTGGAAGCCAATGTGAGCCTCACTGATTGGGAGAAGGAACCGGCTGGCAAGAACAAGTATATCCGATGGACGAACAGCTTCCAGTTTTACTCCATCAATTATGCCAAGGCTGGACTTATTGTTAAGAAGAACGGTATGTGGTATCTCACACCAGAAGGTGAGGCTGCCCTCGTACTATCGCCAGAAGAGGTGATGGAAAAAGGTGAGGTGGCTTACCGTGAATGGCGAAAGCTGAATCCAAAAGAGGACAAGCACGATGAAGAACCTACGGACGATAACGCCGAGCGAGACAGGGCCGAGGAACTGAACATGCTGGAATCGGATGCTCGCGAAGGAATCAGAAAATTCATCATAGCCAAGAGTCCGTATGAATTCCAAGATATGGTTGCGGCTTTGCTGCGAGCTATGGATTATCACACACCATTCATAGCTCCAAAGGGCAAAGACGGTGGCATTGACATCATTGCCTACTTAGATCCGTTGGGCGCCAAAACACCACGTATAAAGGTACAGGTGAAGCATAAGCCCGATACCGCAATTGGTGCCTCGGACATTCGCGCCCTGTTGGGTGTGCTTCGTGCTGGAGACATTGCCCTGTTCGTTACCAGTGGCACATTCTCGCCCGATGCAAAGACTACAGGAACCAGTTCGCGCGAGTTCATCCGCCTGATAGATGGTGATGAGTTCATCGACATGTGGCTGGAGTTCTATGACAAAATGACTGACGATGACAAGAATATGCTGCCGCTAAAGCGGATATCGTTTTTGGGTAGTAACGAATAAAAAAGATGCAGGGCCGTTCAAGTCCTGCATCGTTGCTCATAGGGTACATCATAGAAGATGTAGTTCATTTACTTTCGTGGCGGTCGTAGTTTGGCATCTGGATTGAGAAACTTTATGAACTTCCCGTATTTGCGCATTTCCGCATTGCTCATGTATCTCGGAGGTTCGCCAGCATGCAGGTTCCCATTCTTGTTGATGATGTGTACATGCACCACACCTTTAGGGTGATTACCATGCTTGTGCCCCCAGTCGAAATCAATGGCAGCATGACGGTCTTTGAACACCCGAAGTTGAACAATGTTCCCATGCTTGTCAAGTTTTACATATAACTTTGATGTCTTTGAGAATCTTGGAAGGCTCTCATGATTGTCCTTTGTATTGTACCAAGTGATGATATTTGCGGTGAGTCCATCAAATGAGACCTTGCCTCGGCTGACATAGAAGTAGCTGCTGAATCCTCCGTTTTTAAGATAATGTTGTCCGTTTCCCATAACTATTTTGCGTCTCTTGTTCTGTCGTATGTTACATTCTCATAGTTTCTTTGGCGAAGCCATTCCAGTACGGTGATATGTCTGTCGAGAATCTCCTGCTCGTCAAGATATAGACCGAGGAGTTCTGAAAGAGAAAAAGCAACGTAAACACTATTTTGGCTTTCATTACCTATCTCATACTCTGAGTTGTTGTAGTGCATGATGTAGAGATGATCATCATTTTCGTCCTCCAAGATGACAGACGCACCGACCTCTGTATACCAGTGACGTTCTATCTCCAGCATCTGCTCAATAAACTCACGCTCTTTTGCCGATACGCAAAAGGTGTCGAGTGTATTCAATAATCTCTGGTCATCATCAGGCAGTTTGTTGTCTACTCTGACGGGATAATTCATTATCTGTTTCATAATCTTGTTTTACTTTTTATTTTTGACAATTTTCCTTCGTAGAATTTTACTTCAACACCTGGGTTGAAAGTGAGTGGTCGCCCATAGACGATGAGAGTGGTGGGGTGCTTGTGACGAACAAGGCCCTCTATCGCGTATTGGCGCAATTCACGTTCTCCTTGCGTCTTGCCTATGATGACGTTGCAGATGGCTACCTGACTATCCTCTGGTATGCCGTCATACCACCACCTTTCTAAGGCGGGATGGCCAAACGAGAATGTAGGAATAGCCTGGATTCCGTTCAGCTGGAAGGCACAAGTAAGATAACGATTCTTGATGATGTTCATCAAACTGACAGGTATCATCTCTACTTCATTGAAGACGGAGTAATCTACGCCCAGAGTACATGAAAAGTGCCTGTAGAGTTTTATATGAGGCAAGGGGTTGGTATAAACCGAACATATCCGATAGTCGTACATGAAGTGGTGCACACCGGCAGAGTAGTCTGAGCAAGTCCTTGCGTCCTCGAACGAGACGAGTTTCTCTGGTAGTGTTATGTTCACAGCTCTTGACTTGGGGAGGTATAGTTCACCTTCTAAATCATAGTCACCTAACAAGTAGGGGCTGATGGTTCCTCTGATTACATCCAACCTTATGTCTTTATTGCAGACAGGCTCATATGGAGGATTCGTTATTAAGGAGTCGAAATTCTCGAAAAGGACTCCTTCTGTATAATTCTCAATATGGTAAATCATTGTTGCTGTATTTATTTGTTATACATTGGCATGGTGGATCACTGATGATAATGTTCACCAATGTCGTTTGTTAAATGATTGTAAAAAACACCCGATATGAGAATCATCTAGTGCTACTTTCAGAATAATTTCCTAATTTTGCACCAAGGAACTATGAAGATTCCCAGAATTGTGGGCAACTAAGACGCCTATCGGGAAAGCTATCCTAAGGTCTCGTACTATTCCCAGTAGTACGGGATCTTTTTAGCGTTGCCAATCTGTTATATTTTCTTACGCATCTCTAATGCTCCTCCATATCTATAAGAATTAATCACTTGGCAGTCTCTTTCGTAGAAGAAATCATCTGCCCTTATCCTCTGCAAAGATAGCGAAAAAAGATGTAAGTACCAAAATTATTATTCAATAAATATGAGAATTTAAATATTTTCAGTAATTTCGCAGTCCGAAACTGAAATAGCATGATTATGGATATAGTTGCAACTTCGTTTTAACAGGAATAATCATCGCAAAGTTTTGTTCATATGACAAATTAAGCAGTACCGATAAAGATTGTCCGATGAAAAAATGCGTCCAGAATAAATCGCTCATTTTTACCTCTACGGCCTAACAGAATAAGAAATCAGGATCTGGAGGAGTGGATGTGAATCCATTTTTCGATTGCATCTTACAACATATGTTACACTGAAAAGTTGGCACAAGTGCCATAAATTCATTGTACGATGGAGAGAAAAAGAGACGTCTATCTGACCCAACATAGATCACTAAGGCAATGCATGTCGGCTACGCCCTCACTCATCTGTTCAAAGGTCTTGGAATTATAGAAAAAGTCCAAGTCTTTTATAACGGAGAATCGGTGAGCTCGGAGAGCAGGGCCTGGCAGCCCTCGAGGACGTCACGCCAGGTGGCCTCGAAGTCGCCGGTGTACCAGGGGTCGGCAACGTCGCCGGGACGGCGGGTGTAGTCCATGAGCTTGACAATCTTGCCTTCCGGGTCGCCGCCGCAGATGTTGCGCATATTGCGGATGTTCCACGAGTCCATGCCCACAAGGAGGTCGAAGCGGTGGTAGTCGGAGCGGGTCAGCTGGCGGGCGGTCTTGCCCTGACAGGTGATGCCATGCTCGGCCAGCTTACGACGGGCGGGCGGATAGACGCTGTTGCCCAGTTCCTCCGTCGACGTAGCGGCGGACTCGATGTAGAACTGGTCGTCGAGACCGGCTTTGCTGACGAGGTCCTTCATCACGAACTCTGCCATCGGACTGCGACAAATGTTGCCGTGGCAGACGAAGAGTATGCTGTGTCTGTTGTTCATTTCAGGGTGCAAATTTAGCACTTTTCTGGCTAACGGCCATGAGAATCGGAGAAAAAGATTCAACCCGTAGGCTTGAAAACTTTCATTGAAGATAACAACCGGTTCGCTGAATATTTTTGGCGAGACGCTTTGTTTGAACTATCTTTGCAACATCAATAATAAAAATTTGACAGAAGAGATGAAGAAGATTTTGTGTTTCACGATGCTTGCAGCATCTATAGCAGTGATGACCTGCTGCTCGGCGGATGACCCGTTCGAGGAGATTGAAAACTATAGCGATAATGGTTGGAACAACAGCAACGGCATGATTAGTGGAAACGGCAACTCGACCACAACGGGCGAGCTGGCCACGTTCGACGTGACGATTGACAAGGTGACGGCTGAGCCTACGGATGCTGCCACGGCCTATTTCCCCGACGAGGAGGACGCGCTGGAGAACAACGACTTCACGACGGAGGTCAGCATCGACATGTCGAACCCCGTGGCAAAGACGGAGAACGGTGTGGAGGTGACGGTCAACGGCGGTCACGTGACGGCCAACCACGGCTCGGAGAAGAAGATTTGCTACGTGGTGAGCGGTACGACGGCCAACGGCTCGCTGACCATCCTCGGCGAGAAGAAGTATGCCGTCCGTCTCAGCGGCGTAAGCATCACCAACCCCGACTCGGCGGCGCTGAACCTGCTGAGCGGCAAACGGGCCTTCATCATCCTGGCCGACGGCACGACGAACACACTGGCCGACGGCACGGGCGGCTCGCACAAGGGCGCACTCTACTGCAAAGGCAAACTGCTGTTCAACGGCACGGGCGCGCTCAACGTCACCGGCAACAGCAATAACGGCATCCACTCGGCCGACTACATCGTCTTCAACAACGGTAATAACATCTATGTGAAATCGACCGCCAATCACGGCATCAAGGCCAACGACGGCATCTACATCAACGGCGGCATACTGAACGTGGAGGTCTCGGCAGCGGCTGCCAAAGGCATCAACTGCGAGAGCAACATCGTGGTCAACGGCGGGCGCACCACCGTGCTGACAACGGGTGGCGGCACCTACGACACGGACGACCGCGAGGCGAAGGGTGCAGCCGGCATCAAGGCCGACTCGGTGCTCACGGTGAACGGCGGCGAACTGTGGCTGAAGAGCACTGGCTCGGGCGGCAAGGGCATCAATGTCGACATGGAGGCTAACTTCTGCGGCGGCAGCGTCTACGTCGTCACCACGGGCGCACAGTACAAGAGCAATAACGACACGTCGTCGCCCAAGGGCATCAAGGCCGACGGCAACATCAGCGTCAGCGGCGGTCGCATCTGGGTGCGCACCAGCGGCACCAACGGCGAGGGCATCGAGACGAAGAAGGAGCTGAGCATCACCGGCGGCGAGGTGGCCTCGTATGCCTACGACGATGCCATCAACTCGAAGAGCACGATGACCATCAGCGGCGGCTACGTCTAAGCCCACGGCCGTAACAACGACGGTCTGGACGCCAACGGCAACTGCTACATCAA
>Ga0247610_10009142_pt1 | contig 10020 bp, 12 predicted proteins | sample 174DNAGHGhighgp2_FD_193483 | JGI IMG/M metagenome (GOLD analysis project Ga0247610, IMG submission 193483) | Sheep rumen microbial communities from Palmerston North, Manawatu-Wanganui, New Zealand - 1742 DNA GHGhigh gp2 | ecosystem: Host-associated > Mammals > Digestive system > Stomach > Rumen... | reverse complement strand
GTTGACATCCTGGGCGAACGCGACGACATAAACCGCAATGTAAGTGCCGTCAGCCGCACCGACACCAGGAGCGAGATGGTGCGCAGCTATGTGCTGCTCTCAGCCAACTGGCGCTTTGGCCGCTTCGGCGGACGCGGCATGAATGGAGGCAGAGGCAGAAGCGGGGGCGAATCACGCGGCGAAGGAGGTGGAGGACCTCGCGGCGGCGGTGGCCGTGGAGGTGGAAGATTTTAAGGCTACTGTTTTACGGTTGCCCTCACATAAGGTTTCCCTGCTGGCAGATTCTGGTCTTGATCAAACCTCATGCCATATTTCCCTTCAGGCATATCGCTTAAAACATAAACCGTACATGCACGCCCGGCAACAACTTTATCCGTTGCTGCTGTGGCTGCAACTGTTGCTGCCAGATCTATTAACGCGCCGAACATGCCGCCACCTCCGGCATGAATGCTTGTATCCACACTGATTAAGCCCTCACGCTTATACAGAGTTTCGCCTGTTTTGGTGGAACGCAAGATGTATTCAACGCCAGCAGTTAATGTGCCTCCTATTTTGCTTCTATTCCAAGACTTGATAATGGTAAACATGGCAGCATCGGCACCAAGCACATTACGGAATTGGGAAAGGTCTGCATCAATGAACTGCTCTGCATCATAGGCACTCTCGGCTTGGAACATCTCCATCACCATCATGGGCGAATAGACATAGTAGCCTTTTTCACACAGAGGCGCATAGAGAGTTGTATAGAAGTAGTCTTTTGCCTCGACAAAGTTTGTTTGGTTGATGGGAGGCATTACCACTATAGCGAGGGGCTTCTCTTCGTACATCTTGGGATATTGGACGAGACGCGAAGTAACATTTTGTGCACATGACGACATCAACAATGCCACCAGGCCAAGGATGATATATTTCTTCATTTTTCCAGCTGGCTAATGATTCGTGAAATGAATTTCTCTGACTCCGGATAGGCTTGTATTTCCGCCCGCAAAAGGGTCAAGCCTTCTTTCTTCTTCCCTGATTTGCAGAGAAGATAACCATACTCTGCATTCACCCCGGGAGGAACAGTTTTGCGAAGTCCGGTCTGTTTGCTGAGAACTTTTTCATACTGTTCCATAGCCTTCGCAAGGGTTTCTTCGGTGCCTCGCTTAGCATAGGTATATGTTGCATCCTCGGAACCATACCAAGAATAGAGCGAGGTCTGCGTTTGGCATGATGAGATAGCTATGACAAAGACAGCTAATATGATAAGATTCTTCATGGCAGGTTAATTATTTTGGTTTCTTGACTAGACAAGAACAATTGTTTCTGGTAAACTGTTTGTCCATTGAATGTAACCGTGATGTTCCTGCGCCCAGTGGCAACTCCATATTGGGTGCCTTTTCTGTTTGCGGTCTTGGGCTTCACGACTTTGGCATCAAATTTCTTTCCATCCACATCCACTTGTACAGGCCTTGAACCGTTCCCGTATGTTTTCAGAGGACCGACGAAAAGTAAGTAAGCAATATCCTCCTTACCACTCTGCATGGCAACGGGATACTTCGTCTTGCATCCGGCCAAAAGGCTGGCGACTGCAATTAACAGGAATAATACTCTTGCTTTCATATCATTTCTATTTGATTTCTTCAATATAATAATCTGCCAGTTTGCTATTATCTACCGTAGAGCCGTCACCCGTAAAGGAAACAATCGAGTACTCCGTCTCCGGCGTATCGCCACCTGTGGCTGCAACTGTTACGGTACCTATCTGCTTGCCCGGGAGTTCCACCATTACGCCTGTCTGAGGGTTCTTCACTTGCTTGCCACGAGTCTTGACAGCAAAAGTGTCACCCACCTTAATTCCCTGGCTGGCACCACCGCCAATGATTTGTGCATCATCGTCGAAGGAAAGGAAATAAGTTCGCCAAGGTTTCTCGGTACATTTGTTTATGATGTTTTCCACAAGTTGGCCGATGGCCTCTGATATCGCTTTGTCGCTAAGCGTTGCATCATAGCTGGCCTGACCTCCGACTCCCAGAGTGGTCTTGGTTGTCAACTCTGCCGAGCCTTTACCCTCGTCCGAATAAATGATAAGTCCGGTTGAAACTTCAACAAGGCGGACGGCAACGGCCGCTTCGACAATCTGCGTCTTCGCACTCGTAAATGCACCATTCTTGCCTATATTCTTCCTGCCAAATTCTGTGATAGAGCCAATAATCATATAGTCTGCTCCTATCGTCGAAAGGCCGCCTTCACTCTTTTTGGCTTCTTCCAGCAGAGAAGCCAAATCGCTTCTTTCCAACAAGATGAATTTGTTGGATGCCGCCAACTTGGCAGACAAGATGTCGAGAGCCTGCTTGCCCATCGGGTCGTTCTCTTTGTCATAGAAGATGCCCTTTGCGTACTGCGTTTCGTTGGTGAACCTTCCGATAGCCACTTTGCGCTTGATGAGTTTACCGCTATCCTGGGTGTTCTGAACGACTACAGGTTCTACTATCTCCGTCTTTCGCTGAGCGTTTGCTGCCGTAAAGACACACGACAACATAACAAGGGCTATAAGCCTCACATTCTTTGGTTTCATATTCATAGCATTATAACTTTATATGCCTATGTACTCCCTCATTCGGCATTAATAATGTATTCTCGTTAGGAAAGTGTGCGGGAGTCGTTTCTTTGCACTACTTACTCGGCACAAAGTTACGAAAAAAAGAAACACAACCAAATCATTTGAGCTTTTTTGTACTATAATCCTCGTTTTTTACGAAAAAGGCCATTGCTCACCCTGGAAATGATTTCATCCATCTCCTTGCCATTTTGTAATGGAATTTCCGGGCATATTTTTTTTGCTCAATGCACATTTTTGAAGAGCTTTAACATCACAGGAACAACACGAGCCCTATTTTTGCAATATCACACTAACCATTTTCGGAACAATATTATTTGCATCATGCAAAAAAGTCAAAAAGAACCTACATACCTACATAACACCATATAGTCTATTGATATATTGAATGTTACACCATGTAGGTAGCCTACACAAAACAAAGTTAACCTACATAAATCGACAACTTTTACAGCTTTATCAAGGAATTAAACAGGCTATCTTTCTATTTCTCAATGCGTTTAGCTTAACATTTCAAAAGTGAAAAAATTATTTTTCCCTATAGAAAATAATTTTTTCGCAATGGAAAATAGATGTTTCTGCATGGAGTGTGATGTTAGACAACGTGTCAACACACACTTCTTGCCTCAAAAATAGAGGTGTTTTAGGCAAAAATAGGAGAAATGGCGGAATGATTTGAATTATGTAGGCTACCTACACAATGTAACATACTGAATATCTGTGCGTAATCCTCGTTTGTGTAGGTATGTAGGTATAAAATGAATTTTCTGAGTGAAGGAAATTACAGACAGAACATCATGTCATAGAATTTCGCAAAATATCAAGGCGCTATGGGATCATATTATTATTCAAAGAACCATCCCATTGAGTATTTCCCGCAATGGGTGATTCTTTGAATACCTTGTGAATGTGAATACGGTTGGTTCTTCACTTCGTTCAGGCGCAGGCGGAGCCTACATACACGAAGCGGCGTGCTTTCCACTAAGCTGATGCCAGTGCATTTATCTGGGGAGCACCTAAGGTCGTGTCAAAAGTAACAGACACGCCCTCTTGCTTTGTTGTATGCTGAACTTGTCAGGTATCTGCCGAAGACGAAGAACCTTAGCCCCCTACGCTACAAGCAGAACGGCAAGGAATCGTTACCTGTAGCGTCGGGATACAGATACGGATTGCATGCCTTTTCGTGCCCGATGGTCGACTTGCCCCCGTGTCCTGGGTAGATGACAACATCGTCGGCAAAGCGGTGCGTCAAATAGTAGAGACTCTCCTCCATCTGCTCCCTGTCTCCGCCGGGGAAGTCCGTGCGCCCCACACTCATGGACATGAGCGTGTCGCCCGTGAAAGCCACCTTCTCCTCCCAACAATAGAACACCACCGAGCCGGGAGTATGACCGGGAGTTGAAATAACCCTCAGTTGATGGTTACCAAAACGAATAATCTCTCCGCTGTGCAGATAATACTCAGGCAAAGGAATCTGATACGGATACTTCTCCCCGAATAACTCTTTGATGCGCAGCGGCAGCATATGGAGCATGATGTGCCTGTCGTCCTCATGCACTTCCGGCAAGAGTCCGAAGTGCTCGTGTATCAGGTCGTTGCCGTACAGGTGATCATGGTGTGCATGTGTCAGCAGCAGCCGTACCGGTCGCAGTCCTTCCTCCTCGATGTAGTTCAGCAGACGCTTCCGCTCATTCGCATAGAACGCCCCGCAGTCGATGATGACCGCCTCGCCCGTCTCGTCCGACACCACGTGGGTGCATTCCTGGTTCGGATTGAACACCCATTTCTCAATCTTCAGCATAGTTCTGCCAGTTTCTGTTTTAAGATGTCAATGCCTGCCACAGCCGTTGTCTTGATATGCTCAAAGCCATACAAGTCTTGCTCGTAGAAATCGCCTGGGTCTATGATATAGCAGGGAATCTTCCAAGGTACAGACTCTATTAATGTCGCAGCGGGATAGACCACCAACGATGTCCCGATAATCACAAAGATGTCAGCCTCCTCGCATATTCGCTTTGCCTCAGTCATATTAGGAACGCTTTCGCCAAAGAATACGATGAACGGCCTTAACTGCGAGCCATCGGCAGCCTTTTCGCCGAGACATATTGGCTCTTCTAATGACTTTGTCACAATGCAAGCAGGGTCGTTCGGGTTCTTGGAGCCAGTCACCTTCCGCAACTCCCCATGAAGATGTAAGACATTCGTTGAGCCGGCACGTTCGTGCAGGTCGTCCACGTTCTGCGTGATGATGTCCACCCTGTAGTCCTTCTCCAGTTCGGCAAGCACGCGGTGGGCGTGATTAGGCTCTACGGTCAGCAGGTTCGCCCGCCTTGCGTTGTAGAAGTCAAGAACAGCCTTGCGGTTGCGGATATAGCCCTGAATGCTTGCAAGCTCCATGGCATTGTGAGTCTTCCACATTCCATTCTTGTCACGGAACGTGCTCAGTCCACTCTCAGCCGAAATCCCGGCCCCGGTAAGTACAACCAAATGTTTCATACGTTTATCTCCTTTTAAAATATTGAATTCTCCCTCACAAGTTTGTTAGAATATGTGGGGGAATATATCTACTCAGTCGTGATATGGCTGTGTTTCAAGGGTCCATTCAAAATAGGTCTTATGCCTCCCCCATGGTGCGCCACAATTGGCACAGCGAAGGTTGTGGTCAATTTCTTTCACAGAATCCCTCAACCGAGCACAAAAAGCCTGTTTGCAGCGACAATCACAGTAGCGAGAGGTATCACAATATTCGTATACCTCCACTATTTCAACTTTATTGATTACTGGGGTCTTATAGTCATCCTCTTCGCATATATCTACACAGGTATATGCAAATCCTGCTACAAGCAGCAAAACAATCACGACCAAACTTATATTGCTTAATGTTTCATTCATCATGTCTCAAGTATATTAATGATATATGCAGTTCCTGTCGATATATTAAAGTAACAACCTATAATATGAATATTTAATCTTACCGAAAAAGTTGAGATTGCACATTAGCACCTGTAGATGTTTTTTCTGTTCTGCCAAACAATAGTTCAACGTATTGATAGCATTCTCTAGTTCCGATACCTGTGCGATAAGAATACTCTCGTCTATGCTATAGAAATATCGTGCCTTTTCTAACATACTTTCTATCTCATCAATTTTCTCTTGCATCTTCTTTACGAAAGACCGTGAATTTCCTACAAAATCGGCATTAATTAGAGAAATTGTCTTTGCATCTGCTTCAGAAGGGTCCTGTCCCTTTTTATTATCTTTATAGAAAGTAAAAGTCCTATCCAGGAGATTAATTCTTTTACTTAATTTTTGGATTAACTTTTTACACACTTTTATTCCTTTCTTCATGGATTTTATGCGCAAATTATGAATACGGGTATACTTTTCCACATCAATATGATGTAATACTACATTAAGGTCGTTTCTTAATTCGTCGAAAGTGTTTCTCAACTTTTCTCCTGTCGTTTTAAGCACCTCATAATTATCCTCCATTAATTTTTCATCTTTCTTATAAAACTCTTTTTGATTCCTCAAAGGTGCAATAACATTGTTGACATTACGTTTGCTATCTTTCAACAGAATTTCTATCTCTTTTCGATATTGAGGTTGGGCCAGTTTCGAAAAGACGTCTACGTCATCTTTTCGCATAAAAGACTTATGTGGGTGTTTATAGTGAAAGTCATATAGTAAATAAACATCGTTTAGATACTGGGAAATGTCATTGCATTCGCGTTGTATGGCATTTTTCAAATCAGAGATGTTTAATCTCATTTGTTCAAATGAATTGCGTAGCGTATTAATGTAGTCTACAGCAAAGGAGAATTCGGAATCAGACAAATAGCCTTGGGTCTTGGTGACTATGCTGTTTGAGTCATTTTGTCTTATTGTTTGTTTTCGACCTTGAATCCATAGTGGTGTAAATCCCATCATCAAGGCGCACAAGTCAGTAGCCCATTCGCTTTCTTTCTGGAGGTCTCGTCTGCTGTAAAGGTAGATATGCGAGAACTCATGGCTCAACTGGGTCATGAGGAAGTATTGCCCCTGTAGTAATGCTTCTGGCGGTACGGTGATAGCTATAGGGAAATTTTTCATGGCTTCTGTTTTGTAATAAGGCAGATTACCAGGAATGTGAATTTGCGCACCGATGCCAGATGTGCCATTTCTTTCGTTTAGTACAAGACCTTGAGTCTTGAAAGTCTGCGAGAATGTGGGCATAACCACAATTGGCAGTTCCAGATGGTCAGTAATTACTTTACATACGTCACAAAACGAAGACTGTTCTACGCAAGAACGGCCATCAATCCAAGGATAATTGTTTAAATTCACATTCATCCTTATACCAATGGTGTTGTATAAGCCGTCAATAATATCCTTTAGTTCCTCTGTTGTAAAAATATTTTTTTGCATAATTTAGATATCAATTACCGCACCCTTTCGTTTTACTATTCACAATGAATCGTACATGAACTATTTTATCCCTCTAGTAAACGAAGTCGCTCATATCGTTTCATATCATTCTTCATCACTAAAATATTCATTTAATGCGCTTTTTGCATTTTCATGTCCTAGGTTTGCAGCCTTATAGAACCTTTCTTTCGCCTTAATCCTATTAATTTTAACTCCTTCTCCCAGGAAATAACATACTCCAAGTGCATGTTGAGCACCCGCATAGTTCTGATTGGCCGCTTTCGAAACCATGTGACAGCTTCAACTTCGTCTAACAAAAACGCCTTCACCCATAAGTTTCTCAGATACTTTCAACCGACCTCCTTCATATTTTGCAACATAATGATACCATACAGTCCAATATAGACCGTTATCTTTATCATACTCTTTCTTACTTAGGTAATCGTCGAAAGAGATGCTTCCGTCAGGATTTAAAACCACATTTTCTCCTTCTCTACGGGTTTGAAAATCTCTTCCTTTAACATTTTTACCAACAAGCCATGGGGCTCTGAAAGAAGAAAGCCCACTCTCAGCACTGATACCAGTTCCCGTTCAAACTACTATATGATTCATGCTACTACCAGTCATCATTGAAAAGGTCAAGATTAGATCCCCGAAAATCGGACGTATTCATCGTTTCTTCACCTTTGTAATTCATATTCTTATCATAATCTATAGAATGAACTTTATAATATGAGTAATGCAAAGTTCCATTATTCAGTGTTAACTTATAATAATAAGTATTGTCAGAATATGATTCTATGAAAGGACCCTTACCATAGTCCACCGTAAATGGATCCTTTTTCACATAAGATTCAAGCCACATCGTGTTTCCTGCCATTCTCTTAATAGTAAAAGGCAGATGATATGACGAATAGTTCGGGTCGTCAGGCCTAATAGTTTTTGCTCTTACATTGTATTTGTCTCCATTTTTTGTGATTCGTACGACAAACTTATAGCTAGCGTAAACCATTGGTCCATCATCTCCCGTTTCTTTTGATGCTTTCCAGTCTATATCACTATAACTTTCAGAAGTCCAGGTCCCTACCCATGGGTCTTGTTCTTGTGCTATGCATGTAACTGAAAACAATAGCACGATTAATGTTAATAAATATTTTTTAGTCATACTATAAGTTATTAATTATTTTGTTACTGGTCTGACGGTCAATCCTGTACAGCGAGAAAAGAAATTACCAAAAGGAACACCTCTGTTATCAAAACTTATACTCCATGCCTGTGATCCATCTGCCATATGAAATTGAGCCCCGAACGAGTAATAACCTCTAATTAGGTCACCAGACCAATACATACAAGCGGCACCTTTCCAATCTTTCATGTTATAAGACGCACTATTTTCATCCCATTCTCCAGCTGAAGGCAAAAAGATTCTATTACCATTTGGACCTGTGAAATACCATCCTTCCACACCATTCAATGAGGAACACTCCTTTGTGCATTTTTCTTCCAATTCGGATATCTCATTGTTTGTGGGCATACGCCAATCGCCGCCCCATTTAACATGAGCCACATCATATGAGGTGCCACATATACTAAATTCAACAAGGTCACTCTCGTCATGGACTCGATTTCCTATACGTTGATACTTGTATACAGCCGCGTTGGTACTATCGTCCCAATAATCATCATCAATTTCATTATTAACATATTTGTAGGTACTCCAATTATATATGTCTTTTTCCTCTGTCTCCCCCCATGCATAATATCCCCCATAGTCTTCTGGTTTAGAAGCTCCAACATTCCAACTGGCCCATTTTACACTCAGTCCTAAGTCAACAGCCTCGGCAACCTTTCCTTCGTCACCTTTCTTCCTCGTCTGTTTGTCATCGATTAGTTGTGGCTTTTCTACATCACCAACTTTAACAAAAGTGACATCTCCGACTTCATGAACTTTATCTAGCATTGTTCCATATCTGTATGCGACCCATGCCGTCAGAGTCTCGTCTCCGACATCATAATTAATTAGGACACAGATAGACCTGTATTCATAAGACCCTGTAGAAGTCAAAAAATTGACCCCATAGCTGGCTTTCTGCCTTGTGTTTACAGATTCAAAAAAGTATCCGGATTTGTCATTGTGAGCATGGACAGATGTCTTTTGCCATCCTGTAACGACTTTTCTGCTTATCGAATAGGAGGCAGGAACTTTGACATACATTTGTCCATATTTGTTCATTGTAATTTCAAAGCAGTAAGGCGTAAGTCCATACTCGTCATCTTCAATACTCCATTGCCCCAACAATTTATAATGTTCTTCTTGTGCTGTTACAAACAATGGAAAGAGGCATAGTATTATCAATAAAAAAAGATTCTTCATATTCTGATAAGTACTTTTTATCGATTATGTTTGCGTCAAGAGGGAGTTCGTGAATTCTCCCTCTTGAAAGGCTGTCTTCATTTACTTCCCCCTCTTACGGTATGACCACATTTGCTATTCGAGCATGTGAATGTGGCTTCCCAGATGTAGTCTTTGGAAGGTTCCGCTTTTCCACTGTTCATAAAACTACCACATTGTCCACACTTACGCACATTGTCTGTAATTGTGCATTTGTTGCATCCACTGTCGTTAATAACTCTCCATCCCTTTGCTGCCATTACTGCCGCAGATGCAGACAAGACAAAAATAACAGCAGTAGCCACGGTTAAAACTTTCTTCTTCATACTTGTTTGTTGTTTTATTTTACCTACTCTATATGGTTTTCGGCTTCCCCATTTTGAAAATCACAATCCATTTGATATTTCATCAGTTTCATACCACCACCATACAAATTTGACATGGTGAGCCGAGAATGTTTTCCCACATTTATAGCATGTGTCTGTAACGGCAATCTCTTCTATGGAAGAAGTTTTATTCGTACTAAAATATTGATTACAATCACTATTGCAATAATGTGTTGTGTCTGACACCTCATAAAAACCCTCTTTTTGTGTTGTTTTATTAACAGATGGGGTACGGC
>Ga0247610_10009141_pt1 | contig 10021 bp, 6 predicted proteins | sample 174DNAGHGhighgp2_FD_193483 | JGI IMG/M metagenome (GOLD analysis project Ga0247610, IMG submission 193483) | Sheep rumen microbial communities from Palmerston North, Manawatu-Wanganui, New Zealand - 1742 DNA GHGhigh gp2 | ecosystem: Host-associated > Mammals > Digestive system > Stomach > Rumen ... | reverse complement strand
ACCCTAACACTAAAGGTCGTTTAGTGTTAGGGTAAAGGTGCGGAAGGGGTAACATAAAAGAGGTCACCCGAAATGGGCAACCTCTTTCATATTATAGTATTCCGATAAAACGCTTAGTTGGCCTTCTTATGCGAGAAATAGATACCGCCATTGACCTGTGGAGTGCCCTTATAGGTAGACTTCACACCAATCACGGTCAGCTCGTCGCCAACGGCTATGTCCTTATTAGCCAGGCAATCCTTACGAGCATCGCCTGTAGCGCCCCAGCCGGGATACGTGCCATAGACGTAGAGACGGGTGTCGCCGCTCTTCAGATAGAGATTGCCGTAGGTAGCATTAGCAATCTCGTCGACCGTACCGGTTACCTTGTAGTAAACATCCTTAGCATCCTCCTTGGTCAAGAACTCATCAATGGTTACCTCGTTGACAGAGATAGACGACTCATACTGACCACCGGTCATCTGAGCTGTACCCTTATACTCTCCACGATTACCAAGCAGCGTAACAATGTCGCCCTCCTTCAGACCCAGCTTCTCGAAGTCGCCCTTGGCACCGATGCCATAGACGTAAACCTCGCCTGAGTAGTCTGCAATATAAACATTGCCATAAGCAGCCTTAGCCACATTGGTAATGATACCTGTCAAACGATACTGAGCAGTACCCACCTCGGCTGCCAGGAAGTCGGCAATAGGACACTCGGTGATGGCACCTTCCTGCGAGAACTCGAAGGTTACGGATGAGCTCTGTGAACCCTGGGTGGCAGCGAAGCTGACAGCACCCTTACGAGCACCTGCTGCATTCTCGTCAATAGCAAACTTAACGGTAGCAGTATCGGCAGGATTAGGATCTACTGCTGTGACAGTACCCTTCTTAATGGTCATCGTCTTATAGCGAATCCAGTCATATGCATCAGGAACGGTGGGAACGAGAGCACCCTTGAAGGACAGCTTAACGGTGAGCTCACCACCCTCTTTCTTGATGACAGGAGCTGTCTCAGGCTCCAGCACCTTGACAAGTGACTTCTCAACCTTCAGCACTGTCACGTTAACTAGCTCAACGGTACCGTTGTAAGTGGTCTTGGGACCTTCTACGGTGACAATATCGCCCAGCTCAAGACCCCAACTTGCGATAGGATCGTTGGCAGCCTTACCGTCCTTGTCATTAGTACCGTAAATGTAAACAGTACCTGTACCATCATCGATGTACATATTGCCATAGTGAGTATTGGCAATCTGGGTAATAGCAGCGCGAACGCGGAATGTCTTACCATCATTGCCATCAATAATCTGCTTACAAGTAGCCATCTCGGCAACGACCTTACCCTGTACGACGTTAACCTCCTGGACATAGGAGCCGCTGACAATCTTCAGCACGGTGCTCAGTGCGCCAGTGGTGGCAGGAGCAGAAAGCGTAACCTTAGTCTCGCCAGCATTACCTGTCTGAGGAGAAACAGTCAGCCAGTTGGGGATGTTTTGAATTTCCCAGTTACCAGCAGCCCTTACCGTAAATTCGGCAGGTGACTGACCATCAGCAGGAACAATCACATATGAAGAAGAGACGCGGAGGTCGTCGAGATGGGCGGCCTCATACTTCTCTGAGCATCCTACAAGCATTGCGACAAGCGCAATAAACGACGGGATAATATATTTCAGTTTCATAACTTTCACCTTGAATTTTATTAGTTAAAGATATACCTGATACCTACAGAAGCATACCAGCACTGTCCGATAGTGTGGCTACGTGTCCAAGTCTCCGTATTGCCACTGACAGCCTTCGGAGTAGAGAAGGTAGCATAGCCCTGAGCATCAACGCCCTCGTACTTCAGAATCTTACCAGAGTTGAGGTCAGCATTCATGTACTTGGCAACACCCCAGTTCGAGTTGAACAGGTTGAGAACGTTCTTCACGTCAAGACTGAGCTGCAGACAGTGCTTGGTCTTACCTACGTTCAGCTTGAAGTCGTGCTTATAGCTGAAGTCTACGCGGTGTACCCAAGGAGAATATACGCTGTAAGCCTCAGCATACTCACCCTGATGGCTGCTCAGATAGCTGTCGTTGTGGACAAAGTCCATGAAGCGGGTCTTATCGTCCTCTGTCTGGAAGCGGAACTCGTTGTTAGCCACCTGCAGATCGGTAGGAATGTAGAGAAGGTCATACTGATTGCCATCGCCATTCATGTCGTTGGCCAACATATAAGAGTAGTTAGCACCACCGCGCCATGCCTCGTAAACCAGAGAGTAGTGGTTGTTAGCCTTGTCGTGGATTGTAGCGCTGGCTACAACACGGTCAGGTGTTACGAACTGTGAGTTGTGCAGGTTCAGGAAGTTAGGACCATCAACAGAGGGGATATAAGAGAATGCCGAAGAGGCGTTAGAGCCAGGCATACCGGTCAGTTCCTTCTGTACGGTGTGTGTATAGGCTGCCATCAGGCTCATCCACTCGAACGGCTGAGCATTCAGCGTCACGTTGAGCGTCCATCCGTAACCCTTGCTGGTATTCTCGAGCACATATGCGTTGGGCATGTTAACCGTCTTGCCAGCAGCGTTGGTGTAGGTGAGCTTGTAGTTCTGATAGAGTGCACGGGTGTCGGCACCGTTCAGACGGGCGTAGCCACCTACGTCGCGCAGACTCCAGTCTGACATGAATACGCCATTGACGGTCTTCTGGAACATACCCTCGACAGTAGCGGTGAAGGGGAACGATACGGGAATCTGATAGTCGACAGCCAGCGAGGTCTTCCAAACCTGAGGCATCTTGAAGTCGGACGAGATACCATTGATAGCACCTGCTACAGTACCATCCTCAGAAGTGATGGTGCTGGGACCCATAGCCTGCTTAGGATTAGATACGACGTTGCCATCTACATCGTGAGTGGTAACCCAGTTGTAGAGGTCGGTACGTGTTTTGATACCACCAGCAAACTGCGACATATCGGCCTTCGTTGCACTGCTGCCTGAAGCATTCCACTTACCTACGAATTGCATCATATTAGAGTTGGTAGGCATGTTGGTGAAGAACACCAGAGGCAGACGACCCAGGAAGAGACCGGAACCACCACGCAGCTTCAGACTCTTGTCACCGAAGATATCCCATGTGAAGCCTAGACGAGGTGATACAGATACCGTATTCTTTGGCCACGTACCCGTATCGACGCTACGTCCGTTGTAGTCGAGCGCCAGAATACCATTGTTGGTCTTCAGGTCGCCGTTCTTGAAGAACAGGCCATCAAAGCGCATACCATAGGTCAGCTTGAAGTTGTCGGTCACCTTCCAGTCATCCTGAGCATAGAGGCCCATCTGGTTGAAGGTAACGCGCGAAGCGGGCTCCTGCTCACCGTCATAGCCGTAGGTCAGGCAGACTACAGAGGGGGCCGCGTTGTTGAAGAAATCGGCTATGCTGTTGTAGCGATAGTAACCCGAACCATTACGCATATACATATTGTCTGCCATCTGGTACTCATAGCTAAGACCAGCGGTAATGGTGTGGTTAGCCAGATAGTAGGTCACATCGTCCTTGATGTTCAGAATGTTATTGTGAACGGCATTGTTCCAGGTGAACAGCTCGTAACCCAGCGAGATATAGTTACCGCCATCGCCATCGAGAATGTCAACGAAGGGGAAGTCGGTAGAGTTAGAACCGCGAATGTCGTCTATCTTGGAGTAGGTGACCAGAAGCTGATTAGACAGGTTGTCTGTCAGACGGCTGTTCAGGTCGAAGGAGAAGGTATGTACCTTGTTGTCCATCGAATACATCGAGTTGGCGTAGGTCATCGCATACAACGATGTACGGCTGTAGGGCAGCGTGCCTCCATCAACTGATGTGGATGGTGTCTTCCACGAGCGGCTCTTGGTGTAGTTGTAGCGCAGGGCCAGCTTGTGGCGGTCAGTGATGTTCCAGTCCAGTCGGGCCAGAATCTTATAGGTGTCATTATCAGCCGACCAGTCGGTGTAGGAGCCGGTATCATAGCCGTACTTGCTCTTGACGAAACTGGAGACAGCGTCCATATCGGCAACCGATACGCGCGACAGGTAGTTATCGGCATCATAGGCACCACCTACAGAGGCACGCCAGCGGTTGGTAACCGTAGGCGACTTCACCATCTCGCCACTGACGAAGAAGAACAGTTTGTTCTTGATAATCGGGCCACCCAATGTAAAGCCGTAGGTTGTGGTCTTATCACGATCACGTGCGCTGGCAATCTGCTCGCGATCAACGGCATCACCACGCATGTTCTCATTCTGATGATAGATGTAGGCAGTACCCTTGAAGGTGTTCGTACCCGACTTCGTGATGGCGTTCACTCCACCACCGATGAAGTTGGTCTGACGAACATCGAACGGAGAGATGACCACCTGCATTTCCTCGATAGCATCGAGCGAGATGGGGTTACCACCACCAGGAAGGTTCTCTGTCAAACCGAAGTTGTTATTGAAGTTGGCACCATCGACCGTGAAGTTGGTCATCTTACCATTACCACCAGCCAAGCTCATACCATTACCACCATAAGGCGACAGACGCATCACGTCGGTCAGACTACGGTTAACGGTTGGCAGGTTGGCAATCATAGCATTGTTGATGTTGGTCGAAGCACCAGTCTTTTCAGCAGCAAACTTCGAAGCCTTACCACTGACTACAACCTCTGTCAGCACATTGGCGTCCTCTGACAACCAGATGTTGAGGTTATAGGTCTCAGCCAATTCCAGCGTCACGCCCTTGATGGTCTTAGGCTGATAACCGATGTAGGACACGGTTACTTCGTACGGACCACCCGTACGCATACCATTGATGGTAAAGAGGCCAGAGACATTGGTTACTGCTGTATAGCGAGTACCCGAAGGCTCGTGTACAGCAACAACTGTAGCACCAATAACCTCTTCGCCCTTGGCGTCCTCGAGGGTCACCTTACCAGACATACTTGAGGTCGTGATTTGCGCCATGATGGTCAATGTTGATGTCAACATCAGAGCCACCAAAAACAGAATTCTTTTTCTCATAAATTGTTAGTACGTTTATGTAATTGTTTCTTTTCGGTTGCAAAATTAATTAAAAATTTCCAAACCAACGTTATAAAATGCGAAAATCTTTTTATACGTCTTTTTGGCGCGTACCCATACGAGCCTCAACCACGTTGACAACATAGTCGCCCAACTTCTCACACTCGTTGATGAGGTCCATGTAGATGGTACCCACCGCATAGGTGTATTGATGGCTATTGATATCGTTGATATTCTGCGACTTAAGCTGGTTTCGGTAGTTATTGATTTCGTTCTCGATGTTAAACGTACGGTTCACGTCGAAGGCCTCCTTACGTCCACCCATCAGTCGGTTCATCTGGGTAAGCGACTGGTCGGTCAGCTCCATCATCTGATGCAGATGGTCATACTGTTTCTCGACGAAGTGGTCTTCCTTGCCATTATACTTGCGCGAAATGGTGCGGGCCATGTTATAGCAGGCATCGCCAATCGACTCCAACTCAGAAATCTCACGCAACATGGCACGGATCTTAGCCTTCGTATCGTCTGAGAGGTGGGCATCGCTGACAGAATCCAGGTATTTGGCTATCTCGAGTTCCATATTGTCTGAGATACCCTCGTATTTCTCAATACGGGTAAAGAGCTTATTAAAGTCGCCTGTCTGATTATTACTCTTGTTGGTCGAGCTGGCTGAGAGTGTCAACAGTTCGCGTACCATACCGAACATGCGCTGCATACGCTCGGAGAACGACTGGATCTCCTTCTGGGCCTCGAGTACCGAAAGCTCGGGAGTCTTCATGAAGCCAGCAGTAATGAAGTGCAGACGGAACTCGTCTTCCTCGTCTGCTTTCTTGGGCTTGATAACCCAGCAGACGAAACGCTCTATCTGCGGGATAAACCAGATAAGGATAAAGGTGTTAGCCACATTGAAAGTCGTATGGAAGGCTGCCAGCACGAAGCTCAGCTTAGCCGAGTTGGCCAGGAAGACGCCCGTCTCGACAGCGCCCTTCTGCATATCGACATCGTAACCTACCCAACCACACACCATATCGATGAAGGGACGGAAGACAACCAATATCCACAGCACGCCAAACACGTTGAAGAACATGTGAGCCAAAGCAGCTCGACGAGCCTGTGTATTGGCTGACATCGCAGCCAGGTTAGAGGTCACCGTAGTACCGATATTCTCACCCATCACCAGCGCGATACCCTGATAGATAGGCAGCGCACCGCTCGAGCAGAGAATCATCGTGATGGCCATCACGGCTGCTGACGACTGTACGCAGAAGGTCATCACGCCACCCAATACCAAGAACACCAGCGTAGTGAGGAAAGAGTTGGGGTCGAAAGAGGCGAAGAAATCGAGCAAGGCCTGATTCTCACCCAAATGCATCTCCGTACCCGTCATACGCAGGGTGCCCAGACCCAGCAGCAGGAACGATAGACCGAAGAGGAAGTCGCCTATGTAACGGTACTTTTTCAGGTAGATCAGGATGATTCCCATAAAGAAAGCCGGATAGACCGCACTGGTGATGTCGAACGACATACCTGCTGACATAATCCATGCTGTCAGCGTCGTACCGATGTTGGCACCCATAATGACTGAGATAGCCTGGGCCAGCGTAAGCAGTCCCGCATTGACGAACGAGACGGTCATCACCGTAGTAGCCGTTGACGACTGGACAGACGCTGTGACCAGCGTACCTGTCAGCATACCTGTAAAGCGGTTGGTGGTCATGGCACCCAGCACATGACGCAACTGTGGACCTGCCATTTTCTGCAGGGCTTCACTCATCGACTTCATACCGAACATCAGCAATGCCAGCGAGCCTAAAAGTTTAAAAATGATCCAAATCGACATATTTTTTTTGTTTTATGATGCGTAATTCATCTTTTTTGGTTATATTTGCAGCACTAAAACTATCAAGTCTTATGGAACAACAAGTTATAATCCGCTGCAAAAATAATAAAAAAAATCTAAAAGTCAGCATTGGCAGCACACTTTCTGAAATTTTTTCTCAACTGGGACTCGAAATGGAGTATGGTCCAGTGAGTGCCAAAGTCAATAACAAGGTAGAGGGAATGCACTATAGGGTGTATAAACAGAAGGACATCGAATTCCTCGATCTTCGCTCGGCCAGTGGCATTCGCGCGTATACGCGTACATTATTTATGATTCTATGTAAGGCTGTCCACGACCTTTATCCGGGTTGTAAAGTGGCCATCGATATCCCCGTCAGCAATGGCTATTACGTCGACTTGACATTGGACCGTGCTGTCACCCCCGACGATGTTGCAGCTATCCGCCAGCGCATGCAGCAGCTCATCGATGCCAAACTGCCCATCCATCGTTATGAATCGACTACCGAGGAGGCCATCGACATGTTCCGTCAGGCTGGCACGATGTCGAAGGTCAAGTTGCTGGAGAGCTCCGGACGCCTATATACCACCTATTACGACCTCGATGGTTATAAGGATTATTATTATGGTACGCTGCTGACCAACACCTCTGAGATTCATCTCTTCGGACTGGAATACTACTACGACGGCCTGCTGCTGCGCATCCCTTCACGCGAGGACCCCGCCCAGCTGGGCGCCTTCATCCGTCAGGATAAGATGTTCGAGATATTCAAGGAGCACCACCGCTGGCAGGACATCCTGGGCGTAAGCACCATTGGCGACCTGAACAACGCCATCGACAAAGGGTACACCCCACAACTCATCCAGATTAGCGAGGCTCTGCAGGAGAAGAAGATTGCCAGCATAGCCGACAATATCGCCCATCAAAAGGGTGTCAAGATGGTGCTGATAGCCGGCCCCTCATCCAGCGGCAAGACGACAACCTGCAAACGACTCAGCGTACAGCTGGCTGTCAATGGCTTAGAGCCTATCGGTATCTCGCTCGACGACTATTTCCTCGATCGTGAACAGACACCCAAAGACGAGACTGGCGACTACGACTTCGAACATCTGCACGCCCTCAACATCCCATTGCTCAACGAGCAGATGAATGCGCTGTTCAGAGGCGAAGAAGTAGAGCTTCCCCGCTATAACTTCCAGAAGGGAAAGAGCGAGTGGAGCGGCAAGAAGCTAAAACTGAGTGGTAAGGAGATACTAGTGGTTGAAGGCATCCACGCCCTGAACCCCGAGCTGACCAAAGATATCCCCGAGGAGCATATCTATCGTGTGTATGCCTCAGCGCTCACCACTATTCTGCTCGACAACCACAACTACATACCCACTACCGACAATCGACTGCTGCGTCGCATCATCCGTGACCACAAGTATCGTGGGGTATCGGCTAAGGAGACCATACACCGCTGGCCCAGTGTCCGTAAGGGCGAGAACCGCTGGATATTCCCCTATCAGGAGAATGCCGATGCGATGTTCAACACGGCTATGCTCTTCGAGCTGGCTGTCATCAAGCGTCAGGCAGAACCGTTGCTCGAACAGGTACCTGAGAATTGTGAGGAATATGCTGAAGCCTACCGCCTGCTGAAATTCCTCAAATACATCAAGCCCATTCCCGAAGACCAAATACCTCCCACATCGCTCTTAAGAGAATTCTTGGGTGGATCCTCGTTCAAGTATTAGGAGGCCAGTCAGTCGCTGTTTCGCTGGCTGAATTCGCAGCCACAATAGAGCTGATTATAGAAATTGTACGCGCGCAAGAGTTCATTACGACGCTCTTGCAGCCCACCCTTACGCCAGTTCTGAGCCCAGAAGACAGTGCCTGGAACGGCAGTCTGCGCACGCATTCCTGCTTCCGTGATCTGTTCGAGACTCTTCCAACGGGAAGAGGCCAGCGTAGTGGTGAAATACTGCAATCCAAGTGCCTTGGCTTGCAGGGCAGTCACCTTCAAGCGATAGGAGAAGCACTGCAAACAACGGGAGCCTCGCTCGGGCTCACCTTCCAACCCTCGGACAGCCTCCAACCATCGCTCATGATCGTAGTCGCCATCAATCCACTGTAGTCCCAGACTCTCCGCATGGCGCTTGCTTTCCTCCTTGCGGATATCGTATTCCTCACGAGGAAATATATTGGGATTGAAATAGAAAATAGTAGGGCGCACCTCATGTTGGAGCATCCACTCCACAATGGCTGAAGAACAAGGAGCACAGCAGGCATGCAGCAACACTTGCTGCACACCTGCTGGCACCAAAATTTCATGCTGTTTCTTGCTCATTTAGCAAGGACGCTTCTTAGGCAGATTGAAGACATCCTGAACCTCCTTCATCTGTGCATCGGTCATACCATCGGGCTCAGAACCCATGGCACGGGCACACATGTAGATATTTGCTGCCTTACAGAGCACATCAGTCTGATCGAAAGCATCCATGATGTCTGTACCAACAGCTACAGTACCATGCTTTTCCCACATCACAACGTCGTGAAGCTTGATCTGCTCCAGCGTAGCCTCAGCAAGTTCAACACTTGAGGGAAGAGCATAAGGTACGATGCCTATGCCCAGCGGAGCGAAAGCCAGCGTCTCGGGAATCATTGACCACAGCACACGCGTCATCTCGTCACCCTTCAGGAAGCGCTGGATATGACTCATAGCCACCAGTTCGATGGGATGTGTATGTAGCGTAGCCTTATAGCATGAACCCGTCTCCAGCAGGTAGTTCTGCAGGGCCAAGTGGGTAGGCAGCTCAGAGGTAGGCACCACGTTCACATCGGCTATCACCTCATAGGAGGCACAGTCGTCGCAAATACGGATAATCGAACCATTCTGCATAGGTTCCTTAGCCAAGTCACGCATACGCTTGCCCGTACCCTTGCAATAGAAATACTTTCCCTTCAACTGGGGCAGCGTTAAACCAATCTGCTTGACAGGTGCGATAGCGGGCATAGCCTTGCACTCATCGTCCATATACTCGGTAACGTTTACGGTGATATTACCACCATTACGTTCTGCCCAACCTTTCTGCCAAAGATAACCTGTAACCTCGGCAATCTGATCAATAACGGCCTTTAACTGTTCGCGGCCTTCTAATATACTTTTCATGTTCTTAAGCCCCCTAAGTTAGGGGGAAGGGGGTCTGAAC
>Ga0247610_10009139_pt1 | contig 10022 bp, 7 predicted proteins | sample 174DNAGHGhighgp2_FD_193483 | JGI IMG/M metagenome (GOLD analysis project Ga0247610, IMG submission 193483) | Sheep rumen microbial communities from Palmerston North, Manawatu-Wanganui, New Zealand - 1742 DNA GHGhigh gp2 | ecosystem: Host-associated > Mammals > Digestive system > Stomach > Rumen ... | reverse complement strand
CTCCTTTTCAAGAAAACTATACCAAACTTCATGATTTTTTGCAAGTAATTAATAAATTCTATGTTCTTATTATGTTCTTATTATGTTCTTAAAACTTGTAAAACCTGTAAAATATTTTTTTACAAATTCTATAAAAAACCTTAAAAAATAAGACTTTTTGTAAAACTTGTAAAAGGTGTAAAAACCGTACAAACAAGTTCGAGCCTTGTATCGTCCAGTTTTTGTGATTATACAAAATTTCTACACAAATTGTATATTAACTTTTTTCAAATATTTTTCTTCCAAAATTTTACCCATTTGCTTTATTACATTTTTTCTAATTTCAATTTCTATAGGTAAATTAGGATCATAATGAGCTTTATTCATTTGAGCTCCAACCAAAAAATTTATAACATCACTATCCAACAAAAAATCCATTAGTGTTTTCGCTGCATTATTTTCAAACTTTCCGCTCTCTAAATATTCCAATGTTTTAGTTAGTGTCAAAATTCCTTCTGTCACCAAATCAACACCATCCATTTTTGAAAGCCCCGGAAGTTTTCCTGTTGATGTTGAAATATCAGCAGTTACAGGAATATTTAATTCTCTGGATATTATATTTGCAGTAGTACCACCAGATATAGCCTTTTTACCTTTAAAATCCCAAAATGTTTTTGCATAATAATTATCCTTTTCACTATGAAATGGCGGTCCGGTAAAAATAAGAGATTCTCTGGGATCTCGGCAATATATAGATACTATTGAAGTGTCATCTTTCAATTCACGATTTGGAGCTATTAACTCTATTTGCCGCACAAGATATTCACTCAAATCTTTTGAAGAAATTTCCGGTTTTTGTTCCAGTATATTTAAAATTATTTGTATCAAACCTTTTCTCTCCAAGCCTAATGGGAAATTTTTTGTACCCATTGCTACCTGAGTTGCACCGTCTGAACAAAAAATAATCCTGTCATATTTATCTAAACTAATATTATAAACTTTCATTTTTCGATTTTTAAAATCTTTTGATTGAATAATTTGATATTCAGGATTTAAAACCTTACCATCTCTAATCCATATAAAATCAGGATTACCTTCCTCAACGATTTTTGCTTTACCGTTTTCGAAACAATCTATTGCAGAAAATGTTGAATAACTAATACCTCTAACCTTACAGACAGGAAGAGAATTCATAATAATTTCACATGACTTCTCAATATCAGAGTGATTTTCCATAAATTTCAAAAGCATAGTTGATGTCATACAAGCCAGAATATTTGCTTTTATTCCACTGCCTAAACCATCCGATAAAACAGCAACAACACGATTCATATTAGGAAATCTGTTTGACGAAAAATAATCTCCATATGCATTTTGATTATACTTTTTTTTCTGAGCACAAGCAATATCAATGAACATTTTTACCCTCAATAGAATTTGGCTCATACCCTTCAGCTATAGAACTTAATAACAATTCTGTCTCAACCATATGCTCACCAAGCAAACTTGCAATTTCTTGCACTGTTGCAATATTTTTTGTTATTACCTCACGGGCCTTTTGAGCAATTTTACTTCTGTCAATTTCAGACTTTGTTACATCAGAAATAACTGCGCCAATCAATTCATTATCCTCAATTGTAAATATACTTATATCATAGACTTTATCACCTATTGCATAATGTTCTTGATGAATATCTTTTCCTGTATCAAGTGCTGATTTAAATAACTCAGGGAAAGTAACTATTCGATCTATACTAGCCCCTGTCAAACCATCTTGACGAGAAGCAAATACTTCATACATTTCTTCACTTAAAAACATATGTTCAAAGGAATCATTTGCCTCAACAATCTGCATATTAGAGTCAACAATAACGACAGCAGAAGGCATACATCTAAGCATAGCTGCAGCTTTCCTTACCGCAATTTTTCGCATATAAGAAACACATTGAGAAGGTTCCGCATCACCGGCAATTAATGCATTTACAAATTCCCTGCAACTAGCATATCCGCATCCGGAACAATTCAACTCATCTTCTTCACTATGTTTACTTATTTTTCTTAATGCTTTTGTAACTTGTTCTATAGAATACTCAATTTTCTCTACAGGCTCCGGAATATATTCCATATCAACAACTTTTCTCGGTTCTTTTGGAACTTCATTTCTATATTTAGTATTAGCATATATATCAGAAGTTATTAAAATTCTTGATTTTTCACTGGATAAACAAGGACCGTTTATACACCCCCCTGAACATCCTAATGCTTCAACAAAGATTTTGTTTTCAATTTTATCAGGATTAATATTTTGAAGAGATTTATCAAAACTTTCTAAGGAACTTACTCCTATAAAAGTTACATCATTTTTATCTATTCCAACTCTTTTTATTGTTTCATTCATACCACCTTCTAAAGGATAAAGAGCTCCTTCATAAGCATCTTCAGGAACAAAACGGCAAGTTTCATCAATTTTAATATTTTCAATATCAATAAACTCTTCTTTTATCCAATAATTTAATTCATCAAAAGTTAAAGCTGCAGACATCAAATCAGGATTTTTGTCAGCTTCATTTTTCTTTGCAATACATGGACCAATAAACACAACTTTAATATCATCACCCAGCATACTTTTTAAAAGAGCACAATGAGTAAGCGCAGGAGATGCAACAGGGGTAATACATTTTGCAAATTCCGGTTTATATAATCTTATATAATCATCAATTACAGGACATGCAGAAGATATAAACAAACCCTTTTCTGATTCATTTAAAATTTTTGCAGTCTGAATAGATACCTCTTGCGCACCCAATGCAGTTTCAGAAACACCTTCAAAGCCTAATTTTTTCAATACTGCAACTATTTTTTCACTTGAAATATTATATACACCGGCCCAACTGGGAGCAAGCGATGCATAAACTTTTTTACCGGTCAAAAATAGCGTTTTTACTATATCAATATCATTTCTTACACGTTTTGCACCGGCAGGACAAACCTGAACACAATGCCCACATGCAATACATTTTTCATTTATCACGGAAGCACTGCCTCCCTGAATACGTATTGCCTTAATATGGCACCCCCTTATGCATTTATAACAATCATTACATTCATTTTTTAACGTGTAAACAGGATATTGTTTTTCCATCATAAACCTCTATGCATTCTTAACCAATATTTTTAAAATATCATCTTTTGTAACATTTGTATATTCAACATCATCAATAATTATCCTTGGACCTTTTTCGCATTTATTTTCACATAAAGTTCCGACTATAGAAATTTCAATATCATTATTTTCGGCACACTCTTTAATATACTCTAAATTTTCCAAATTACCTTTAGCAAAGCAAGCACTGCCCATACAAACTTTAACTTCTGTTGTCATTATTATCTGTTACCTCATCCTTATTTGTAAATTGAAGAAAACTGCCAATCAAATTTTCATTCCACACTTTTATATCATTAGGAACATCTAATATACAAGGTGTAAAATTCCAAATATATTTTATTCCCGCTCCTGCCAGATAATTTGCAACACCTTTAGCATAATCTCTGGGAACAGTCAATATCGCAATATCTACACCCAACCTCTGAGACAAATTCCCAACCTTTGTTATATCAAAAACTTCCTTGCCATTTATTATCGTCCCAATTTTTTTATTATCATTGTCAAACATAGCAAGAATATTTAATCCATAATCTTTAAAACTATCATATTTAGCCAGCGCAGAACCTAAATTACCTGCACCAACTATAAACACATCCCTTGTCTTTTTAAAACCTAATTTTTCTTCAATTGTTTTTTTTAATTCTTTAATGTTATAACCAACATGACACTTACCGGAATTTCCCAAATATTTTAAATCTTTTCTAACTTGAGAATTATCAATACACAAAAACTGTGCAATTTTTGTACTGGAAATATATTGTTCCGAATCTTTTATATCATCAAGTATAAAATGGTATAATGTTAACCTGTTAACAACTTTATCAGGAATATTCATAATTTAACTCCATTTAATTGAAATAAGGAGGCTTAAAAAAGCCTCCTGCTTACAAATTTATACAATGCCTTCATAAGCATTTAAGAAGATTTGTTTAATTTCACTCATAAGAGGATATCTCGGATTAGCACCGGTACACTGGTCATCATACGCACGTTCAACCAATATATCCAAATTAGCCATAAATTCATCTTCTTGTACACCGAATTCCCTGATAGATTTTGGTAAATTAATTTCAGTCATCAAATTATCAACAGCTTTAATCAATAATTCAACTTTTTCATCATCATTCTTACCACCCAAGCTCAATTCATCAGCAATCTGACCATATTTTGCTTTTGCGCAAGGGAACTTGTATTGTGGGAATATTGCTTGTTTAGTCGGCTTATCTACAGCATTAAATTTAATAATTTGTCTTATTAACAATGCATTAGCAACACCATGAGGAATATTATACATTGCACCGAGTTTATGAGCCATAGAGTGACACAAACCTAAAAATGCGTTTGCGAATGACATACCTGCTATTGTTGCGGCATAATGCATTTTTTCTCTTGCAATAGGATCATTAGCACCGTCATTGTATGAACGAGCTAAATACTTAAATACTAATTTAGTAGCTTCTAAAGCATTAGAATTTGTAAAGTTTGTAGCCATACAAGAAACGTATGCTTCCAATGAATGAACAAGTGCATCAATACCGGATGCAGCAGTCAAACCTTTTGGCATTCCGTCAACAAAATTAGGATCAACTATTGCCATATTAGGAGTTAATGCATAATCTGCAATAGCGTATTTGTAGTGAGTTTTTTCATCCGTAATAATTGAAAATGGAGTAACTTCAGAACCTGTACCTGATGTTGTAGGAACACAAACCATAGTTGCTTTTTTACCTAATTCAGGAATTTGACATATTCTTTTTCTGATATCCATGAATCTCATAGAAATATCTTCAAAATTCGTATCCGGCTGTTCATATAACAACCAAATAATCTTACCAGCATCCATAGGAGAACCGCCACCTAATGCAATAATTACATCCGGTTCATATGGTCTTACAATTTCCATAGCCTGCTTGATTGTAGCAAGAGTCGGATCCGGTTTTACATCAAAGAATACCTGATGGTCAATACCAATTTCATCTAAAGTTTTAGTAATAGTATCAACAGCACCTGAGTTAAATAAAAATCTGTCTGTTACAATAAATGCACGTTTTTTACCTTGAAGTTCTTTTAGTGCTAAATCAATTGCGCCACGTTTAAAATAAACTTTCGGAGGAACTTTGAACCATAACATATTTTCTCTCCTTTCAGCTACGGTTTTGTAATTTAATAAATGTTCTACACCAATATTACCTGATACGGCATTTCCACCCCATGAACCGCAGCCTAGCGATAATGAAGGTTCTAATTTGAAGTTATATAAATCACCAATACCACCTTGTGATGAAGGTTGATTAATTAATATACGGCAAGAAGGCATTTTTTCAGCATATAAACTTATCCTGTCTGATTTTCTTTCATCGGTATATAAAACTGAAGTATGTCCTGCACCGCCTTTTAATACAAGTTCATATGCCATATCTGCAGCTTCTTCAAAAGATTTAGCTTTATACATTGTTAAAATAGGTGACAATTTTTCTCTTGAAAAAGGATCAGACCAATCAACTTTTGTTCTTTCACACAAAAGAACTTTAGAATCTTCAGGAATTTTAAACCCGGATAATTCAGCAATTCTATGAGCGGATTGGCCTACAATTAGAGGATGAGCAGTTCCTCTTTGCGGATCAATAAATGGAAGAGCTATCATTTTCTTTTCATCTTCTTTGTTTACAAGATAAGCTCCGCGATAAATAAACTCTTTTTTAACTTCTTCATAAATATCTTCTACTACAATAACAGACTGCTCAGAAGCACATATCATACCATTATCAAAAGTTTTTGACATTAGAATCGAAGATACAGCCATTTGAATATCTGCAGTTTCATCTATCACAGCTGCTGTATTGCCTGGGCCAACACCTAAAGCAGGTTTACCTGATGAATAAGCAGCTTTAACCATGCCCGGACCTCCGGTTGCCAAGATACAATTTATATTTGGATGATGTAATAATGCATCAGATAATTCCATTGAAGGTGTATCAATCCAGCCTATAATATCTTTTGGAGCACCAGCCTTAACAGCTGCATCAAGGACAACTTTTGCAGCCTCAATTGTTGATTTTGTTGCTCTAGGGTGCGGTGAAAAGACTATTGCGTTCCTGGTTTTTAAAGCTATTAACGATTTAAAAATTGCAGTTGATGTTGGATTTGTTGTGGGAATAATACCTGCAATAATACCTAAAGGCTCTGCAACAATTTTTGTACCATTAATTTTATCTTCTTTTATAATTCCACACGTTTTAGCATCTTTATGTTTGTTATAAATATATTCAGAAGCAAAATGGTTTTTAATAATCTTGTCTTCTAAAACGCCCATGCCAGTATCTTCTACAGCCATTCTCGCAAGAGGAATACGTGCTTTATCAGCAGCAGTAGCTGCTGCTTTAAAAATTCTGTCAACATCTTCCTGTGAAAACTTTGCATATTCTTTTTGGGCATTCTTTACTCTTTCAAGTAAATCGTTTAAAGCATCAACATTATCCACCAATCCTGTTGAGCTTGTTTTTTCAATTGTTTGTTCTTTTAATTTCGGCATATTTTATCTCCTTTAATTGTGATTAAATTCCTTAATTAGAATTTTATTACACAAAAAAACTAAAGTCAATATATATATTAATATTGATTTCACAAGTAATTAATTGTGAATGCATTCACAATTACAAAATCAATGAGGAAATTATTCACAATTTAATTTATAATAACTTTTTAAATGTAAATTTAAATTAACAATTTAAGTTTATTGTTAATTTATTTGATATTTTTTGATATTATAAATTCAATAGTAGTGTTTATTTAAGAGGGGATGAAGTATATGATTAAGATTTTTAGAGGTATGTTGTACATATTTTTGGCATTATGCGTGTTTGGTTCCGTTAACATGCAAGCCTCGGCAATAGTTAGCCCACCTAATAAACCGGTCCTTCAAGCATCTCCAAATGCTAAAGAAATTGAATTAGCATTTGTTTTTGATGGTCCGTCTGATAAAAATGCTGAAGTATTAAAAACATTTCAAAATACCATAACAAGGTCACTTTTACCGGATTTTAAAGCTAAATTTCCACAAGATCTTATTTTTACAGGAGATTGGACTGAAAAAGGGGCAATTAATGTTTCAAATAAGGCTTTGGCATCAAGAGCACGTATGATTATTTCACTTGGTTACATGTCAAGCAATTACTATACCGACAAAAAAGATAAAAATAAATACGTCGTAACAATAGACCAATACGGACTGAGAGATTTTGGAGATAAATTTTTTAATCCAATACAACAAGTAACAAATGATTTTGTAACTTTTCAAAAACTTGTACCTAACATGAAAAAAACTGCAATTTTAATGAATGAAAATTATTACAAAACTAATCCAAACTGGCAAAGCAAAATTGCACAAAAACTTAAAGAAAAAGATTGTAATGTAAATTTCACAGTAATACCGGTAAATTCAAACATAAACGCCTCGTTATCCAAAATATCGGGAGATGTAGATTCCGTATTCGTAACACCTTTATACAATTTGACATTAGAAGAAAGAAAAAATCTATATAAATATATTAATAACAAAAAATTACCTACTTTTTCGGCTGTAGGACGGGAAGATGTAAATATAGGAGCATTATTGGGAACATCAACTTTTGATGTTGATAAAAAACTTGCAGAAGCTACATCATTTAACATTCATGGAGTTTTGCACGGAAATGTAGTTAAAAATGAAAAAATTCCATTTTTCGATGACAAAGTAATATTCTACAATTCTGATACCGGTGAAGCATTGGGATATACACCTCCGCTTAGGCTTCTGAATAATTCAGTAACCATAACTAACAAAGAAGTGAAAAAATACGATTTGGAGGCTTTATTAAACGTATTAGATGAAAACAATCTTGACATTGCAAGAAAACAATATTTAATAAGCGCAGCAAGAAGATCAGTTGCAAGTGCATATTTGAGATATCTTCCAACATTAAGAATGGATTTAGGATATCAAACATATAATAGTTCTTACGCAGAATCATATACTGATATACCCACACGAGCAGGAGCATTTACACTTGCAATGGATCAAGTTTTATATTCTCCTGATTTAGTAACGAATATTATTGTAAAACACAAAAAATTAAAATTTGATAAAGCTGAAGCTGCTTTGACAAAAGCAAACACAGAATACCAAACTGCTAATTTATATATAGACACATTAATTCTTGAAAACATGATTAAAGTACAAGAAGAAAAAGTCCAGCAAATGAGAGAAAGTCTTGCCATTGCAAGAGTAAGGGAAAAAACAGGCAAATGCGGTTATGAAGAAGTTTTCAGATGGGCAGGAGAAGTTAGCGAATCCGAGAAAAAACTTTTAAGCATGAAAGCAGATTATAATAATATAAAAGTTCATATCAATAAACTTTTAAATAGAGATCAAAAATCAGATTTTGCTTTTAAACCTTTAACAGCAAGCGATCCGGCATTTTTCTCATCAGATTTGCATATTATAGACCATGTAAGAAATCCTCAAAAACTTGGTAAATTTACAGATATGCTTGTTGATGAAGTAATTTATCTTTCACCTGAAACAACAAAATTAAAAGCAGCTATTGCCATGAAAAAAGCTGAAATGTCTAATTATGCACAAAAATTTATAATGCCTAATGCTAAAATGTCACTTGAATACACTACTCAATTTGACAGATCTTTACCATATGAAGATGAAGGTCACAACCAAATGAGATATGTTACACAAGCTCTTGCAGGTGGTGCATTAAATCCGGGTTCTGCAGCATATGCACGTGCAAATTCTCCATGGTTAGGATTAGACAAACACTCAATGAGATTCTTTGTAGGAGCTCAATGGAAACCAATCGAAGGCGGACATAAGATTGCAGAAATAGCAAGATGCAAAGCAGAACTTAATGAATTAAATGCATATTTAGAAGAAGTTAATACTGAAATTGAAATGCAAGTACGCTCTGTGGTAAACCGTGCCATTTCTAAATATTTTATAATAGAAAAATCATATAAAGCTATGTTTGCTCAAGCTGAAAATTACGAAACCGTAAAATCAAAATATTTGCTTGGAGAAGTCCCTATTAATCAAGTTGCAGATGCTCAAGAATTATATTTTCAAGCAAAAACAGACGCTCTAAATTCACAATATGAATTTTTTAAAGAATTAATTTGGGTTCAAAGAGGTCTGCTATCTGTTAATTGGACAAAAGCCAGTGATGACGCTAAAAAATGGATAAAAAATGTTCCGTCAATTTTACCTGCTGAAGCTGATTTTTCACTTTAAACCATAACCATATAAAAATAAGTTTGGCAAATATCGTTCAAAAATACGTTGGCTAAAATAATACAATAGATTTAAAAGTCGGGAATATTTCATCCCGACTTTTAAATTTTTACCATTTGGCCGAGATTTTACTAATTTGATATTGTGTTTTTGATGCCAAACCTCTTATATAATCCATAGCCATTTTAAATTGAGGCATAAATTTATTACTTGCACCATATTTACCAGTAACATTAGTGTGCAAAATTCCGTTATTTCTGTTTCTATGTCCTAAAAAATTAAAGAATGTCCCGTCATTAACTTGAGCTTGAATTAATTTATCATAATTTTGCGCTCCGTAAGAGTAACATATCTTTCCTCTTGGCGTAATCTGACTTGTACCCAAAAGTGTTTTTCCATCTTTTGAAAACATTGAAATAAATTGATTACCGTTTGATTTTGTAACAGTTTTTTGAAGTTGATTACCCACTCTTTAAATTTCAACTTTTGTTCCGGTTTTTAAAAATGTTCTTGAAATACCGGTTGCTAAACGATCGCTGCTAAATAATTTTACAGCTGTTGACATTAAATTTGACATAATTTCCCCTTTCTTTGCGTTTA
>Ga0247610_10009138_pt1 | contig 10023 bp, 9 predicted proteins | sample 174DNAGHGhighgp2_FD_193483 | JGI IMG/M metagenome (GOLD analysis project Ga0247610, IMG submission 193483) | Sheep rumen microbial communities from Palmerston North, Manawatu-Wanganui, New Zealand - 1742 DNA GHGhigh gp2 | ecosystem: Host-associated > Mammals > Digestive system > Stomach > Rumen ... | reverse complement strand
CAGAGTTATATAAAAAGGCTGCTCCTAAAATATCGAGTGTTTGTCCAAATATACTCAAACCAATAGAGCCTAAAGCCTCTCCTGTCGAAGGACCTTTACAGCCATTGCCGTTTCCGTAATAATTGATATTCAATCCGGACCTAAACTGATTCATTCGGTCGCCGGGGTTGTAGTGGACTGTCATTTTTGACCGCTCTCTTTTTGTTTTTAAGTAATACTCCTGTAAAATCCGACACCCTCTCACCGGCTAAGACCGATGGGGTCGCTCATATACCCGACTCACCGGAGAAGTGTACTTCTGTCCTCAGACGTACCTATCCCTCAGGTAGGATATATATTCGCTCTTATCTTCTTTTACATATATATAAAGTATTTTTGCCACGTCTGATTTCAAGTGTTATATTTATTGTTACATTTATTTACAATTACATAAAAGTACGAAGTGAGCAGAGTTCCCTTCTCCTAAAGAATAGGAGAAGGGTGGGGTTGAGGTATGAAAACAAAAAAAAGAACAGACCTCACCCGTATTTGTAGCTTTCGTTGTAACTCAAGCACAACTACTCCCTCTCCTAAACTTAGTAGAGGGTATTATTGTCCCTTCTCCTGAAGAAGAGGAGAAGGGGTGGGGTTGAGGTATGAAAACAAAAAGAACAGACCTCACCCGTATTTGTAGCTTTCGTTGTAACTCAAGCACAACTACTCCCTCTCCTAAACTTTAGTAGAGGGTATTATTGTCCCTTCTCCTGAAGAAGAGGAGAAGGGGTGGGGATGAGGTATGGAAATAAAAAAAACAGACCTCACCCGTATCCGTAATCGCAGTCGCTCAACGGATACTCCCTCTCCTAGACTTTAGTAGAGGGTATTTTCTCCCTTCTCCTGAAGAAGAGGAGAAGGGGTAGGGGATGAGGTATGAAAATAAAAAGAACAGCTGTAGGGTACGACGTTTCACGCCAATTAAACATATTGCACCTCACACCAATCACTAATATTTTACGACTTTTTACATAAAAAAAAGGGGTTGAAAATTTTAATCAACCCCAAAGTATCAACCAACAATCTGTGTTGAATTACCCGACTAACTCCTTGACCTCTGCTGCCAAGCCTTTGTTATCAAGCTTGATGCTAGGCCCCATAGTCGTTGTAATATATACTGACTTAACAAAAGTACCTTTTGCTGATGACGGTTTTGCCTTCAAAACAGCATCTGCTAATGTAGCGAAGTTCTTTGTTAAATCATCTGATGAAAATTTCACTTTTCCAACAGGACAGTGAATCATACCTTGTTTATCGGCACGGAATTCAACTTTACCTGCTTTTGCTTCTTTTACCGCTGCTGCAACATCTAATGTAACAGTACCTGTCTTAGGGTTTGGCATTAAGCCTTTTGGACCTAACACTCTACCTAACTTACCTAACATACCCATACAGTCAGGTGTCGCAATCAATGTATCAAACTCAAACCAACCGCCCGAGATTTTATCGATAATATCTTCTGTTCCTGCAAAATCTGCGCCTGCTTCAGTTGCCTCGGTAACCTTAGCACCCTTTGCAATAACACAAACTCGAACGTCTTTACCTAAACCTGCAGGTAATACAACGGTTGATCTGATTTGTTGATCAGCATGCTTTACATCAATACCTAATCTCATATGGCACTCAACAGTTTCATCAAACTTTGCAACTGCCTTTGAGATTTCTTGCAATTTTGCAACTGCATCTTTTATCGTAGAAGGTTGTTCAAAACCTTCCATCATTTCATTTACTTTTTGTTGTCTTTTAGTTAATTTTGCCATTTTTATTTTCCTTTCATGGTCATAACGGACTAACGTCCTTCCATTCATATTCGTTAAGCCTGAAACTTAACATACTGTTTGGGATTGTTCCCCTCCTTAAGTTGGTTTAATTAACTCAGAATTTGAGTATATAACAACTTAAGAAATTAGTCAACTACCGTAACACCCATTGAACGGCATGAACCTTTTATCATATTCACAGCCGCATCCATGTCTCTTGCGTTAAGGTCGTTCATCTTAATCTTTGCAATTTCTTCCAATTGCGCTCTTGTAATTTCAGCAACCTTATCCTTCTTAGGGTTTGATGAACCTTTTGAAAGATTAAGAGCCTTCTTTATCAATATCGGTGCAGGAGGTGATTTAATTACAAAAGTGAAACTTCTGTCCTCGTACACGTCAATTATTACAGGAATAATATATCCCGCTTTGTCTTGTGTTTGAGCATTAAACTGTTTACAAAAGTCCATGATGTTAACACCGTGTTGACCTAATGCAGGACCAACCGGAGGTGATGGATTTGCTTTTCCTGCTTCAATTTGAAGCTTGATTTTTCCTATTACTTTCTTTGCCATTTATTTTTCTCCTTTCGTGGTACAAACGGGGTAAACCCCTTCCACTTGCTTGAGGCATTCAGGTGATAAGGCAATAAAATACCTTTACCGTCTTACAGACCTGAGCCTATTTTGTACTGTTGTCAATGTTTTTGATTTGGAAACATCTGTTTCTAAATCATTCTCGGTATAACAACCGACATTTTGTTTGGTTTATACTCACATGTCCTACTATATAAAAACACGTAAATATAAAATTTGCTATTATATTTTTTGAATTTGTTTATATTCCAATTCGACAGGTGTTTCACGACCGAAGATTGAAACATTTGCACGAAGTTTAGATTTATCAGGATAAACTTCCGTAATGTCACCAATAAACTCTGCGAACGGACCGGAGGTAATTCTAACCTTGTCACCCACCTTAACATCAAGTTCAATTTTTTGAGTTTGAGAACCTGCTCTGTTAATAATCTTCTTAATTTCACTGTCTTTTGCAGGAATAGGTCGCTTAGCCGAACCTACAAACTTGGTGACACCCGCCGTGTGTCTGACAACATACCAGCTGTCTTCGTCCATAATCATCTCGACAAGAACATACCCAGGGAAAATCTTTTCATCTTTTTCCTGTTTCTTGCCGCCCTTAATCTGAGTAATAGTCTTTTGAGGGACTTCTACTCTAAATATTTTATCAGACATGTTCATATATTCTATACGCTTTTCAAGATTGCCTTTAACCTTGTTTTCATAACCTGAATATGTATGAACAATGTACCATCTCTTTTCACTCTTCTTTGCAGCCTTCTTCTCAGAAACAACTTCTTCTTGATGAACTTCTTCTTGTACAGCCTCATGTGTGTCATCTGCTACATCTATTGTGTGCATTTTTTCTTTCTTTGAAGATGTAGCTTCTTTTACGGCAGTCATTTCGCCTGTTGATTCATCAATAACTTCAAGATTTTTCTTTTTAACCATTATTATTCACCTATATTGACGGGATTAATCCCACTATTGCCTTAAATATAATATCTATAAGATAAACTGCTACAGTGAACAAAAAAACAATTGCCAATACGGCAAAAGTTTCCGCAATAACCTGCTTTCGTTCAGGCCAAGTAATCTTAGCCCATTCAAGCTTTACGGATTTTAGATATGTAACTATTTTGTTAAATGTGTCGTTCATCTTCTTTCCTTTTATATAATTCGCGCCCTGAAGGACTCGAACCCTCGACATCCGGTTTTGGAGACCGACGTTCTACCAACTGAACTAAGGACGCTTACTTAATAGTGATTAAGTTACTAGGTAACTAAGTGACCAAGAATTTCCCAGCGCCTTAGTGCCCTAGTGCCTTAGTATCATAATCTATTTTGTCTCCTTGTGGACTGTGTGTTTTTTACATGTCGGACAGTATTTGTTCAATTCCATTCTATCCTTGATTGTCTTTTTGTTTTTTGTAGTCGTATAGTTTCTTTCCTTGCAATCTTCACAAGCCAGAACTACCATCTTGTCAACTTTACCTTTGATACCCATTTGTTTATCCTTTATATTTAATTTCTTTCCTATCTAAAAAAGAATGTGCTATCACATTCTTTTTGTCGGCGTTAATATAATATAATAAACATGACAAAATTGCAAATTATATTTTTATAATATTACTTTTTATTAAGTGAATGGATAAAATATTGGGGATATTAAGATATTAAGATATTAGGTTATTAGGACGTTAAGTACTTAAAGTTATTTTCTCAGCAAAAAAACACCCGATAAATCGGGTGCTTTAATATTTATCTACATAAATTTTATACGTTTTTATGCGGCAGTTTTTCCTTCTCCCTGACTTTGTGCATACGGATCGGAATGTATATCTCCGCCATCATTATCGAATGAGTTTTTATTTGCCATAGTCTCACCTTCTGCATTATCTTCGGCTCTGGCAGCATCAGCTTCGCCATAGAAACCTTCGGTTTCATCAATATATCCGCCTTGTTGCTCAATCATGTCATTGAGAGCACTGACTTTATCGCCCATTTCATCACCGGCAGCACCGCATTCAAATTCTTTTTTAGTCTTGTCGCCCATCGTATAAGTAGCTTTTCCTAATATAACCGTTGCTGCTGTAAATAAAACTGCCCCAACGCCGGCAGCAATTGCTTCAGCTATTCCTGCCGCCAATTTTGCAGCAGCTTTTGCTGCAGCTATCGCACAATTATATATATTTTTTGTTGAAAAGATTGTTGCAGCAGTTAATAGTGCAGTATCAACGGCGGCAATCGGACCAAGCCATTTACCGTCACGCAAAAATTCGCCTACGGTATCACCCGCATCTGCGACGCCTCGAGATTCATCTCCCAATGCACTATAATTTAAAAGACCGTCACGCATTCCTTGGAGTTCTTCCTCGTCTCCTTCATAACCTTGATTTTGAAGGGCTTTTATTTGAGCTCTTATAGCTGCAGCACCCTGCGTATCACCGGCAGCTTCTGCATCGGCAAGCTGAACCTGAAGATCTGCTAATTCTGCATTCGTTGAATTAACGGTTACCATATATTCTTGAGATTGAGCATCATAGTTTGCCATATCCTCATTCATCATATCCATTGATTCAACCAACATATTATTTTGTTCATCAATGATTGCATTTGTATCATCTGAGCGAGCATTTGTATCACATCTGTCACTATATGCATTATCAAAAGCATTTGCGAACAGATTTGTTATTATTGCTGACACAGCAACAGCTGCACCCATTCCTAATGCGACAAAGCCATTTTTATCAGTGAGTCCGCTTGCGACTTTTGCCAGCGCACAAACACCTACTGCCCCTGCAGCCATTCCGGCAGATGTACCGGCAGCATTAGCACCTGAATCTGAATGTTCTTTTGCTTTATCCGCATCACTTATTTGCTCATAACCTTCTTTTTTGTTGTTACCGGAATCATATTCAATCTCATCCCAATCAGATGGAGATAAGAAGCTTTCACAATACTTTTGCTGCGACACTTCAAGATCTACATTGCCATTTCTCCAAGCAAGATAGATTTCTTTCGCATTTCCGCTTGTTATTGGTCCATATCCGGGTACTTCTGATACGCCCATCTGTATAGATCCTCTCTTCGTGTCGTACTAATATAAGAACTTACTCTTACATAATAAAAAAGTCTTTTTTAATCCCTCAAATTTCACTTGTAACAAAAATCGTTACATTTGTTAACATTTATAATTTTTTAACCAATAATTAAAACCTATGACTTATCCTGAGCCTTCGTTCCGGAATTTGCAGGAGCAAACGGATTATTTTTTGCGCTTGGGTCAACATGAATCATAGCCCCTCCATTGCTTGTTGAGTTATCATTTGCCATAGTCTCACCTTGTACATTATCTTCAGCTCTGGCTTCATCAGCTTCACCATAGAAACCTTCAGTTTCTTCAACATATCCGGTTTGTTCAGTCACAATATCATTTAAGTCATTTACATGATCTTCAAGTTCGGTTCCGCTTTCACCACACTCGCTTTCTGTATGAGCATTAATAAACATTTTTGTTGCGGCTCCTCCCATCATTGCAGCAGCAGCACCCCATATAACAGTTGAAGATAATGCTGCAGGAGTATCAGGGAAGAATGGCGCAATCTTTGGAATAGCTCCTACCAAAGTAGCAATACCAAGTGCAGCTGACCCAACTGCTAACAAAGCTCCATTTACCGTTGCTATCGGTGATAAAGTCTTACCTACTTGTAAAAATGCTGAAACAGAACGTCCGGATTCAACAGCCCCTGCAGATTCAGATCCCATTGCTCTATATTCTTCAAGCCCGTCACGCATTCCTTGGAGTTCTTCTTCTTCTCCTTCAAAATTTTGACCTTGAAGAGCTGTGATTTGAGTTCTAACATCAGCAGCGCCTTGCGTATCGCCTGCAGCCTCAGCATCGGCAAGCTGGACTTGAAGACTTGCCAAATCCGCATTTGTTGAATTTACTGTTACCATATATTCTTGAGATTTGGCATCATAGTTTGCCATATCTTCGTTCATCATATCCATTGATTCAACAAGGCTATTGTTATAATTATCTATTGTTTCAATATTACTGCCATTCGCTTCTTTATGAGATTTCCTGTCATCTATATCAGGATCAAACACATTCTCAAAACTAAAAGCAAGTGCAACTGCAGATCCTGCTAAAGCAAATCCTGCTGCTAAAAGGGAACAAAAACCATTTGTCACGGCCCCTGTTTCAGCATCTTTGACAGTCTTTCCAACAATGGCCGCTATAGTTCCTCCAACGGCAGCTGCGACACCTGCCGTTTCCGCCCCAACTGTAGCCGCTAGTGCGCCATCATGACTTTTTGTATTGTCAGTATTTATTGAATTTTTACCATCATTTTTGTTAGCATCAATGTCATACTCAATCTCATCCCAATCTTGAGGAGAAAGAAAACTCTCACAATACTTTTGTTGGGACACTTCAAGATCTATCTCGCCGTGTTTCCACTTGAGATAGATTTCTTTTGCGTTTCCGCTTGTTATGTTTCCGTATCCGTCAACAGGTTTTACACCCATGTGATGAGTCCTCTCATTTTTGCATGCTATGAAATAAAGCTTACTCTTACGTATATATAAAGTATTATTATTTAGACTGATTTCACCAAATAAAAAAGTTGTTACAATCTTAACAATCGGTTAAATAGCAATAAAATTAGGGAATAAGATTCCTGATTGTTTCGCCACATCATATCCACGCAAAGATAATCCACATAATATCTTAATATCCTAATACACTAAGTAATAAAACAAAAACTTTGTTTATGTTAAAATATTTTTTGTTAAAAGAAGGGAAAATCACAATGTCAATTTTAATAATGTTATTGTTACTGAGTTTACTTATAATCGTTCACGAATTGGGGCACCTTGCAGCAGCACTGTCATTTGGGATAAAGGTTGATAAGTTCGGATTCGGACTACCGCTCGGACCGACACTTTATCAAAAAAAAGTGGGTGATGTTACAGTAATAGTACACGCATTGTTGTTGGGAGGATATGTGTCTTTCGCAGAAGACGATCCGAATTGTGATTTACCAAAAGATTCACCTGAAAGATTTTTAAACAAACCTATCTGGCAAAGATTGGTCGTTGTATCAGCAGGTGTAATAGCGAATGTTGTTGCAGCATTTGTACTTGTTTTGATGTCGGCACTTATATGGAAATACCTTCCGTCAGGGCAATATGACGTAACAATTTCCCAAATTCTTGCCCCGAAAAACGCATCTGTTTGGGATTCAGGGTTGAAATCAGGAGACAGAGTCGTATCAGTAAACAACACAAAAATAACAAATACTTCAACACTGTTATCAATTATTCAAAGAAGCAAAGGTCACGACGGATATGTTGATCCTGTTACGGTTCAAAACAATTTGGCAAGGTTGAAAAAATTAAACCCTGCTTTCGTAAAAGACGAAATTATTCCTCAAGATGTAGCAGTCAGACTCCCTGATTTTATATCGGAAAAGCCTGTCGTTCTCGAGAAAAATGTTGCACTCGGAGTTAAACCGTACAAAGATTCTCAATACAAAATAAGTACTGAAACTCAAAAATTAAGAGATACAATAGGAGATGTCAGAAAAGTTTCTTATTTTGTCTCAGACGGACAGCATACACTCTATCAAATAGCAGAAGCTATCTCTGACAATTATAAACCTTTAAACTTTATTGTTGACAGGGACGGAACATATTTAAAATTAAAATCAATTTATCCGACAGAATCCGGTGCAGTAGGTATTCAAATTGAGTCAAAAGAAAAATTAAAACAAACTGAATCAATAATTGATGCAATAAAAGGAAGTACACATTATTTAGCGGAAAACACGTATCTTATGTTAGTAGGCTTAAAACAAGTGTTCACAGGAGAGGTTCCTTTGGGCGACCTTCACGGAATAGTGGCAATAACAAAAGTAGGCGGCGATATTATAACAAATAACGGTATCTTTTACGGGCTTTTGCTAACAGCCATAATCTCAATGGATTTGGCAATAGTTAATTTCTTACCAATCCCTGCCCTCGACGGAGGACACGTAATGTTCCTTATAATTGAAAAAATCAGAGGAAAACGCGTTCCCGATGAAGTCGTTGAAAAAATCGCAAATATAAGTTTCTTGCTATTGATAGGACTTATGATATTTGTTATATTTAACGATATATATGCACTTGTTACACAGAAATTATAGTTCTGACACAAATAAAAAAATAAACCACACTTGACTATTATTCAAACATCTTAACAAACCCTCGACAAAGAGTTTTGTTTGGGTTACGATTATTATCACGAGAATATAAATAGCAAAGGAGAATATAAAAATGCAAGTTATATTAAAGAAAGACGTTCAAAACCTTGGCGAAACAGGTGACGTTATCAACGTAAAAGACGGATATGCAAGAAACTTTTTAGTTCCTAAGAATTTAGCAGAAGTGGCTACTGAAGGTGCTTTGAAGAACAGAGAAAAGAATCTTGCCAGAATCAGAATTAAACAAGAAAAATTACATCAAGAAGCTTTGGCTAAAGCGGAACAAATCGAAAAAATCGGTAAATTGGAATTATCGGCAAAAGCAGGTGAAAGCGGAAAACTATTCGGTACAATCACTACTAAAAAATTGTGCGAAGAAATTAAAGAAAAATTTGATATCGAAATCGATAAAAAAACTGTTTCTTTAAATCATCCGATTAACAGAATTGGTGATTATGTGATGTTAATCAAATTGACTTCTAAGGTTAAAACTGAATTAAACGTTTCTGTTACTGCTTCCGAAATTGTTAAAGAATCAATCGAAGAAGAGGTTGAAGAAACACCTGAAATTGAAGAATAATTTCACATTAATATTTGATTACAAAAGTCTCCGGAAATACCGGAGATTTTTGTTATATTTAAAATTTTTTGTAACAAAATATTTATAAAAGGCAAATTTTTTGAATTTTGTGTTTTATATAAATATATACTGAAGTGAAGATTTTTTATTATGCATAATTACAATAATTACCATCTAAACAATTTCAGAACTTATGTTGACGGAGTAAATCGCAATGTTGCACCGAAAAACGGTGAACAAAACAGCGCCCCATCGTCAGCAACAGAAGTAAAAGAGCTTAGTAATGTAACACCTGATTACAATGTGTCCGTTCCTATTGGCTATCAAAAAACAGGAGTAAAAACACTTTCAAACGGACAAGAAATCCATTGCTACAAACTTAACAACGGACAAAAGGTTTATATTGCACCAAAAGAGAGCGCATCAACAGTTTTAAATACCTATGTTAATACCGGTTCGATGAACGAAAAAGATGAAGAAAGAGGAATAAGCCATTTTTGCGAGCATATGGCTTTTAACGGAACTAACGGGACTAACGGATACATGAAGTTAGGAGTTGGTGATGTATTCAGAAAGGTTGATGAGCTTGGCGGAATGACAAATGCGTCAACAAATTTCGCAGAAACAAATTACACAATATCTATCCCTCAATTCAACAAACAAGATTTTGAAACAATTGTAAAAATGCAATCTTCAATGATGAATAACCTGGAAATGTCGGATGCAATGACGGATAAAGAGCATGGGCCTGTCACTTCAGAAATTAATATGTACTCCGACATGCCGGACAATATTGCACTTAACGCAGCAATAAAGAATCTCTA
>Ga0247610_10009137_pt1 | contig 10023 bp, 13 predicted proteins | sample 174DNAGHGhighgp2_FD_193483 | JGI IMG/M metagenome (GOLD analysis project Ga0247610, IMG submission 193483) | Sheep rumen microbial communities from Palmerston North, Manawatu-Wanganui, New Zealand - 1742 DNA GHGhigh gp2 | ecosystem: Host-associated > Mammals > Digestive system > Stomach > Rumen... | reverse complement strand
AAATCGTATCGTATATCACGAGTTTGCAGAAAAGCGTCTTAATTGCCGTCAAAGATGTGAAGAAAATGTTAATTCTTGTCATTGGTGTCAAACACTTATGGATTTGGCGGATTATGAAATTATGAGTGCTTTGAAAGAACAAAGAGATAGATTGAATAAAGAATATCAAGATAAAAATGACAAAGCAGAAGCTGAGCGAATCGAAAAAGAAGAAGCTGCGGCAAAGGCTGAATCTGAGGAACAAAATAACCAGGACGCAACGACCGAATAAACGGGCGTTGCGCCCATTTGCGTTTTTTAAAAAATTATGTTATAATATATATGAAAGAAATAATAGGAGGAATAGTGGTGAATAGAGAATATAAAATAATAGATATTAAGCTATTAAAACATCTTCTAAAAATGGAGTATAAACACTTGCCGCCATCTCTTTACAATTTTTTAAAGAATCATTATACAACAGTATGTAAAACAGAAGATTATATATATGCAGTTGGAGATATCCCTATTGCATTAGTTGCTCATATGGATACGGTATGGGATGAACCTCCTAGTTATGTATTTTATGATAGCGACTGTAAAGTAATGTGGAGTCCGCAAGGTTTAGGCGCAGATGATCGAGCAGGTGTTTTTGCAATTTTACAAATTATAATGCACGGTTTTCGTCCTCATATTATTTTTACAGCAGATGAAGAAATTGGCGGACTAGGAGCAGAAGAATTAGCAAAACACCCTTGTCCATTTAAAGATTTGCGCTATATCATTGAATTAGACCGTCAAGGTGCCGAAGATTGTGTGTTTTACCATTGCGGCAATGAAAAATTTAAAAATTATGTAGAAACTTTTGATTTTCAACAAGCAATGGGATCATTCTCTGATATTAGCTTTATATGTCCTAAATGGGATGTTGCAGGAGTTAATCTTTCAGTTGGATATTATAATGAGCACTCTCCTTTGGAACATTTGTTTTTAGATTCACTTTTTGATACAATCTCAAAAGTAGAAATGATGCTATCAGAAGAAGTTGCAGATATCCCCAAGTTTGATTTTCAAGAAAGCAAACGATTGCCGCAAGTATATTGTGGAGGATGTAAGACTATTCATAATATGGAAGAATGTATAGCAATCCAAGACAAGAACGGCGTAACAAGATATTATTGTGAAGAATGTTTAGAAAAAATGAATTGGTGTGAAGAATGCGGTAGTCCATATTTATATGATGAAACTAAGCATCCTTTATATTGTCCAGAATGTAGGACTAGAATAAAATTCTAAGGAGGATACATTTTGATCAAAGAGGAAATTATTAAACAAATCAAACCTGATTTTGAGCAAATAATTAAATATAATTATCCAGATGTGGCTGAATTCCTAACAGTTGATTCCACCAAGATTTTGCAGCAATGGGCAGATGCAAAAAAAGATTTCTATGAAATGTTTGGTGAAAAATTGATTTATGAGATTGGCGACGTAAAATTTCATTTGGCAGATGAAACCAAGATGGATAAATTAAGTAAATTCATTTCTAAAATTCATCATACTTACAATCTTCCAGATCTGGCAGACTTTATTAAGGCTTTTAGAGAAGATTTCTTTGAAACTCAAGTCACATCAGATATATATTATGTGAATTTCTATAGTACCATTCCAAAAGGAATGAAAATTATTAAAGCATTTAAATATTTTATAGATGATGAAAATTTACTTCACGTTTTACAGAATCAAGCAAGTCAGCTCGTCCAAGAGGATAAAGTAACAGGAACATTGTGTATGTCAATTCATCCTTTAGATTACTTATCTGTTAGCGAAAATACTTATAATTGGCGGTCTTGTCACGCTTTGGATGGAGATTACTGCGCAGGTAATTTATCTTATATGTGTGATAGATCGACTATTGTATGTTATATTCGCGGAAAAGATGAAAAAGAATTGCCGCATTTTGGAGGAGTTAAATGGAACTCTAAAAAATGGAGAATGCTATTTTTTGTAAATAGCAATGGCAGTTGCGTTTTTGCCGGTCGGCATTATCCATTTTTTTGTTATGAAGCAATGGATAAAATTTTAGACACATATAGATATGATTTTCCTGGGACCGAAGTAAAATTTAGTAACTGGCACGATGATTATAGTGATAGTTATACATTCAAAAAATATGATCGCTTGTATGGCGCAGGAATGGATCTAGATGAACATATCTTTATGAACAATTATGTAATTAAATTACAAGATGTTGTTTATGATATGTGCAGTTTACATTTTGATGACTTACTCGGTTCTTCAGTGTATCGTCCTTATTATGCTTGGACTCAATTTTGGACGCCAAATTCACCTTTATCAATCGGTGCACATCCTGTTTGTCCAGCTTGCGGGCAAGAAAGATTAATATCTTCAGAAGAATTAGTTTGTAATTCTTGTTCCTATTGGGCAGAGCAAGAAAAGCATAATAAAGAAATGTTTCTTATTGGTCAATGTTCTTGTTGCGATAGAGATATTTATGAAGGTGATGAATTTGGAGAAGCAGATGGAGATCTTCTTTGTAATGCTTGCTTAGAAAGTCACACAAAAACTTGTGCCAGTTGCGGCAAAATATTTACAACGGATTATATGAATCCAATATTTAATGAACGAACACAAGAATATAGATATTATTGTACAAAGTGTATGGAAGAAAGGATTGAAAATAATGGCTAAAGGTGCTATCGCAAAAGAGGAAGTAATTAACAAGATTGCAAAAGCGTTCGGTTCAGACTATATCGGCGTTTATGATAAGAAAGTATATGTCTGGGGTGATGACGGCGGAGAAAAAGTGCAGATATGTCTTGCACTGACGTGCCCAAAAAATCCAGTTGGGCAAGTTAAGTCAATTAGTACAGGACAAAATTTTGAAAATATGGGGGAGACAGTAGCCTCTCCAAATACTTTTGAACCTGCGGAGATCACAGAGGACGAGCGCGAAAACGTCAGGAAAATTATGGAAGCCCTGGGGCTGTAAACGCGACAAGACTGTGGTTTCCGCAGTCTTTTTGCTTTTTATAAAAAATTATGTTATAATATTTATAGAAAATATGAAAGGAGTGTTCCTTTTGGAAGATTTAGAAATCTTCGGCTATAATGTTATGGATGCTAGGACAGCTCATCTTTGTAGCAGAAAATATGGAGAAATCAATCAAGAACAAAATATCCAAAAGAATCTTAAACGCTGGAAAGGTGAATTTAAAAAGAGCTTGGATGCAGCAATCAAAGAAGGCAAGTTTAAATGCTTAGTGAGTATTCCTAAATATATTCAGCCAGCTTTTATTAGTGATGTTCCAGAAGAAGAGTGTTATGGATCAGAAATTTTTGTCGAATGGCTAAAAGAAAAAGGATATCAAGTTAAAATTGATTTACTATGGTTTATAATTAAATGGTGAAGAAAAATGGATTATTGTGAATATTTTAAAAGCCCTACGGCGGAATTGCCAATGAAAGCCAAACAAGCTGCGGCACTGGCAGATGTTGCTTATAAAAGAATATATGAAGATTCAGTCCAAGATAATTTAATGCGTTGGAAAAATGCTGCTATTGATGCAATAGATGTATCAGCAAACCGTGGTAATTATGATACTTTTATATGGATTTATAAAGATCCTAGTCATAATAAAACTGAAACATTCGGACTTGACGATTTTTGTGTGTGGTTAAGAGAATTTGGTTATAAGGTAACGACAAATGATACGATGATTCGTATTAGCTGGGAAGATGCGCGGTAATACCTATCTTCATAGTAACTAGTAAGCTACCATTGCCGCACATTTGTATTTTTAAAGTTTTATTATAATATAAAATTAAGGAGTTATACTGTGAGTGCTACTATAATTTTAGATATTCCAAGAGCAGAAGAAAGACGAGTATTAGCAGAAGCTACTATTGGAATAAATACAAGAATTTATCAAGAAATGATAATTAATCGAGCACATGAAAAAGTTAATAAATGGTTCAGAATAGACCAACATAATGATTTAACATCTGCTACAATTTTTGTTTCAACCATGACGGATAACTATTGTACGTATTATCGAGATTGTATATCTTCAATTATTTCAACTCTTCATCAAGAATTTGAAGCATTAGGATATTCTGTAAAAGTCGAATATATTAATCACACTGGGGAACTTGGAATTTTTTTGTCTTGGTAAGCGGTAATGCCTATCTTCATAGTAACTAGTAAGCGACTATTTCCGCATATTTGCATTTTTAAAATTTTTATGATATAATATATATACAATAAAGATAAAAAAAGGTGTGAATTTATATGCGTCCTATTATCAAATTGGTAATCCCTGAAGCAAAAGAGTTTAGAAAAGCAGCAGAAAATATTAAAAATGAACAAATTCAAAAGATTTATGAACGAGAATTATCTAAAATTCACGAGTCTTTGAATAGAATTTTTTCTGATAATGACTTTACATTTGTCGATAATTTAATTTGTATTTCACTTCCTAAATATGAAGGACTTTATCGGTTTGAAGTTAATGATATTATTCAGGAAACTCTTAAAAGAGAATTCAATGAGTATGGATATGTTATAGAGAAGTTTTCTTCTATTGGGGATAACTATTCTATTTTTCTCACATACTGCTAACCATTAAGAATATTTGCATTTTTAAAATTTTTATGATATAATATATATGTAAGAAATAAGAAAGAGGTGCAAATAAAAATGAAAGATTATTATGAGCAGCCGACACAGGTAATGTTTGGAGTCGATGAAGGCGAAGAAATCAACACTCTTGCAGGTCTTGCATATCAGGATTATGTCATCTGCCTTGACTGTGGTGAAGTGATCCCGCTTCAATCCGGACAATTTGATCACGGTTTCCGCGAACTTCCTTGGATTTCTCTGTCTGATGAGTGTCTCGGAGACGAAACTTTGGACAAAGAAGGTCAAAAAATGCCCTCTGGTTTTGAAGTTAAAACACAAGTAAGAGCTTATTTTACTTGTGGTAATGAAGAAGCAAAATTTATTCTTACCTTTGATTCTTCCACTTCAGATGAAGAAATTTCGCAAATTATTAAAAAACAATATTGCGAATGGGCGAAAGCAGTATGCCAATCTTATGTTCCTCAAGCTTTCATTGACCGTTTTGATGATATGATTGAAGAATATGGACTCACCGAAGAAGAACTTCATTGGGAAAAAATCTACGGATAAAAACAAAAATTTGCATTTTAAAAAAATTTATGATATAATATATATGTAAGAAATGAGAAATGACTCAAAACTTACAAAGAGGTTTAAGACGCGGGTTTCTCTATAATATAAACTGCGTCAAATATATGCGGTGGCGGAATAGGTAGACGCTTTTAGTAGGGTTTAGATACGCAAGAATAGGAATCGGTAGGGGAGCGTATTATACAAGGTGCAAATCCTTGTCCGCATAATATATACGGGCGTAGCTCAGTAGGAAGAGCACTTGACTTTTAATCAAGGCGTCGGGAGTTCGAATCTCCCCGCCCGTACCATTCAAGAGACTAGTATCTTGATAGAGGTTTTTGGGCTTGTTACTCTTTAAATCTCCAACGCTCGGGTGGTTGGCAACTCCATCAGTACATAAATAAGTTGCATCGTTATGAGGGCAAAAGTTGTCCCGAGCGGTGAGCAAGGTTTGATTCCCCAACTAATCGGTGCAATTCCGGTTAGTATGATTTAAAACCGCCCACATTATCAATGGTTGCGGCTCCATTGTTAGTTCAAAGCCGAATTAATTGTGAAGGGTTCCGCCCCTGTCTAAAAAACCGGAAGAACAAAACATTGCGGTGATGTTTCAAGAAGCTGATACCTGTATTGGTTTCCCATTTTTGTAGCCGTTTATATGCTGGCGTGGCTCAATGGCAGAGCAGCTGATTTGTCAATCAAACTTAATGAAAAAACTATGGAATTAACTTCTAAACAAAAAGGAAATCTTACCGAACTTCAATGTATTAGTGCTTTTGTTGAGCAGGGTTGTGGGATAAGTATTCCTTATGGGGATAATTCAAAATATGATTTTATAGCAGATTTTCAAGGAAATCTTTATAAAATTCAAGCAAAAACTTCTTCGATTAAAGATGATAATTCAATTCAATTTTCTTGTCGTAGTACTCACGTAAATTGTAAAGGAGTTAAAAATGAACGGTATAGTAAAGAAGATATAGATTTCTTTACTACTTATTGGAATGGACAATGTTATTTAATTCCTGTAAATGAATGTTCTGTTTCAAAAACTTTACGATTTGCTCCCCCTAAAAGTGGACAAATAAAAGGGATTTCTTTTGCACAAGATTATGAATTGGAGAAACAATTACAAAAAATAGGAGGAAGTAATTAAGTATTGATAGATAAATCAGCAGGTTGTAGGTTCGAATCCTATCGCCAGCTCCACGAGCGGAAAGTCGGCTCGATTTAGTCAACAGGCTTTCACTATGCTGTTCAAGTGTGATGGACAGATAAGCTAGTTTTTGTCTACGTTGTTTTTCGCTGAAGACTCAAAAACAATGAGAGGTAGGTTTTGGTCACTCCCCTTTTTAACCTTAAAAATAACGGCTGTGGGTATCTTTGTTTTTCAGGGTGCGTTTTTTTATCCCCTTAATAGAAATAATAACGCACTGGGTCTTTTGTGGTATTTTCGACACCTAATAGGAAAATCCAAGTTTGGTACGAATGTGTACTCCTTTGGGCTCACAGGTATTTGAGCAACTGTTTATTAAAAAGTGGGTAGAATTTGAGGTGCAAATCCTCTCTGGGGCGGGATGCCCTAGACCGACCACAGTAACTGGAAATTCTTTAATTTAGGAACGCGAAACCTAAATTAGCCTTTTTAATAAATGGGGGCTGGACTGATTCGCGACAGTATACCAGCTTTATGGCACCCTAGAGACTACCTTCACGCGGTGGTGCTGTTTAAACTAAGTGTCTCAATGGATGGCTCGACGCTCCAGAGATTCCAGAAGAGTGGGAGACGCTCGAAAGGTCAGAGAAAAGAAGAAGAGAGGACCTACTGCTAATAATTGGCTCCGGCAATGATATAGCTGCGTAAAAAAGGTATCATTGATTGTTGGCGATTGATGGCTCCAACACGACCGATTATGTGCGGGGAGTAGTAGACCATCAACTACTACTCTTTAAATATACACGATGGCGGAATAGGTAGACGCATTGACAAAGGCAAGAAAAAGAACTCAAATTCCGTATGGATTTATGGTAATGAGCGCAACTTTTTTATGTAAGGTGCAAATCCTTACTCGTGTAAAAACTTTATATGCTCTCGTGGTGTAATTGGCAGCCACGCTAGATTTAGGATCTAGTCTCTTCGGAGGTGTGGGTTCGAGTCCCACCGAGAGTACCAAATGGTGCATATGATAAATGCGCATAAGGCATATGACCAATTAGACCGATATTAAAGTTGATGTCTTTAAACTGCCCTTTAATGACTTTAGATCTGGCGATTGTTACGCCGTACTGTATTTCAAAAGGCAAATAAAAAGAAAAAATAACAAGGTAACGTTTAAGTTGAGGTTTAGGCGACCAGATAGCGGATAAACACATAACTTATGAGTGCGTCTTGTGTATGCGTCTCTGCGGAGGAAATACACTTTTTATATCGGATGTATCGTAATGGCAACGAGGTTGTGAAAAGTCTTATGATGAAGTAGAACTGCGGTGGTAGGTTCGAATCCTACCCATCCGACCATATGGGAGAGTAACGTGATAAGGTAGACACCCCGGTCTGTAAAACCGGTGTCCTCGTGGCTCGAGTGGGTTCGATTCCCTCCTCTCCCACCAAGCGGCAGTCCAGTTTGTGCCGGACAAATCAAACTGGTGGTGAGGCACGTGGTTGCTGGTTTCCATAGCTTCAAAAAACCAGCATATGGGCCCTTAGTTCAGCTGGGAGAACGCTAGATTTGCATTCTAGAGGTCAGGAGTTCGATCCTCCTAGGGTCCACCATCCTTTTTAATAAGACTTCGGGTAGCTCAACGGTCAGAGCGCCGGTCTTATAAACCGGGCGTAGAAGGTCCAACTCCTTCCCCGAGGACCAAGATCGGTCCAATCAGCGATGTTAAAAATCTGATTGGTGGTGTGGTTCAGCGGTTTAGGCTTTCCGCCTAAAAAAGCCTTATATGCCTTGGTAGCTCAGACGGTTAGAGCAGTGGACTGAAAATCCACGTGTCGGTGGTTCAACTCCATCCTGAGGCACCACACGTTGGGATTAGTGTAATGGTAACACGGGGTGTTGTGGCCTCTCAATTATCGGTTCAATTCCGATATCTCAACCCATATGCATCAGTAATTCAGTAGGTGGAATGCTCGTCTGATAAGCGAGTCGTCGTTGGTTCAAGTCCAGCCTGATGCACCATATATGTGCTATTAGCTCAGATGGACAGAGCGTTTGGCTACGGACCAAAAGGTCGAGGGTTCGAATCCTTCATAGCACGCCATACATATGCACGATTAGCTCAGCTGGTTAGAATACCTGACTTACATTCAGGGGGTCACAGGTTCGAGTCCTGTACTAAGCACCAGTGTCATTGAGTTATTAGATTAGCGCTGATCTTTTAACAGAGATAACAACCGTTCTTATTTGGTATGAGAAAACGTTCTTCTGCGGGAAAAGGAAGGAATAGGAACTGTCTCCTAACAACTGTACCGAAGGGTTAATGGTATAGTGGTATAAGTAGACCATAATGCTTCCCCTGAGGGTACCTTCATCAGGGGTTTTTTATTTGCGGTAGTAGCTCAGTCTGGACTAGAGCAAGTGCCTTCTAAGCACTGGGTCGAAGGTTCGAATCCTTCCTATCGCGCCAAATATAGGGGTATAGTTCAGCTGGCAGAGCACCGGTCTCCAAAACCGGGTGTCGAGGGTTCAAATCCTTCTGCCCCTGCCATTTTTTTAGGAGGAGTATTATATGGATATTGATAAAAAAAGAGAAATAAGAAAATTCATATATAATCGTTTTCCTTATGATAGTAATTGGCTTGATAAAAATTGCTATTATTTTGCAATTATTTTAAAAGAACGATTTCCAGAAGCAACAATTGTATATGACGTTTCAGATGGTCATTTCTTAGTGCGAATTGAAAATATCTATTTTGATTGGATGGGAGATCACGATTTCTCAAAAGAAATTCAAGAAAAATATTTTATTGAGTGGGACAAATTTGATGAATATGATTCTCTCCAAAAGCAAAGAATAATACGAGATTGTATTCTCTAAATTTGATTTTTTAAAATTTTTATGATATAATATATATACAATAAAGATAAAAAATCAAAGGAGAAAGAATATGGCTAAGTTTAAAATTATTATGGAAATTGATATTGAAGATGAAAGTCAATTGTCTGATTTACTTTTTGACTATATTCCTGTTATGGAAGAAGATTATAATTGTATAATTAAAGTTGGTCAATTGATAGACAAATCAGAAGAAGAATCAAAATGAAATTTTATACTTCTTATTTTTATCAACTTCGTTTCTTTCCTCCTAATGCGATTCCTTTAAGCACTGCTGTATTCGATCCTCGCTGGTATTTCAATTTCCAGAAGCAAGGTCACGTGTGGAAAGATAAACGCGGTGTGTATAATGGATTGCGCGCTGGCCCGCTCGTACCGGGCGAACAATGCGAAGGTCTTTGTTACGGATCAGAAGGTTGTGATGCGAAACCTAACTATTGCCGCTTCCTCCAAGCATATAGGCGGCAATTAGATGAATTGGATTTTGCGGAAATCATTGGTCGTGCCGAACGGCTAGCCAAGAAAATCCAAAACAAAGAAGGATTTTCAGAAGAACCAATTATAATTCTTTTATTTCACGAAGCCCCGACCAACCCGTGCAGCGAGCGTTGGCCTGTCCAGAAATGGTTCCAAGATAATGGATATGAAATTTCTGAATGGAAAAAATAAATTTGCATTTTTAAAAATTTTATGTTATAATATATATGTAAGATAAAGAAAGGAAATGCATATTATGAAATATTTTGAAGGATGTATCACCTATTTTGCTCAAG
>Ga0247610_10009134_pt1 | contig 10024 bp, 5 predicted proteins | sample 174DNAGHGhighgp2_FD_193483 | JGI IMG/M metagenome (GOLD analysis project Ga0247610, IMG submission 193483) | Sheep rumen microbial communities from Palmerston North, Manawatu-Wanganui, New Zealand - 1742 DNA GHGhigh gp2 | ecosystem: Host-associated > Mammals > Digestive system > Stomach > Rumen ... | reverse complement strand
GGCTTCCTTGCCTGCGCTTAATAGCATCCAGGCGGGGTTCCGCCACGGGTCGTCCTTTTCCCCGGAGACAGCCATGGGCCAGTCCCCATAACGCTGGTTCGAGAAGAGCTCCCCGTCTTTATCAAAGCCCGCTGGCCACAGACCGACGCGGCGCTCAAAGTCGTGGTTCCTGCTGATGCGCATAGTTGACGTGTGCCAGAGATTTCCCTTTCTGTCCGCCATGGTGGAGCCATGGCCCGCGCCGGGCAAAAATCCGCCGGGCTTGTAGGAATAGGGGTTGTTCTCCGCCAGTCTGAAGGGACCGAGGGGGCTCGAAGACACGTACACACCGTCGGAATACGTATTGTACTGTGTGCCGGGGGCGGCGTACTGGAGATAATACGTCCCGCCGTGCTTGTCCATCCACGCGCCCTCGATATAGGGCTTGTCGGAGAACATGCCGCGGATCAGGGGCTTGACTTCCTCCGGCACCATGCTTTCCGGAATGCCCTGCGCCTCATGAAACGCCTTGTACCTGGCGTCGATCTCCTCCTCCGAAGCCGGAAACCGGCTGTTGTCCTCACCGACACGTTCATAGCCGATCTCAAAAGGGTGCCCTTCTATCAGGGCCTTCGGCTCCGTCTTCGGCAGCATGGTCTTTGGATCCAGCTCCACGCCGTAGATGGGCGTGACGTTGGAGCAGCCCCAGTAGAAATAGACCCGGCCGTCGTCGTCCGCGAACAGATTGGGATCCCAGAAGGGGAAGCTGCCCGCAATGTGCTCATAGGGACCGTTCAGGATATCCTTCGTGCGCCAGCGGTCGCAGTTGTGCTCCCGGTTGGAGGCGCAAAAGTATACCCAGTCGCCCAGAACACGAACATCAGGGGCGTAATCGTAGAACGGAAGACCGTCCGGCAGGCGATGGTTCTCCCAATGCACCATATCGTCCGACACCCAGACGCCCAGCGTCATGGAGGCGAAGATATAATAGCGCCCCCGGAACAGGATCATCGACGGATCAGCCGCCTCGCGGCAGATCTGCAGCCTTCCGTGCAGACGCGGATCGGCGTTGAACTGGTAACGGTAGTTGACATTGATCGGATTACAGTAGTATTGCATGCCGTCAGTCCTTTCTTGCATTCAGCCATTTGGCGCTCAGTTCCAGGCTCTTGACCGGGTTTTTGTCGATCCAGTTTTTGTGGCTCTCCAAAACGACCTGCTTCACGCCGTTGAAGGCAGCAATTTCCCACAGGCCCTCCAGATCCATGCTCCCGGTGCCCAGCTCCATGCTGTCAGCCTTCAGAATCGGCGTCATGGCGGGGCCGGTCTGACGGCTGCCCCGGTCGTTGATGTGCCAGAGCTTCATGCGCTCACCCAGTTTTTTCATCCAGAGCTTTGCGTCCGCGCCGCCGTCCGTGAACCAGTAGCTGTCAAACTCGAAGTTGAGCACGGACGGATCGGTCTCGTTCAAAAGGATCTCATAGGCGCGAAGTCCGGGAGCAACCGGCAGCAACTCCACATTGTGATTGTGGTAAAGCAGCTCGATGCCGCCGGCCTTGAGCACCTCGCCCGCCTTGTTCAGGCGCTGCGCCAGCTCGCGGACAGCGGCTTCGTCGGAATAGTCAAAGCGGTACATTCCCGTAATGATCGCCTTGTCCGTGCCGTAGCTTTTCGCTTCCTCGGCGACCGCATCCGCCTCGCGCTCGAGAGAGCCGAGATCGACGTGCAGCGAGGCAACGGAAAGCCCGCTTTCCGCAAGCAGGACATGCCAGTTCAGATTGCCGCCCTTGCCGGTGGGCATGCCCGCCGCGCGGGTCATGAGCCGCACCATCAGGGACGAAGGGTGGATCATAAAGCGATTGAGCTCAAGACCGTCGTAACCGGCGGCCTTGATTTTCCGTAAGGTTTCCCGGGCCTGTGACTCGCTTCCTGTCACGGTACCCAGCATGATCTGTTGAACAAACGTCTTCATTTTTTGATCCCCTGCAAAATGCGGTTGAGATGCTTGATGCTCTCCTCGTCTGCGCCACCCTGCTTAAGAAGGCTCAGCATGGTCATGCGGCCCATCATACGCTGCAGCGCGGGATTGTCCTTCACCGCGTCGGCCACATCGCCCCGCTCGGCGGCGCCCTTCGCCATCATCTGATCGACGATCGCACCGGCCTGCGGATGCTGACGGATCTCGCCCAGCGTATCTTTGACGGAAAAGCAGCTCGGATCGATCTCATCTGCATCAAACCAGTTGGCAACGGAAGCGACGGCCTTGTTGAAGATATAGCTCTCGTCCGGTTCGGACACCCGGCGGATCACCATGGAATCCTCGCAGCCCCCTGCCTCGGCGCGGATCAGATGCTCACCCAGCAGCGGGATCGTAAAGCGGAACACGGTTTTGCCGGTCTGTGTGCCGATTAGCGAGCCGTCCACATAGAGACGTACCTCCGGCTGATTGGAGTACACTTTGATCTCGGTCTTGTCTTCGCAGCGGTTGAGGAAGCGCTTGCCGCAGAGATGGACGAACGGTTCCCGCTTGTTCCAGGCGGCTTTGTAAAGGTAGAATGCGTCCTTGCGCAGCTGCCGGTCAAAGGTCACAAGACCCTTTTGGTTCTCGCCGTGCTTTCCGCCCTCATCACGTCCGTCAGCGGCGAAATCAAAGAGGTTCCACACATGGGTCGCCCAGAGGTAAGGCCGTTCTTCTATCATCCTAAGCATGTGCTCGTGATACAGCGCCTGGTATTCCTCGGTATAGTCCCCCTTCTCGGGACGAGAAGAATGATAGGCGGGATTGGCGTCCGCGCCGTACTCGGAAAAGCCGATGACGCGGTCTGGGTATTTGGCATGGTACTCGTCAAAGAACTCGTCCGTTTGCGTAAGCTCGCCCAAATACCAGCCGAAATAGAGATTGTAGCTGTTGATATCCGGGATCTCCAGGATGGGGCTGTCGATCTCCAGCATGAAGACGTTCGCCATGGTGGTAAGGCGCGTCGGGTCCATGCGGTGGCAGAGGTCGTTGAGTAGGCGGTGGTTCTCCAGCAGATCGTCATTCACCGCGCTTGCCGCCGTGATCTCATTAGAAAGACCCCAGACCGCGATGCAGGGATGGTTATAGCACTGGGTGATGAGCTCGCGCATCTGATCGAGCGTATTCTGCCGCCCGTTTTTCATGTGCATCGTGATATACGGGATCTCCGCCCAGACGATGATGCCGTTCTCGTCGCAGAGATCGTAGAATTCCTGCGCATGCTGATAGTGCGCAAGACGCAGGGTGTTCGCCCCCAGTTCCCGAATGACAGCCATATCGGCGGCATGGTCTTCATAGGACAGCGCGTTGCCCTTGCCCTTTACGTCCTGATGACGGCTTACGCCCCGCAGCGGATAGCTGCGCCCGTTGAGGAAAAAGCCCTTTTCGGGATCGCAGGCAAACACGCGGCAGCCGAAGCGGGTGCTGACCTCGTCTCCGGAGGGCAGCTTTGCCGTCGCAGTGTAGAGATAGGGATCTTCCACGCCGTCCCAGAGATGCACGTTTTCGATCACGAACTCCGCCGTGCGCTCGACCGTCTTCTTCTCGCCGTTCACCGTGATATCGACGGAAGCGGCATTGTGCCATGTCTCCACGGTGACGACCGCACGCTTGTTCTCAAGATCGACGACCGGCGTGACCTTGATGCCGGGCGTGCCGTCTTTCAACAGCTCAAAATGCTCGGCGGGCACTTTGATGAGGTTCACGTCCCGGTACAGCCCGCCGTAGAAGGTGAAGTCCGCTTTCTGCGGATAGACGCAGTCGCTATCCTCGTTGCTGACGGAGACTTCCAAAAGATCGTTTCCCGTCAGCTTCCCGCTGAGCTCCACACGAAAGGCGGAGTAGCCGCCTTCGTGACGGCAGAGCTTTTCCCCGTTCAGGAAGACCTCGCAGGTGTGCGCCGCGCCGTTGAACTCCAAAAACACCCGCTCGCCGGCGTCCTTTGCGGCGTTCAGATCCCGGCGATACCAGCAGGTGCCGCGATAATAGTCGTTGCCCCCGTCCTGACCGTCCAAAGCGTTCCAGGTATGGGGAAGCGTCACCGCTTCCCCTGCCGTTTCACGGTTTTTTCCGAAATACCAGTTGTCATTTAACCGTGTAATCGTACGCATGCTTCAAATCTCCTTTTGCCCTCAGGGGGACCGGCTCACCGGATACCCTCTTCCGCTTTCACCGCTTCCTCGACCATTTCTGCCTCCGCGGGAGCTTCGGCGGCCAGGGCCGCCTTCTTATCGACGATCCGCTTCTGTACTTCAACCATTTCCGCCTTCGTGAGTCTGCACTTGCGCATGGCAAGCAGCGTACAGATCCAGCCCAGGATAGCAAGGCCGTAGCGCAGGAACATGGTGACCCAGAAGACCGGGGCAGTCGGAGCGTCGCTGGGCTGGGGCATCGTGCTGGTGTAGCCGATGAGAGCAACACAGCCGGTTGCGATCAGTGCGGAGAAAGAAGAAACGATCTTGTCGACCAGGCTGTAGGTGCCGGAGACGACAGCGGGGATGTATTTGCCGCTGCGATCCAGCTCGTAGTCGATAATATCAGCCATAAACGCCGTGTTGGCAGTGGTTCCGGCCATCATGAAGCCATTGCATACCAGAGTGAGCAGAATGTAGATGATCATAGTCACGCCGAAGGAGGCGATGGAGTGGGTCCCCACCGTGAACCACACCACGGCGAAGAAGCCGATCATGACCGTGTTGGCAATGATGCAGTTGCGCGCCCACGCGACGATGGATTCCATGTTGCCGTGCTTCCAGCAGTAACGGGCGCCGATGACGGCAAAGAGGATAGAGGGCAGCATGCCGCCTACGGAGAGGTAGGTCGCAATGGTCATGTTGCCGATGAGGATGCCGTTGAGCATGGTGGCGACAATGGCGGCGGAACCGGCCTGCTGGGCGATCTTGTCGGAGGACTGGGCGATGATATAGGCCTGCAGGGGCTTGTTCTTGGAAAGAACCGCCCACATATCCTTCCATTTCAGACGTTCCTGCACCTTGTTGGTGCCCTTGAAGTTTTCCGGCTTGTCATACGCGGAAACGCCGATACAGCAGAGGATCACACCAACGAGGGAAACCAACACCGTCACAACGGCAGCCGCCGTCAGATATCCCTGGTTATAGTTAAAGGAGATCGCTCCGCCTTCTCCCGTAACGGGCGTACCGAACCGGGGCAGCAGCACCGTGTTGAGCACGATCATGAAGGCCATGGGGACAATGTAGTTGAAGGCCGTGTTCCACACGCCCACCGTGGGACGCTGCCTGGGGTCGTTGGTCATCAGGGCGGGCAGGGTCTGCGCGGTCATGTTCACGATGGTATAGCCGATGACGTAGATCATGTAGGTGATCACGAACATCGGGATGCCGAAGCCCTTGCTGGACGTCCAGGAGAACATGGCCATGATGCCGATGGACTGAATCAGCCAGCCGAGCAGCATCAGCGGGCGGATCTTGCCCCAGCGAGTGTTGACCCGGTCATAGAGGAAGGCAAGCAGAGGGTCGGTAATGGCGTCAAAGATACGGGTGAAGGTCAGCAAGCCGCCGACGATGAGGGTAGAGATCCCGAAACCGATGCTGGCGGCATAGGATGCCTGACCGATGAGAGAGTAGATCGCCATGCCGTTGAGGGCGTTGCAGGCGACCAGGATGATCTGCCAGAGCTTTGCACGGCGGTACTGAACGCCGTCGATCTGGCTTGCGGTGCGTTTGTCTTTTGCCATGTGTTCAATCTCCTTTTTGTGATTTTGTTTTTTATTGACAGCTTTTTGCTTCCAAATGATGTTCGCCCGGACCGAGCGTGCAGGTGCGGCCGTCCGAAAGCGTGACCTCTGCCTCCGCGTTGGCGGGAACGGCAATATGATACCGGAGCGTTCCGTCCGTTTCATAGCGCCAGCCGCTGACGATTTCGCCCAGCGGGGAGCGGTAGCGGGCTTCGGCACGGCCAAGCAGCGGGTGGGGCTGCGGCTTGATTTCGACTTTGCCGCGCTCCACACGGATGCCGCAGACGCCGGAGAAGAGCCAGCCGCAGATCGCGCCTTTGGAATAGTGGTTGAGCGACGCCTTGACTTCACCTTTTTCGTTCACACCGTCCCACTCCTCCCAGATCGTGGTCGCTCCGTGCTTGACCTCATACAGCCAGCTCGGCAGCGTGTCCTGCAGCAGCAGGCGATAGGCGGTCCCGGTATAGCCGTATTCCGCCAGCACCGGACAAAGGGACGGCGTGGAGAGAAAGCCCGTGTTCAGATGATAGCCGCAACGGATCACCAGATCGTTGAGATCGGCGGCGGCTTGACGCTTTTCCTCCTCATCCAACAGGTCAAAATCGATGGCGCGGACGTACTCGGCCTGCCGGTCAGAGACGATCCTCCCCTCCGGCGCAGCCAGAACACGGAAGGCTTTCTTTGCGCCGTCGGCGGTTGCGGCGTATTCCGCAGCCCGCTCCGGTTCGTCCAGAATGCAGGAAATCTCGCTGAGCAATCTGCCGGACAGCGCGTAATATGCCGTCGCGACCTTGCTCTGCGGCTTACCCATCTGCCCGATGGCATCCACGTCCGGCTCGCACCACTCACCGTAGTCCGTGCCGCTCTCGATGGCATAATCGGCGTAGGGATTCTCCGGACCTTTGGGCGGGGCAAATTTCTTCATCATCTCCTGCAGCGCCTCGGGCGGCAGGTTTTTCAGCATCGCCTTGTATTGCTCCGGGATCGCGTCCGTATTCGGCGCGGTCTGCTTCTGTCCGGCACGGCTCTTCAGATACGCATACCAGCGGCGCATCATGTCCGCGTTCTCTTCGAGGATCCGCCTGTCGCCGGATCGGCGATACAGCGCCAGGGGCACGAGGATCGAAGCGTCGCCCCAGCCCACGGAACCGGACAGCAGCTCGGTGGTGAAGGTGGGGCGGTTGTTCTTTGGTGCGATGTTGGCAACTTTGCCGTCCGGATACTGGTTCAGACGACACTCGCCGAGCCACTTGCGCACGACCGGCGTGCAATCCATCAGGTAAAGACCCGTGTCGATAAACACGCCCATGTCGCCGGTCCACGCCGCGCGCTCGCGCGTGGGGCAGTCGGTGGGTACGTCGCAGAAGTTGGATTTCATACTCCACAGCGTGTTTTCCACCAGCTGATTGACTGCTTCGCTGCCGCAGTCGAACCAGCCCAAACGCTCCATGTCGGAATAGACGGCAATGGCTGTGAAGGAAGCGTTCGTCAAATCGACGGCGGTTTCCACCCGAGCGTAGCGGAAGCCCCAGACGGAAAACTTTGTTTTATAGTGATTCAAGCCCTCTTTGCAGGTGTAGATTACCTGCTGGCGGGTGCCGCCCTCCTTGTGGCGCTTGCGATCCTGAAAGTTCTCCTGCGTGAAATTGCCGTTTTCATCCAGGGCCTCGCCGTGGGTCAGGGTGATCGTGTCGCCCTCATGAGCAGTAACCGTGAATTCCACATAGCCCGCGAGATTCTGACCGAAGTCGATCACCGTCTCGCCGTTCGGCGTGGTGAAGAGCCTGCCGGAGAAGCGCTCATGCTCGGTGACGGGTACGCAGTCGGAGGCGCAGAGATTGGCTGTCCCGAATGCTTTGACCTTCACGCCGTGCCAGCCGGTCAGCGCATCGCGGCGGGCGTCCACAACCTCGCCCTGCTGCATATCATTCATGCGGATCGGCCCGTCCTGTGTGGCTTCCCAGCTTTCATCGGAGACGCAGACGGGCTTTCCGTCCGCCTCCAGCTGGAAAAACAAAGCCAGATCTTCGCCGTACAGATTCCGGTCTCCGTCCACGCCGGAGCAGCTGCGGTACCAGCCGTCGCCCAAAATGACGAGCACCTCGTTTTCTCCGCTCCGCAGCAGTGCGGTCACGTCGTAGGTTTGTACATGCAGGCGCTTGTCATAGCTTGATGTGCCGGGGGCAAGGACGAAATCTCCCGCGCGCCGACCGTTGATCGCGGCTTCATACAGGCCGTGGGCGGTTATATACAAACGTGCCGACGCCGGACATTCGGAAAGGAAAAATGTTTTTCGCAGATAGCTTGCAGGCTTGTGGATCTCAGGATCGCGATCGATCTCCGGGTCGATCCACTTTGCGGCATAGTCTTCCGGAGCCGGTCCCGTTTCAAAAAAGGCAGCATCGCTCCAGGGACCTGAAACCCCGTTTTCGTCCCATAGGCGAACCTGCCAGACAACGCGCGTCCGACTATTGAGCGGCGCAGTATAAAAGGCAAACATATCCCCGCTCTCCACCCGTCCGCTGCACCGGGGTTCCGTTTCACGGCAGCATGTGCGGATCTCATATGCCGTCTGCCGCAGACCGTCCTCGCAAAGCCAGGAAAGACGCGGCTGCCGCCCGTCGATTCCCACGGGATCGACCATGTACTCGGTTTTCAGCGCAATTGCTCTCATTTGCGAATCGCCCTTCCGTAAGTTTATGCATTAATTATAGAAAAAATATAAATCCGTGTAAATCCAGCCATTCCGCAAAAGTTACACTGATTCAGGAAGTTCCTTGCTTTTGCGATCCTATATATGCTATAGTATGAGCGGAGGGGTGATACAATGGATATACGGATGACATGTGCAGAGCAGAACCTCCTGCTGCTGGAGGGTTTAATACCGGCCAACGAACGGTTCTATGTGTGGTGCTATACTGACGACGGGCAGATAATCGCCGCTTCCTGTCCCGAAAAGGAGCGGGCCGTCCTTGATAAATGCTTTCAATTTTTCGGGGGATTGGAAAAAGGACTTTCCTATCTGAAAGCCAAAGAAAACGTTCCTCTTCTGATCGGCTCTCCCATCGGTATGCAATGGGCCGTCACCACGGAAACGGAGCGGGGGCAAAGTCTGCTCTTCGTGATGGGTCCTGTTTTTTATTCCGTACCGGTGGAGGCGCAGATCCGTGAGGTCCTCAGCCCTTATCGAAACACCCCGCGGGGTGCTGAACAGGTAAGAAACCTGCTTGCCGATTTGCCGTCCATGCCCGTGATCCCCCATGCGATCTTCATCCGCTATGTCATCATGGTGCACAACGTTCTGACCGGGCAGCAACTGGATGTGTCGGATCTGTTTTCCGGACCGAACCTGAGCACGGGCAGTACGGTGCCCGCCCCCGAAAAAAGAGATCGATCCAAGGTTTATCTGGCGGAACGATCCATGCTGAAGATGGTGCGGGACGGGGACATCAACTACCAGCGCGCTCTGAACGTCAGCAGCAGTCTGAGTCCCGGCGTGCCGGTGCAGGGACGGGATCCTCTGCAGCAGAACCGCATCAGCATCATCGTGTTCACCACGCTCGTCAGCCGGGCCGCCATGGAGGGAGGTATGAGCCCGGAGGAAGCCTATGCCCTGGGCGATTCCTATATAGAGTCCGCCGTCAACAGCAACGATACCGGGGAATTGAATATGCTGGCTTTGACCATGTATCACGACTTTATCTACCGAATGCACCATCTGCACGCGAATCCCAACTATTCTATTGCAATTCAAAAGTGCTGTGATTACATATCACTCAGCCTGGAGCGAAAAATAGAAATAGCCGACCTTGCCGCCCTGACCGGGTATTCGGAGTACTATCTGACAGAAAAATTCAAAAAGGAGACCGGCGTCCCTCTTTTCCTGTATATCCGACATGCAAAAATCGAACGGGCCAAGGTGTACCTGGAGTCCTCCGACCTCTCTGTAAAAGAGATCGCAGAGCAGCTGGCCTTCAACACGCCCAACTACTTCATCAAATGCTTTCATGAGGTCACGGGCTATTCCCCTGCCCAGTACCGCAAGCAGTTCAAAAAGCGATGAAAAACGTATCCTTCGCGATCAAAGAACGAGTTGTGGATGATCATCTTGGTCGCAGCATGGAAGTAGACAAATTATTTATTATATCATTTTGTGGAAAATATATACGCTTTGTAGCTTGAAAGCAATTATCGCTTTTTCATCAAGGAATAAGTCACGATGAATATCTGTGACACGTGTCCCGTGTAGTAAGGATATTGAAGTATGGTGCTTTTGAGAAATGCTTTGCCCTGAAACCGCATGAAGGATCATA
>Ga0247610_10009133_pt1 | contig 10024 bp, 10 predicted proteins | sample 174DNAGHGhighgp2_FD_193483 | JGI IMG/M metagenome (GOLD analysis project Ga0247610, IMG submission 193483) | Sheep rumen microbial communities from Palmerston North, Manawatu-Wanganui, New Zealand - 1742 DNA GHGhigh gp2 | ecosystem: Host-associated > Mammals > Digestive system > Stomach > Rumen... | reverse complement strand
TAAAATAAAAAACAATTTTGTGAAATTGGATTTGTCGGACATTTTCTTTCCCGCAGAAAATTCTATTCTTGTCAAAAGATTATCATGAACATGCTTTATAGTAAAATGTACTTTTGAACAAGATATATAATTAATACAACAGAACAGTTTATAATATAGATTTTTTAACATGTTTAATACAAACTTATATTCGGAGAAAGATTTATGACTATCCTATATTTTTATATCACAGTATTCACACTTTACTTCATTATTCTTGCATTCGTAAGCGTTAATCCTGCAAGAAAATACAGAGATAAATATACCTCGAGAGATTCAAATATTTGTGTTGTTGTATATGCAACAGGTGAAGTCACAATGCTGGAAAACTTGATTAAACAATTAAAAAATCAAGACTATATGCACGACAGATATTCAATATACATAGTTTTAGATAAAGTTGAAAACCCAACCTACAACTTTTCATAAATTTGTTGAGAACAAATTCTACGATAAAAATTGGGGAAGAGAAGTAGGTTGGGGTTTCTACCCCAACAAAATTTTATTTACCCCAACTTTTATTGTAAAATCAACATATGAATTACAAAAGAGTTTTCGTTCCTAATAGTTGTGTACATTTAATTGTTGTTGCATACAATCGCAAAGATATATTTGTTGAAAATATTGAATTACTCAGAGCTTCTTTTAAAAATGCAAAACAACATTTTGGTTTCGATATTATTGCAATTTGTGTATTACCAAATCATATTCATATGATTTTAAATCCTGATAATATAAAAGAATATCCAAAAATAATTACATCAATAAAATATCATTTTTCAAAATATTATGATGTTGGGGTAGAAACCCCAACCTACGGATATGTAAATAAAGGTGAAAAAGGTGTATTTCAACGCAGATATTTTGAGCATACAATTTGTTCACAAGAAGAATTGAATAACCATATTAATTATGTGCATTACAATCCTGTAAAACACGGATATGTAAAATGTGTAAAAGATTGGGTATATTCATCTTTTCATAAATTTGTTGAAAACAAATTATATGATGAAAATTGGGGATATTCTGCGAACATAGAAAATATCAAGAATTTAGATTTTGAATAATTCTCAAAATCCATGTTCTTTCTTCTCAAACCGACTGTGTTTTTACAACATGATTGATGATTTAAATTCAAAACTACTCCAAAAGTGACTTTTCTTGCACTTTTTTACTTTTTTTTGCACTATTCTTGCACCCTATTGCACAAAATTGCACCCAAAAGTTATTGTTGGGCAGGTATGCCCAACCTACAGGCTGTTATTTTATATTTTAAACTTAAAGCCATTTTTGATTAATGTTTTGTATGCAATACGTCTGAACCAATTCTTTACTCTTGGAGTTACTTTTTCTTCTGTTATTTGGTTCTGCATGATTAGTGCATATCTTACATTGAATGTTTTTGGATAATCTTTTTTATATTCTTTTAATGTTTTAACAAAATTGATTTTTTCAAACCAACCGGCTTTTGGATTAACTTTGTCCATAGAAATACGGTCATTTTCAATTATACGTTCCCGTAGCTGTCCGGTTTTGGGATATTTTTTATTCCAAGATTCATCAAACTCTCTTCTGGACTCAAGACCAAGATAGGTAGCACGAAAATTATGACAATCAGGATTATCTATATATGCCGTTTCATTATATATATCAATCGCACTTATACTCCGCTGTGCTGAAGATACCGCAAATCCATACATGCCCAATGTTGCATCCCTCATTTGCGGTTCCATTATTCCCTGCATCGGCAATCTTGAAACATCAGATAACATCTGACATGCCGATTCTACTCCTTTTCTAATTTGGTCTTGCAAAATTATTCGTGCAACTGTCGGATTTTCTTTTCCTGTTTTATAAAATGTATCCATACTGCTGTAGAATTTAGCATCATCTTTCATGTAATTTTTATATGCTGTAGAAACACTTGCTCTAACTACGTCATAATCCATTATATATCCCTTTATATTATCAAAATATAGTCACATTATATAATAATATATTGCTGGAATCAATTGTATAAGGTGCATTTTTTTGCATCAAATTATTAATCAAACTCAGTGTTCATTCTTCTCAGAACGACTGTTATTTTACATTTGGCTCAAATACCTACAATATTTAAGTTTTAAAAAAGGACAAAAATAGGTAATTTAAATATTTTATGCTATAAGCTATGTCTATAATAATATTCCATAATAGAATTATATGTTTTTGCTTTTGGATATTGTTCCATAATTCTTTGGACTTTTTCTGCATTATGTTTTATTTTAGAATTCACTGGAATAGGCATTTTTATCAGGCAATCGGGCAGACCTATTTTAAGAAGTATATTTTTAAATTCATCACTACATCTTGATAAGTCACCTTCTGCAATAACAGCCAAAAACTCAGATTTATTTGTATATGCATATTCAATATGTTCGGGTGAAATTCCCGCTTTCAAAAACTCTTCTCTGTACTTACATTTATCAAAATCTAAGACTGTTTTTATTCTGTTGTCTTCCTTAACTTCTTTTCCTTTAATAATACTATTAACCAATTTTGCAATATTTTTATCATTCGTATAATCACTAAATGCACTTCGTTTTTGTTCATTTATATGCGTTAATTCATGTCTTAGAGTTGTACTGAAATACTCTGGCCCGTCATCATTATTTATATATAAATTCCCGTTAATATCAACATATCCCCCGGCTGCACGGCTTACAAAACTTCCAAGTATCGGAGTTGCAATCAATGTAGGTGGGAATTTTTCTGTTCCATTGCTGTATTTATGCCAATCTCCAAGTTCATTCTTTATAATTCTAAGTACTTCTAAAGAAGATTTGTCAAAATTTGAAATTACAACTTTCACTCCAAATTTTTTGTAAATATCACTCAATATTTTGCCATGTTTTAATGGCATTGATTTTGAAGTTAAATAATATTTTTCATAGATATAATTTTCTATTTCGTTATTTTTTGTTTCGGAAAAATTTGCAAGCGGGTCATATTTTTCCATATTAACGAAATCTTTTACAGGATAATAAAAAGCCCATTTTCTCGGGTTCATGTTATTAGCAGTGAGTTCGTTGTTAAATTTTTTCATTCTTCTCGGAATATTTTTTATAACATCTATATAACTTTTGGGTAGTGACGGATCTAACCTAATTTCATCAAAACACCAAACGTCAGGCTTATATAATCTGGAATAAGCTCCGTTCAAGGTATTGTAAGCATCTACAGTGTTTGACAAATTACCTATTTTCATTAGAATTCCAACTTCACCAGAATCCATATCTTCAGCACTATTCTCTGAAATAACTTTTAATTCATTTTTTACATAATCTGTTATTTTTTTATCTTTTACATTAGCTAAACAATCATCTAAATTGGTAAAAAAATCAATAGAGTTCTGCGGTACGTAATACTTACCTCTATTTTTTACAAATTTAGATAATATTAATGCTAAATACTCGTTTTTGAAAGCAGATAGAATTTTTTGCAAATTATCTTTTGTAAATTCAGCTTCATTACCTAAATTATATCCCGACGATAAATTTATATGATTAAAATTTGGTATCTTCGCTTTAAAAGAAATCTTATTATATGTATTATTTTTGTTTAAATTTATATTGTTTACTGCCAATATTTGCATTTAAATAAATCCTTTTTGAGTAATCACATTCTTATTATTAAATAATTAAAACATATAAAAAAAATTTTTGCTAAATTTATCAAACACTCTGATCTTTCCTCTCAAAGCGACTGTTCTTTTACAATCTAAATTCCAAACTACTCCAAAAGTGACTTTTCTTGCACTTTTTTACTCATTTTTTGCACTATTCTTGCACCCTATTGCACAAAATTGCACCCAAAAGTTATTGTTGGGTTGAAAACCCAACCTACAAACTAATTTTAGTAAATTATAGCAATTTTGTCAGGTCGGAAGTTGCTTGACTCAAAAAGTCCGAAATGTCCGATTTTAGTAACAAAAATGTCCGTTAAATATTTATTTTAACCCAAGTTCCATTTGTTTGATACTTCGCTTCTATAGCTATTAATTTTTTTAAGTTGTTTTTCTTTTTTATCAAGAGTCTTTTCCATTCTGTCCAAAATAACTTGTAATCTTTTTTTAGCTGTTTGCGTTGTTGTGAATTTTAATTGTCTTTTTATGTTATTTATTTTTCCATGTAAATTGGGAATTTCTTTGTTTAATTTTAATAAATTTTCATTTTGTAAAAATCCTCTAGTAATATCAGCTAATTCACTTGCCATTGCTATTGGAGAATAAATTTCGAACATGTTTTTAAAATGTCCTGTATTCATTGTTGCAGCGCTATTACCATTTATAACTGCACGTGTTGTATGAAAGAAACATCCGTCAATATCGTTGTTATTACGCTCCCCTGACAGTTTTAAATCCGGCAAACCTTTTGCTTTTTTAGCATATATTTTTGCTACTTCATCAAACTTTTTTTGAGATATTTTTAAACCTTCTTTTGATAAATTTCCCTGAAAATTAGGTTGAACCTGATACTGATTTGAAATCATATTTTAACTCCTTTATAATTATAATCCCGATATTTATATGTGGTTAAAAAACAGTAAATATAAAATTTGCTATTCTTTTTATTTTATATTTACAAAACTTCATTAATTTTATCGTTATGAAAAATTTTTATGTTAGCATGATTTCAAAAGGGGTGTGTGTTATGCAAGTACAAACAGTCAACAGTACCAATTTTAAATCAAAAAATACTTTTTTAAAAAAATCAAACAATTCATTAAGTAGATTATACAAAGATTATTGGAAAAGTTTACATTATGAAGCAAAAGCAAGATTAAGTTATAAAAAATTTAAGGATGCAGAGCACAAGGTATATATTAATGAGGACACAGGCTCTTTTTGCGGAACGTTATCAATGGCAGCGATGATTATGGCCGTTGTATACAGAAAGCTCCAAAGCGTTATTTATGATACTAAATCTTACAGCCTTTTTCCAAACAGATTTGCAGAACCGGATGATTTTGATTGTGAAGCAAAAGAATGCAGATACTACAAAATTAAAAAAGGTTATGAATATTTGATAAAACATTAAGCTGATTTTACAAAGAATCATACTGTTCTTTTATATATTTATTTTTAGGGTCAAGTTTGTATGCTTGGCTCGCGAATTCTTTGGATTGAGTTAAATATTTAGTATTTTGTGTACTTTTATACAAGTATTCGCTTGCATATGATGCATACAAATATGCCGGTGCATTTGTGTTATCAATATTGAATAATTGGTTGAAAAATTCCAGTGATTTTTCAAATTCTCCGTTTTTATAGTACATATAACCAAAGCGTGCATAGAGTTCCGGCATTGTTTCCGGTGCATAATAGTTGTTTTGGTTACGTTTTTTAGGTGATGCACTAATAACAATAGATTTTCTGTCTGAGGACAGTTTTACAGGCAAAACATCTGAATTATAGATGTTATAATTTCCCATATCTTTCCATTCTTCAGGGAAATATTTACTGTTTTCATCCAAATTTTCTAATCTTTTGTCGGAATACGGGTGATCTCTTCTAAAATCACGATCAATATCATGTAAAGCAAGGAAAGATAACAAATCAGAACCTACGTGCAAGTCATATCCTGCATGAAGAACCAGTTTTGCACCTTCTACATCTGCAGCATACTCCATGTTTTTAGAGTCTATAAGATATTTTCTTCTCATGCCCTGATATATTAGTGAAGCTGTGATATTGCCGGTTCTTGCAAGTGCTCTTTCTCTTTGCATTCTTACGTTTAGTTGGTTTATTCTTTTATAGTGTCCCAAAACAGAATGCCCCATTTCGTGTCCTATTACCATTGCAAGAGCATCATCACTATTAGCAAAAGTATCAAATAATGATGTGGTAATCATTACAAGATTTGAGCCGTCTGAAGAGGCATTTGCTTCATTGACGTCTTTTCTGATATAAATTCTCCAGCTCATATAATCAAGCTTATTTGCACGAATTAATCTTTCTGCAATTCTGTAAACTTTATAAAAATCTTCTGTATCTGCCTGAGTTGTATAGTAAGTAGAATGTTTTTTGCTAAGAATTTTTTCATATTCTTTATATTTTGCTTCATCCTGCTTTAATTTTTTGTCTAATTTATCTTGAGGAATTATTTCGTAATCACCAAATTTCATAATCTTTGGGTCTTTAATCTGTATATTTGAAGCGATATTAGATTGTGCGATATTGTTGGTTCTATTCTGTAAAACAGTTTTTGTTGTGCCATATTTTTGGGCGTGTTTCATTTCTTTAATCTGCATTTTTACATAATCTTTTGCTTGAACTCCGCTTAAAGATAATGCTAAAACAGAAATAAAAATGATAAATTTTTTCATATATACTCCTTTAGAATATAATATCATATCAAAAGAAATCGTACAAATAGGGTTGAATATAATTATGTTTTTAATGATTTTGTGACTTTTTTTATTTGATCTGAAACTCTGTAGGATTCTTTTATTTTTTGTAATGACTTGTTGTAGGTTGTTTTATCTAAATGGCAGGTTTTTGATTGTAAGTATTTTAGACATTTATCCGGATACTTACCCATTATTGTTGCAATCGCCCAGGCAACACCCATTTGTGAGTAATAATCATCAGTATTTAATTTGTCCAAAACTCTCATGACTTTATCTATATAATTATCATTTAAAAAATGGGATAAAAGCATAACGGAGACTATTCTGCTTTCAAATTCTTTTTTTGAATCTTTATATTGCATCAAATAATTCCAGATGATTTCAGGATATTTTTTTGTAATTTTAAAACTCTGGCATAAAGAGTCATTTACTGCCCAATCATCAACAAAAGGAATAAATTTATCAAAATAATTAATTAAAACATTTACTTCATCTTTTGCATAACCTAAAACAAAAGCGTGCAACAGCCTTAACTCGAAGGTTTCATTTTTATTATTATCAAGAAATTCTTTATAATTTTCTTTTGAGATTCGTTTTGCAAATTTCTTTAATTCGGGAATAGAGATTCCGAAAGTAGTTCTCTTTATATTTTTAATCTCTTTTCTGATTTCTTTAATATTCAAAATAAACCTCGCAATTATAAATTTTATGATAATATAATTTCATATTTATTACAAAAAATAAAGGATATATTATGAACATAAATGAAAATTATAAAAATTTAAGCGAGAGTTACTTATTTTCAACTATTGCAAAAAAAGTCAGTGAATTTGCTTCAAATAATCCAAATACAGAAATAATCAAACTGGGGATTGGTGATGTTACATTGCCTTTGTGTCCTGCAGTTATTGAAGCATTACATGGTGCAGTTGATGAAATGTCTGAAAAAGAAACATTTAAAGGATATGGTCCTGAGCAGGGTTATGATTTTTTAAAAAGTTCAATTCAAAATTATTATAAAAAGTTTAATGTTTCACTTGATTTAAAAGAAATATTTGTATCAGACGGTGCAAAAAGTGACTTGGGAAATATTTTGGATTTATTTAGTAAAGATAATACTTGTCTGGTTCCGGATCCTGTTTATCCCGTTTATGTAGATACAAATGTTATGGCAGGACGAAAAATCGTTTTTATAGATGCTAATGAAGAAAATGATTTTTTACCGCTTCCTAATGACAGTATTAAAGCGGACTTGATTTATATTTGTTCTCCGAATAATCCGACGGGAGCTGTATATAACAGAGAACAACTTTCAATATGGGTTGATTATGCTCTTAAAAACAAAGCACTTATTCTTTTTGATTCGGCTTACGAAAGTTTTGTTTCTGCAGGCGATTTACCGAGAAGTATTTACGAGATTGAAGAGGCAAAAAAATGTGCAATAGAATTTTGTTCGTTTTCTAAAACTGCAGGATTTACGGGTACCAGATGCGGATATACTATTGTTCCTAATGATTTAGATTTTAACGGAATGAATCTCAATAAAATGTGGCTTCGCCGTCAAACTACAAAGTTTAACGGTGTTCCGTATATAGTTCAAAAAGGTGCAAGTGCTGTTTTTACGGAAAAAGGACAAAAACAAATTCTGGAGAATTTGAGCTATTACAAAAAGAATGCAAAAATTATAAGTGACACACTTGATAAATTGAATATAAAATACACGGGCGGAAAAAACTCTCCGTATATATGGTTAAAATGCCCAGATAATATGAATTCTTGGGATTTCTTTGATTTATTACTGACAAAAATTGGTGTTGTGGGAACTCCGGGGGCAGGATTTGGTAAAAATGGTGAAAATTGGTTTAGATTGACTTCTTTTAATACAACAGAGAAGACAGTTGAAGCAATGGAAAGATTTTATAATCTGTTTAAATAAAAATTTCTCCGGTAAATGAATAATCAGAAGGACCTGTCATATAAACATTATGATTTGTATCATTTGTGCTTCCTTGCCATTCAATTTTTAGAGCACCACCCGGCAGGTTCGCTTTAACCGAATTATTTAGATGTCCGTTTAAAATTCCTGCAACAGTTGTTGCGCAAGCTCCTGTTCCGCAAGCGAGTGTTATACCGCAACCTCTTTCCCAAACGTTAATTGTAATTTCTTCTTTTGATAAAATTTCAACAAACTCCACATTTGTTTTTTCCGGAAATAGTTTATCGTGTTCGATTTGAGAACCGTATTTCAAAGCAAGTTCTTTGCTGTTATTTTCAACAAAAATAATGCAGTGGGGATTTCCCATGCTAACTGTATTCAATAAAAATTCTCTGTTATCAAGAGTATATGAAATGTTCAAATTAGTGCTTGCTTTGCAAGGAATTTTTTCGGGTTCAAGAATCGGCAGACCCATGTTTACCGTAACTTCATTATCGGAAATGATTTTTGGAACAATGATACCGGCTTTTGTTTCAACAGAAAATTCTTTTTTATCAACAATTTTATTGTCATAAACGTATCTTGCAAAACATCTCATTCCGTTTCCGCACATTTGTGCAACAGAACCGTCAGAATTATAAAATATCCAGGAAATATCGGCTTTATCAGTGTTTGGATTAACTATAATAAGTCCGTCTGCACCAATGCAAAAATTTCTGTTACAGAGTTTTACGGCAAGTTCGTTTGGTGACAATCCTGTTTTTTTGAATTCTTCATAATCAAGAACTACAAAATCATTACCCAGCCCGTTCATTTTAGTAAATTTTATTTTTTGCATAATATATTTCCCCGAAAATTTATGAGCTAATAATATCATAAATACCTGCTTTATATCAAAAAATATTTGTTATCAAAATTTTGTAATATAATTTTATTATGAAGACTAAGAAAGAATTACTGGATTTATACAATTTAGAGCTTGATGAATTATTAAAAGAGGCACATAAATATACATTTAAAGAATTTGAATTTTGTTCTCTTGTGTCCGCAAGGACGGGGAAGTGTTCTCAAAATTGTAAATATTGTGCACAATCAACTCACTATAACACGCATATTCAAACTCATCCGTTAATTAGTGTGGATGAAGTGGTTAAGACAGCAATCGAATCAAAAAAGAATGGTGCTGTTAATTTTGCAATAGTAACTTCAGGGAAAACGCCTGATGAAGCAAAGGATTTTGATGAACTTCTTGATATGATTAGAGAAATTAATAAACTGGGTTTGAGAAGTTGTGCCAGCATCGGAATTTTAAATCAGGAACAGGCCTTAAAACTAAAAGAAGCCGGTTTGACGAGATTTCATCACAATATAAATACGGCTGAAAGCTATCATAATGAAATTTGTACAACCCATACGTTTGAAGACAGAATAAAAACTTGCAAGCTGGTAAAAGATTCCGGCATGGAACTGTGCTGTGGGGTTATTATAGGAATGGGAGAATCTGTTGAACAACGAATAGAAATGGCGCTTGAACTTGCAGAAATTGCTCCCGACAGTATACCTGTTAATATTTTGACTCCTATAAAAGGGACTCCGTTTGAGAATTACGGGGATAAAATTGATGAAGAAAATATAATAAGAACAATTGCAATATTTAAA
>Ga0247610_10009132_pt1 | contig 10024 bp, 9 predicted proteins | sample 174DNAGHGhighgp2_FD_193483 | JGI IMG/M metagenome (GOLD analysis project Ga0247610, IMG submission 193483) | Sheep rumen microbial communities from Palmerston North, Manawatu-Wanganui, New Zealand - 1742 DNA GHGhigh gp2 | ecosystem: Host-associated > Mammals > Digestive system > Stomach > Rumen ... | reverse complement strand
TTATTTCCATGTCCGGCTGCAGGCCGTACTTGCATTTAAATCACAACGATTTCAAAGAACTTTTGTTCTACGGCGTCAGGGACGCTGCGTGAACTTTAAATATTTAACGTACTATTGTTGAAGAGAGAGTTTGGTATAAAAATGATACCTTTTGTAGAAAGCGTAAAAAAAATAGAGCAACAATACCGTACAGGTGAGGAGCCTGTTTTAGTAATGTGTTCTGACAGGAAGAACTATGTCTGTAAGTATATTCGGACATCATATGCTTCTTATAAACTTTCTTGTGAGTTAATAGGATCTATAATGGCAAAGGCTTGGACTTTCCCTACACCGCAAGTGGCTTTTGTCAACATCAAGCAGGAACATTGGTTTGGCAAGAACCTTAACTATAGTTTGTCTGCACCTGCTTTTGGAAGTCAATTCATAGAAAAAGTGGGGGATGTTACGCCTTCAACATACAGTGAGATAACTCCTTCTGCTTCTGTTCTACAGCAATTGATGCAAATAGCGTTGTTTGACTTTTGGATTGCAAATGAAGACAGAAATTCCAATAATGCCAATCTGATTTATGATGTTGACTTAGGGAGACTTATTGCAATAGATTTTGGTTGCATTTTGAACACTGCCACATTTGATTATCCATTGTCTCATTTGACCTCAACGGACACTATACTCTGTTCAGATTTATTCCGTCATATTGTTAATGGCGTTGAGCGCAAACTGACTGATGGAATCATACATGATTTACAGAAAGAATATCTAACATACTTGAATAATAGTTCTAAACAAATCTCTTGTATTCTAGAGGCTATGCCTCAGCAGTGGAATATTTCTGATGCCATAATCAGGGAAAAACTAATCCAATTATTTGATCCAGCTTGGAAAACAGGGGTTTGGGATAATTTTATGGAATGTCTAAAAGAAAATATGTAATATGGAGAAGTTGATATATAGCATTATCTATGCAGTAATCCGGCCGGAAATTTCCGAACAATTAAGTATAGGACTCATCATAGTTGACGGAGACAAGGTTGAGGTACGCTATTCGCAGGAAAAAATGAATGCCATGCAGAATCTTTTTTCAGAAAAAGAATACCGATTCATTTCTGGCGCCGTTGCTTCGATGACTAAAGACCACACGGTTGCAACAATTGAGGACGTAAACTACCTGATACGCTATTCCAACAATCTGATTGCTTTGTCACCGCTGCAAAGCATTGACATATCCCCTACGGAACAAAACAAGGAATGGCTTTTAGCCAACTATGTGTATAAAAATAAGCTAAAAATAGCGTAATAGAAAAATGAAAAAATCCTTTTCCAGTTTGACTCTGTTGTGGCTTTTGGCTTTGACCATAAGTTGCAGCCATTCTAATCCTGATGGTGTTTCAGAATTCAAGTACAACATTACAATGACAGAATTGACTGAACCATCATGGTATGATCTGGTTGACTCAGTCTCATACATCACCCTCAAGTCACCTGACAACACCGCTATGGGCGAGATCAAACAGCTCATAGTGAATAATGAGAGAATCTATGTCTTGGCCGATGGATTCTACTGCTTTGATATGGAAGGCAACTGCCTGTTCAAGCAGACGACCAAGGGACGTGCCAGGAATGAATTCATGGATGCAAGTTCAATGTCCGTATCAGACGGCCAGCTGTTCATTTATGACAGGATGCAGTACAAGGGTTTGTTCTATAATGCACAGACAGGGCAGTATATCAGTACTCTGAACAGCACGCTTCACGGACGTGCCGGTTACTGCATAGGTGATCATGTCATTATCCATAACCTGAATGACGGAGATGATGAAAGATTCAAGGTACTTTCAAAAGAGGACCCAGAAAATGTTCTGACAGGTTTCTTTGCAGAAAAGGAGCACCTGACATCAATACGCGGTACAGATTCATGGGTAGATGACGGTCTGATTTACTCTTCATACAGGAGAGACCTTGCCTGGAAAATGACAGGCAAGGAGTGTATTCCATATATCAGTATTACCGTTCCTGAGGAGCAAAAGCTGCCTGATCAACTCATTGATGAGATGATTGACAACGGATCGATTTCTCCCCAAGGAGATGCAAAGGGAGAATACACCTATGGATTATCCGAGATAAAGGAATGTGATGGCTTTATTACGGGTCAACTTAATGACGGAAAGAGTTTTATATATTTCATATTCGATAAGGGTTCCGGTAAATCACGTTTCTTTAAATATCCCGCAAAGGAGGTATGGCAGCAACTACCCATAGGCGAGAATGTATGTGCCGGATATAAGGATTGCATTTGTACCATAGTAAAGCCTGAGAGTGTTCTATTTGCAAAGTCCATCTTAGGCAGCATCGGCAAAGAACCTACTCAAGAAAAATTCCGTCAGGCGTATAACGCAATCAACGCCCTGACTGAAAACGACTACGCCATTGTTGCACGCATCTGGCTTAAAGAACTATAAATAAATGCACTATATAAATATTATGAAAAATCTTTTCCACTCAGTAATTCTTGCTGCATCAACACTATTGACATTATTCTTTGCGTCCTGTAAGGAGAAGAATAATAACGAATACTACACACCGCGTGAAATCACGGCCGCGACCGATGTACCCAAGTATGATTTGAAGTTGAACCGCATAGATTTGGAATGCTTTGGAGTACACAATATCATCGCTGTGGACTCCATGATTGTGGCTATAACAACTAACAATCAGTCATTGATCCAGGTTTTTGACTATTCAGGCAAGCCCATAGCGATGCTGTCGCCCAGCGGACGTGCTGGAAATGAGTTCCTACAGGTCTATTACACCAATCAGAACAAAATAATAGATGGTGACAGATATCTGTATGTGGGAGATAATGAGAATCTTTATCTGTACAACCTTTCAGCCTCCATCAGGAACGGGGCAAACCTAAAGCCGCAGAAATTGATGGAAATTCCTGATTATAGAGGTCGCGCCAATGGATTTAATATCCTGTTCCGCAGCGACGGCTCTTATTTCCAATACGCAGGAGTTACCTACAATGAGGTTAGACTTTCGCCCTCTGACTACGCCATAAATCCCGACGGCAGTATTTCCGTAAACAATATGCCGGAATTCCAATACAATCCCCCTACATACACACTGGTAAAGCCAGACAATAGCATCACAACTTTTGACATATATCCCAAACTCCCTGACTTCAAGGAGGATTTCTGGGCACAATCTCTTTATCAATCCACCGTAAGGTTGTCCCATGACGGTCGCAAAGTGGTTGTAGCGGACGCTTATCAAGACCGCATGACATTCATTGACCTGGAAACAGGCGATATGTTTGGTGTAAGAGGCCCGGATTGTCTGGATTTAGTTGATATTGCAGATACAGGTAGCCCCTCAAAGATAGTGGAAGGAGCCCGGCAGGTAGTAACATACGGAAATCACATATATGTGCTGTATGACCATAACACCGTTTATGAAGAGGAACTTGAAGACAAGCCTGTGAATGCTACCATCCGCGTATTCACTTGGGACGGAGAGTTTATTGCAGACCTCATCCCCGATGTCACCATCACCAATTTCTATATTGATGACAAAACTGGCAAGCTAATAGCCATAGATAATAACGAGCACTTCTACATAGCCGATATTTCATCTTTTACTAATATCCTGCTTAGTGTTAGATAATAATAACCATCAATAGCCCATATAGCAAGATAGGCCTTTATGTACACTGATTACTAGTTGTTATTTTACGTGAAACAGATGGTAGAATGAAAAATGACATTAAAAAAAGGGAATAATGCTGTGCTATTCTCAAAATATACGGTACTTTGCAAGCGGATTAGTGAATTAGATATAGAGTATTTTATATGACTAAAGCCGAAATATGGACTTTGCTCAATATTGCTTTGTTTGCTATTGCAGTAGCATCGTGCGGCAAGGGCAAGAGCATGCAGGCCATTCCCGTGGAGAATGTGGAAGACACATATTTCCTTGATGAGATTGCTGACAGCCGCAGCTATGTGCTGCTTGCTGACAGCTCTCTTGATGCGATTGTGGGCGATATTACTCAGGTTATGGTTGATGACGGGCTGATTTTTGTCTCACACATTCCTAACGCTAAAGGCAACGATATTGACCAGATAATATCAGTATATGACAAGGAGGGACGGTTCCTGAACAAGATAGGACAAAAGGGGCGCGCCCGATACGAGTTCATGCGCATCAGTTCCTGGTGCATTGACAAGGACAGCAATCAGGTTCTGCTTTATGATGGTGACGCACGCAGCATAAAGAAATACTCCTATCAGGGGGCATTCATCGCACAAGCCCCTATTCCCAATGAAATTGACATCATCGATATTTCCCTTACAAACAAAAGGATGTACGTGCAGTCATCGGTCCCCAATGACGTATCGGATGACTTTATGGAGTTAAGGGAGGATGGTTCATATACGCCATTACTGCCTATGAGGCAGATGGCAACTGACGGAGGTTGGCGCGTAGGTATTGTCAGCCATTTTAGAGACCAGAACCTGAAAGAGTTCTACCATCTGCGTGCGTTTGACAATACGCTCTACAGGATTTCTGATGGCAAAGCTGACTCATGCGGATATTTTGAGTTCATTGACGTGCCCCCGGCCAACAAACTGGAGAACCTGACTTTTGATTATCTGATTACCCTGAAGCAGCCCAACGAATGTTATGAGACTCCCGCCTATTTTGTGGCAAGTGAATTTGAGGCTGCCGATTATGTGTATCACAAACCCACGGGCAAATGCACCTGTTACAGGTATGACATAGCCAATCTACCCTACCGCCGCAAGATAGTAGGCGTGGCAGGTGATGTGTTGATAGCCGGTGTAACCGCAATCGATGCACAGACTGCACTTAAGGAACATCCGGAACTTATTCAGGAGCGGGACAAGGTCATGCTGGAAGCTATTGCAGGCAGACAGAATGATGCATTGGTGTTTTATCACTTGAAATGACAGGGTGTGTGTTTCAAAATTGTTTTGCAGGTAGTTTTATCCAGTTGTTGCGGTAGCCGGTTAGCTCATCGATGAGGCGGTAGCGGATGTGAATACTGGCAGTTTTGTTGATACGCGGAGAAATTTATTATCTGTTCTTTTTTAAGGTATTATACCATAAGATCTGCCTAGTAGAAAATCATTATTAATGCAGTTAGCATTTATTAACTAAGCAAATCGTTGATAAACTATTTTGATAGTTACATTTGCATCGGTACTAGTTACTGATGCATTATGAAACAGAAAGAAATATCCAAGCTAAGTGAGAAGAAAGAGGTCATAATGAACCACTTCTGGGATAAGGGCGCACTATTTGTACGGGAGCTCCGTGAGCTTTACCCCGAGCCCAAGCCCCATTTCAATACCCTCTCCACACAGGTGCGTGAGCTGGAGCAGGACGGATTCCTGGATCACAAGGCATACGGTCCCACCTATCAGTATTACCCCATCGTGACGCGTGATGAGTACAGCCGGTTCTCAATGGGCGGATTCATAGGCAACTATTTTGGCTCATATCTGAATGCGGTATCGGCCTTTGTTGGTGACGGTAAGGTATCCATTGATGAACTGAAAGAGCTTATTGAACATCTGGAAAAGAAAGAAAAATGATGACCTTCCTCACCTACCAATTGAAAGTTGCGGTCATAATGGCCGTCTTCTACATATTCTTCCGTCTGCTGCTGATAAAGGATTCATGGCACAGACTGAACAGGATTGTGCTTATGAGTACGGCTTTGCTATCATTTCTTCTCCCTGTTTGCATTATTACAATCCACAAGACAGAGGTCATACACATAGCCAATACCCTTGAGCCGTTAACCTTTCACGGTACAGCAGAGGTTACCCAATCCTTTGTTCCATGGTGGCATGTAGCATTGACATCAGTTTATTTGGTAGGCGTAGCCTTTGTCTTGTTCAGGATTGCAGCATCAATCCTGCGCGTACGCAGTATAATAAGGCACGCACGCAAGGAGTTTACGCCCGATGGCACCCAGGTGTACATCATGCCCGGCAATGCGGCATCATTCAGTTGGATGGGACACATTGTAATATCTGAAGCTGACTGGAACAACAATGAAAACGCAATCATCAGGCATGAGAAAGCCCACGTGGCTCTTCATCACTCAATTGATGTACTTATTACCGATCTTATAGCCGCCGCACAGTGGTTCAACCCCGCAATCTGGATGCTGCGCATAGACCTGCGCGCCGTCCACGAATATGAGGCCGATGACACCGTACTGCGTGCCGGCACCGATTTACGTAGTTATCAGTATCTGCTCATAAGCAAAGCGGCCGCAATGAACGGATACACAATAGCTAATAATTTCAATCACAGTATTTTAAAAAACAGAATTTTTATGATGGAGAAGGAAACCTCAACCAGAAGGAGTCTGCTTAGAGCACTCTATCTTCTCCCCTTGGTTTGCATTTCATTGGCTCTCAATGCCAAAACTAAGGTCAATTACGTGTACAATGACAACCAGGCGGACCAAAGCCCCAAAGTTACAGTCATCAAGGCCACTCTCAATCAAGACTCACTGGAGTTTACTGGAACGGCCGACTACAATCTTATCAAATCTTTACCTGGAGTACAGTTTGATGAGGATGACAACATTACCGTCAACGGTAAGCCTGTTTCAAAAGTGCTGATGGTCGGAAAGACAGTATATGAAAATAAAGACTCCAAGATCCCTGATCATACCATTCGTATGAATTATACCAAAGATAAGGAGTATGTATCTTACACCGATACGATATTTAGCACAGTCTCCGACGGCAGTAAGAGAATGTCCATAACCAGTGGTATGTTTAAAACCGATGCCAATGACCCCAGACTTAATGACGTTGCAAAAGCGAATATCAGTCTCTCCCTTTCTTATGACGCGAATATTGAAGAAGAGATACGAAACCTACCTGGTGTTGGAATTGATGATGACAGTAGCATAACAGTCAACGGCAAACCGGTTTCAAAGGTTCTTGTAAACGGAGAGTCATATTATCCTAATTTTGTTAATGACAAAGTTTCATATGACACAGACATGGAAAAAGAAGAGTCAAGTATAGGCCTTTGGGATAAATCAATTCACGTTGACTATTACAAAAAATGTCTTACAGCGATAGGAATCACTGATGATATCTATTCATTGATTGTTGTTCCATCAGGAGGAGGACTTGTTGCTAAAATTAAGTTAGGAACAAAAGATGAAGCTATTAAGGCAATTGAGAATATGATTTCATCATACAAGACAGGTAACACACTCGAAATTGATGGATATACAATAAATGGCATTAAAGGAAAAGTATATTCCATATCTCATACAGGGCCACTGGAAAGAGCCATCTCTGGCAGCAACTATATATTCAGGATTAAGGGATTAAAGAAAGTTCTGTAATAAAACACAAGTCAAAGGGGGAAACGATCCAGATGTGTCAAAATACACCATATTAAACTTTTTTGTATAAAAAAGATGAATAGGTTATCTCATAATTTGTCCCTTATTACCATTGTATGCGGATTGTCAATAGTGTCTCTGACCAGTTGCAACGCAAATAAAAATGGAACTGATGATGTCATCATTACGGTTAATGACCCGGGTGAAAAAATATTCCCTTTCAATGATTTTTTCCGGTTGGAAAAAAGAGTATATGTAAGTGCCGAAGGCGAATACTTTTTGTCCGATATACATGATATACACGTTACTGAAAAATATGCTTTCATACTGGATTACAGTCAAAGTATATCTAAGATTGATCTGGAATCGGGCGAAATAGTATCTCAGTTGCATCAGCAGGGAAGAGGTCCGCAGGATTATCTGTATCCTTTGGGTATATGCGGCGATGATAAGTATCTGTATCTTTTGGATGCCGGTAGCAATGTTCACATATATGACTTTGACCTTAAGCATCAAGATAAAATCAGTCTGGACGGCATACCTTCACCCGCTTCTTTTTGCAAGATAAAAGAAGGTTATGTGTTTCTGAATTCATTTGAAAATGACAGTATCGGTAAGTTCATAATAACAGACGGAAGATGCAGACTTAAAGATTCTTATTTAAAGACACCGCGTGAAGATAGCCCTAGAGGCGTTGCATCGGCAACAATGTATTTTACGCAAAAGTTTTTTATCCCAGACTCTTACGGAAAGGTGCTTTGCCACAACTCAAAAGACGATGCAGTTTATCTGTATGATGGTAAGAATCTGGTAAAGAAATGCCAGTTCAAGCTTGACGAAGATTTATTAGGTACACCCGGCGTTTACATAAAACAGATATTTTCACCGAATGGAAACATCCTGGTCAACTATTTCTCAAATGGCAAAGGAGATTACGCGTATTATGACAAAAACTGCAATCTTATTGCCCAAGGTATCGGCGGAGGAGAGGTTCCGTTCTTTCCCATTTGCCAAATAGGTAACAAACTTGTAACCGCATTTACCACCGATGATGAGGTAGGTGCCGAGTTGCCCGGCAAATCCATTCAGGCCCAGATTATTATTCACTGCGCCAAATAGCATAAAGAAAAATCAAAGTTCAAGTTTTTATGAGAAAAATAGTTTGTTATTTATTCCTTGCAGTTTTGCTGTCAGTTTATTCATGTGGCAATAAGCCCCAGTACATCATTCCTGAAGTTAAGGAAATATCTTTTGCCGACCAGGAACGAGGGTTCGTAGAGCCTGTCAAGATGGATTATTGTCCCATGGGCGTCTTTGATATTATGTCATATGACAAATACCTGTTTTTCATCACCCAGAACAAAAGCGCATATCTCAGGGCCTACGACGTAGAAAAAGGTGCCGAGGTGGCTGCGCTGTGCCAGCAAGGTAGAGCAAACAACGAATTCAACTTCCCTATTTTCTTTAATTCCGAACAGGCATACACCGTTGACGGCGAGATTATGCTGCCCATAAAGGATAACCAAAGCTCATTAAAAGAGATAAACATCACACAATCCATTGATAACCAAAGGACTGTTATCAACCGGACCGCTTCGTGCATCCAAAATACCAGCAGCCATCTTGCGTTTGTTGACGACGACTTTTCAAGGACGTTTGTATCGGACCTGAAACTGTCATCGGCCGAACCGGCCCAACCTGTCAAGTTTTACATACAGGGGGCCGATGAGCAGAAAACAGATGTTCCGGCTTTCAAGGATGTCATGAACGGAAGCGACCAGTTCGCCATTTGCAATTATTATTCAGGAGTCCTTATAAAACATCCAAGCAGGAACATAATGACTTATTCCATGGCGTATCTGAATTATGTACTGTTCTTTGACCTTGACACCGGCAAGTCATTCGCCATTCATCAGAATGGGGCCGAAACTTTTGATAAAGAGGTTACTGAAAATCCCAATCTACTCCATTTTGGCGATGCTACCGTATCAGATGATTACTATTTCACTTTCTATTTCTATAACTGCAGGAGCAATCCAAACGCGGACTATGTATGTGAGGTTCTGGCATTTGATTGGGATGGCAATTACGTGGGCGGCTTTAAGACCAATACTGCAATACACCGTATTGCTTACAATGAAAAGACCAAGTCATTGTACTGCGTCAATATTGGTGAAGAGTTGATGTATGCCATTCCAGTTAAGGAGTTTATAAAGTGATTTCGGACGTGAATATTCCCTGTGCCATAACCTTTCCTTGGAGTTTACACCAATTGTTGCTAAAGCCGGTAACGGCATCTATGAGGCGGTAACGGATGTGGGCTTGATACTCATTCATATTATTAGGGGCTGTGACTTGAAGGTCACGGCCCTTGTGTTTGTGGTTGGGCCGACGGACACAGGGCTGATGGATGTGGGTCTGTAGGTGCACATCAGGTCGGGGTTGAAACCCACGCCTGGAGCGGTGAGCAGGATCTTGGCAGTTAGGTGCCAGCGTTCAGGATGGGCGGTGTCAGCCAGCGTGAGGCGGCAGCGGAGGGTTGCCACTTCAGTACCAGGTATTATCTGCAGGAGTTTCAATGCTGCAGATGGAAACTCTGGGAATGGTTGCGGTTCA
>Ga0247610_10009131_pt1 | contig 10025 bp, 12 predicted proteins | sample 174DNAGHGhighgp2_FD_193483 | JGI IMG/M metagenome (GOLD analysis project Ga0247610, IMG submission 193483) | Sheep rumen microbial communities from Palmerston North, Manawatu-Wanganui, New Zealand - 1742 DNA GHGhigh gp2 | ecosystem: Host-associated > Mammals > Digestive system > Stomach > Rumen... | reverse complement strand
ACTTAAGTTTCGGAAGTTCGGTTATATTGATATTCAATTATTTACAGTAGATTCTTTTAAAAAGTGTATGGATAATCAAATGATGATTCCATCAACACGCCTCCATTTGTGAGTATTTTTTACTTCATGCTTGATTTGTTATATCTTGGTTTGATGTTGAACGAACCCTGAAGGGGTGGCAGAATGACAACTTCATACACTTCATATCGTTGCTCTGCCACCCCTTCGGGGTTGTTGATTTCATATCATCGTCGAGCAGGGGTTACGCTTCGCTCCACCATCTGCCTGTGGTCGTCCCAGCCCTTTGGGCTTCACTTCACAACCGGTTGCCATACAAAACAAAACCTAGTTTTGTAAGGCATTTTTACTTCCGAAACTTAAGATTGGTGAGCACTTGATAATTCGATAATTCGTGATAGAAAAAACTTGAGAAAGATGATTTGCAAGAAACAAATGTGAGTTCCTCCGAGCGGATTCATCGAAAAAATGTGTTACCTTTGCACGACACAAGTAGAATAATTTATAGTCTCATTAAAGAGGTCTTGGCAGAGACCAGAGCATCGACTCGAAACACTCCAAAGAAGAATATGAAGAAAGTATTGTTTTTGTTGGCAGTGGCAGTTGTTTGCTTCTCTGCCTGCGCCCAAAAGAAGGGCGGTGAGCGTGGTCCTCGCCAAGGCGGCCACATGGTGATTAACAAAGATTCTGACAGTGTTTTCGTGGCATTGAAGCAGGAGGCACTGGGCAAGTTCAAGCAACTGACGTTCAACGACGAACAGACGGGAAAGACAATGGAGTATAATCTTTTGGTTCCAGAAGGAGCGGAGAATAGCCAGAAATACCCCTTGGTGCTGTTCATGGCCGATGCCAGCACCGTGGGCAAGGACGTGACGGCTCCACTCACGCAGGGCTATGGCGCATTGGAGTTCGCTTCTGACAGAGACCAGCAGAAGCATCCGTCATTCGTATTGGTTCCGCAATATACCGACTGGGCCGTGCAGGATGACTGGAGCACCACCGACGAGGTGGAGATGACCATCCGTCTGCTCGACAAGGTCTGCAAGGAATACAATGTAGATACCAACCGCCTCTACACCACAGGCCAGTCGATGGGTGGCATGATGTCGTTCTACTTCAACATCACCCATCCCGACCTCTTTGCTGCTTCACTCTTCGTCAGCAGCCAGTGGGACACCTCGAAGATGCATGACTTCGGCAATAAGCATTTCTTCTACATCGTGGCCGGAGGTGACCAGAAGGCATACGGCGGCATGCAAGACCTGGCAAAGGTGCTGAAGGCGAACGATGGCCGCGTTGACTCCGCTTCGTGGAGTGCCAAACTCCCCGGCGAAGAGCAGGAGCGACTGGCCGAGGAGCTGATAGCCCGTGGGGGCAACATCAACTTCATCAAGTGGGAGGCTGGCAGCGTGCTGCCTGAAACGGGACGTGCCATGGAGCACATGGCATCGTTCGACTACGGCTACAAGATTGCCGCCGTCAGGGATTGGCTGTTCCGGCAGAGCAAGAAATAGATTTCGAAAAGACAAACAGATAAATCGGAATTTATGGAAAAGATAAAATTCAGTCGTACAGATATTAGCCTGAATATTTCATATTGAAATAAAAAATGTGAGGTTTTTTATTTCAATATGAAATATTCAGGTTAGAAGTGGGATGCCAAACAGCAAGGTAAGCCCACGATGCTCACGAAACAGGTAGAACACCATCATCAAGCAGATGCCGCGCCAGGAGTAATCTACATTTAGGAAAGTGGCGATGACAGCGACCAGCACTGTCTCCATCAGCATCAACCACGGTGCATCGTGGATATGGTCGACAAGGATACGGCTATCAAACCCAAAAGCAGAGTGAACACAACGTTATGGCTGCCCTCATTGCCCAATAGCTGCCAGGGTATCTCAGAGACAAAAGCAGTCACCAACAACGCCAGCATGTATTTCCCTATATGCTGGGTGTGATGATACCCTTCGATGATGAGGAATGCAAAGATGGGAAAAGCCAACCGACCCATACACCGCATAGCTTCATATATCCAACAATCACCCAAGCCCAATTGTTGGTCAAGGATGTAATAGGCGATGTGGTCGATGGTCATGGAGACCACGGCGATAACCTTCAGCGCACTGCCGCTGAGAAATCGGTAAAGCATAAGGTCGTTCTTCATTTGCATATTGTTTCCTGGTACGACATCACGACAGCCGTGCTCAATCAGGACACCCGACTGGTGCCCTTTTTGAGACGGTTCTCGTATTCTTCAATAAGTTGTCAGGAAGTGGGGCAAAGGACAAGTCCTTCCGATGGCAGAAAGATTCCAGATTTCAGCACTCGGACCCGCACAACCTATTTTATTAAGATGCAATCACCTTCTAGAATTTTTTATCTTTTTACTGAACGCAGCTGTTCTCCGAGCCATATTCTCCCTGAGTTGCTGCCTATATAGCCATATTTCCCTCGAATGATAGTTGCCCTCCTGCCCAATGAGTGGCAGCACATAATCTTCGGCAGTATATCCGCTGACAAACAACAAGTTGGTCGTGGGGTCAAGAGACACCGACAACTTGTCCTTTTTCTGTTCTGCGACAGGCAACAAGGGTGTTGGTTCCGTGGCGAACACCGCCGTCACAGAGTCTGTGCGCCAGTTGACAGGATTGATGGCAATGGCGCTCCTTTCGTGACGTTTGTCGCTGCATTGTGCATCCCTCACCGAGTTGTAGCAGATGGTGACACCCGTATCCTCAGCCCCCATGGCGGGTTTGATCTTCGGGCATTCATCCATCATCTTCTGCGTTATCGTCGTGCCTATCGCATAGGCGGCAACCATACGGGCATAGGTGCTGTCATCCATCTCCTTAAGCAACTGCAACAAGATTATTGCACCCTGACTGAATCCGGCAATGATGAAAGGTCTGCCTTGATTCAAGTTTGTCATGTAGTATTTGAAGGCGCTACGAACATCATTCAGAGGTATCGGCATCCGAACCTTTGCGGTACTGTCGTTGGTGAAGGTTTGAAGCGAGCATTGCCTGTAATAAGGAGAGTAGAAATTGAGCTTCCCACTAAGCAGGGTGTCCACGCCCAACATCTCCCCATATAGCGGCTGTCTCAGACTATCGTTATAAGTATGTGCGTAATGATATTCCTTTCCGTCAAGGGCATAGTCGCCCGTCTCCGTAGATATGATATAGAACACGTCGGCTTCCCCGCTACGGTCGGTGACATACCACTGTGTCGTATCACTGTAATCCGGGGTCGGTGGCAATGTGTCCTCCGACAACCCATTTTTGTTCTGCATCCGACACTGCGTCAACAGGCTGATGGCTAAGACGGCAATGATGAAAGGAATTAAAAGGGTTTTGTTCATCTTATCATCCAATGTTTGCATGATACAAAAAGTCGTTTGAGGGACATCATCCTCATCTTGCTTTTATGAGAGGTTTGTCCCAAAATATCTTTCCTTTGGCTTCGTCAGCCAACGAGTCAGCTTCTTCTTGTATAATTTCCATGAACTGCAGTTCACGCTTCTTCGACCTCCGGCCAGGTGCCTCGAATACCACCTTGCTGAAATAGGCATCGTAGGAGATGGCAAAATCATCCTCAGAGACATGAGGAAAGAATGTAACTGCAACCTCATACTTGATTCGTCCCTCCTCGGAAGTGGCTATCAGCATCACAGAGGCAGCGTGTCGTTCAACACCGTTGAATGTGCATTCTGCGGCGAAGTATTGTAGATAAACATTGACTGTAGCCATAGCTGATGATTGTTGGGTTGGTTATAGGAGGTTAATGGATTCTTCCAAATCCTCACCGACTTTCTTACTGGCTACCTCAAACTGGCTCAGGACCTCTTCCCGGAGGAGAGACAGCTTCGCCTTTACGATGGAATTGAGGGAGTAGTTCTTGCTGAAAAGCGTCTCGTCTTCAATGTCGAACTTCTTGGAAAGAAGCCCGTCGAGCGAAACATGCTGAGAATAGTACATCAGCATACTGAGGAAGAACGGTGAAAGGACGTTTTCACCCTTTTCCATACGAAAGACCATCAACTGCGAGGTGCCCAGTTCCTCGGCAATCTTCGTCTGTGTCATTCCCAATTTCTGACGGACTTGCTTGAAGCGCTTGCCCATCTCCTTCACGTCTATGGCTTTTGCGTAATCGTTCATGGTGTTATATCAATTTTGATGCAAAGATACATTTTTCTTCATTAATTAGTGCCATTACATAAAACTTTTAATATACAAATTTAATTATGTAATTGATAATTCATTTTATTGCTGTCTTTTTTATTCAAATAGTTCGCGAACAATTTCTGACAGATTCATAATAACAAAGTTGCGAATTAAACTTAAACGAAAAAAAAATGTATGAAATTGCTAATTAAATTAAGGTAGAATAGAATCTTTTTATTATTTTTGCATCAAATTTGAATTATGGTGAAGAGAACAAAAATTCTATAACTATGGAGTACTCTGAAATAAATAAAGAATGCATCCAAATAAAAATAACAAATCATTATGTAAAAGCAATAACTTGTCCATAATTATTGTACAATCAAAAAAATGAACATCACTTAAAACCCTACCTATCCATTTTTTCATTACTTCATAAATCTCATAGATATATGGAAAATACAGATAACAAAGAGACAGAAAAAGAGAAAGGATTAGATGATATCGTCAGTAGAAGATCTTTTTTTAAGATAGTCGCTAGTTCTATTATACCTGTATTAGGTGGAACTATATTATCACACTTTCCCTTCAAAAGCTTAGCCTCCCCACAAAATTGTTACGAATCTTCATGTGTATTCAAGTGTACAAATGGATGTGGCACAGGTTGTGAACATGATTGTGCAAAAACATGTAACTTTAACTGTGATTCTGGATGCAAGGACATGTGTAGTCTTGCTTGTAGCAAGTCATGTACAGGTTTCTGTGATGGTACTTGTTCAAATACTTGTTCGGATGTTTGTAGGTCAAGAGTGCTTAATAACAGCGGAAACAATGGTTTCTCAAATCAAAATGGAGGTAACGGGTCTTACAATTCCTCACCATCAAATTGTAACGGCAACTGTTCTAGTAAATGTACTGGCGTATGTTCTTCGTCTTGTTCGGGTTCATGTGCAGTAGGATGTGGCGGATGTTCAAATAGTTGTTCAAATGTATGTGGCGGAAGTTGTAGTAGAAGTTGTTCATACAATTGTTCTGCGACATGTGGAGGATGTAGAGCTAGATGTAGAAGAAATAATTAATTGTCGAGATATATTATGTTCAATCAACGAATGTTACAATCAAATATTGCTGCTGAATCCCCTGTTTGGAAAGAAAAATCTTCTAAAACAATCACGTTTATAGTAACTAAGGATTGTCAATTAGCTTGTCGATATTGTTATCTTGTCGGAAAGAATTCAAATGAACGAATGTCTTTTGAAATTGCAAAGAAAGCGATAGATTACATCCTTGCAAATGAAGGAACTCGTCAATTTAATCAAGAATCTGTTATATGGGATTTTATTGGTGGGGAACCATTTTTGGAAATTGACTTAATAGATCACATATGCGATTATATCAAAATTGAAATGTTTCGACACAATCATCATTGGTTTAATTCATATCGTTTTTCTATTTCGACAAATGGGATTAATTATTCCTCCGAAAAAGTACAGAAGTTTATAAAAAAGAACCGAAACCATTTAAGTATTGGGATTACTATTGATGGGACAAAAAATAAACATGACTTGAATAGGATTTATAAACATAATGGCCGTGGATCCTATGATGATGTCGTAAAGAACATACCTTTATGGATAGAACAATTTCCTAAAGAAGGAACTAAAGTTACAATATCGTCCCAGGATTTACCATATATAAAAGAGTCTGTTATTCATTTATTTAATTTAGGAATCCATAATATTGCAATCAATTGTGTATTTGAAAATGTATGGAAAGAAAATGATGATTTGATTTTTGAGCAACAACTCATTGAACTTGCAGACGAAATGATAGACAAAAATTGGTACAAAGAGTATTATTGTTCTTTCTTTTCAGAAAATTTTGGGAAACCTTTAGATTGTGTTTATAACAACCAAAATTGGTGTGGTGCTGGCAAAATGCTCTCTATTGATGCAAAAGGAAACTTTTATCCATGTACTCGTTTTGCTCAGTATTCATTGAGGGAAAAAAAAGCATGGATAATTGGAAATATTGAAGATGGAATTGATGAGAACAAATTAAGGCCTTTCATAACCTTGGATAGATGTACCCAATCAACGGATGAATGTATCAAATGTGAAGTTGCAGAAGGGTGTGCATGGTGCCAAGGAGAGAATTATGATGCAGCTAAGACGCATACTGTATTTGAACGAAGTACTGCCATTTGTAAAATGCATAAAGCTCAAGTTCGAGCCAATAATTATTATTGGAACAAATTATTTAGAAAGATTGAACTTGAAAATGAGGATAGCAGACACAACCATTTTATGAATTAGGATAATGCTACAATATTTGATAATCCTTATAGATGACATAAGCATTGCATATTGTCACGCTGATAACCCCTTAAAAGAGTCTAAACTAATGCCTTTAGACACTCTGAAAGAGGCTATTGTGTTTGGTATGAAATATAATTTGATGATTCATTTTGTGCTTCCTCAATATCAATTACCAAATGATTACTATGATTTGATGAATACCATTGATCATATTTGTATTGGTGAAGACATAATTGTTTGTTCAACAGTTCCTGCAAATATTATTTGTGACCATCTTGTGATAAGACTATCAATAAACGATTTTATAAATAATACTCAGAAGATTAAGTCTATTATTCCAAATATTAAAAGGTTAAATATTTGTTTTGTTGATATTGAAGAATTCAATGAAAATGACATTTGCAATTATCGTTTAGCACTTAATGAAATAAATGAGACCCTAATAGAAGAGATAAAAGTAGGCAAGATACATCAAGTAAACATTTTAACAGACAGGCTTTTTCTTGATTCAATGAAAAACTGTGGTGCTGGTGTCAGTAACATTACCATCGCCCCCAATGGCAAGTTTTATATTTGCCCAGCTTTTTATTATGATGAAAAAATGCATATCGATAATTTAATGAATTTCAAAGAAATAGAATATAATCGTTCTGTGGGTGATTTATCTAAAGGTATTTCCATACCAAACAATCATCTTTTAAATCTTGATCATGCACCCTTATGTCGAAAATGTGATTCATACCATTGTGATCGATGTATATGGTTAAATCAGAAACTAACATTGGACAATAATACACCAAGCCATCAACAGTGTGTTATGTCACATATTGAAAGGAATGCATCAAAAAATTTAGCAAACGAGTTAAAGGGATTGGGGTATATGATAGACAAAATAAAGGATATCGAAGAAATTGATTATCTTGATCCTATTGATATTTTATAACATAAAATAGAAATTATTATGAAAAGAATTATTGGTAAAGTTACAGAAGAAGAGAAAAATGCCATAGAGTATTTATTTGAACGTAGAAATGGGCTAAAAGAACTAGCTCAAATATTAACACTAGATAACGCAGAATTATATGAAAAACTAGTAATTGATTTGGGAGAAACATCCATCAAATTTCAAAAATGGTGGGATGATATGTCTTCTAAATATAATTGGGAATCAATAGAAGGAGGAAACTGGCAAATAGATTTTGACACTTGTGATATATATCTTCTTTCTTCAGAATAGAGAGAGATTATAAAATGAAATGCCTTCTTAAAAGATAGAAGTTGTTTCCCCCTATAGCTCATTTACCATCGTTACTTCTCTTCGTTGACACATTTGAAGTTCCAGTTGAACATAATATTCTATTACTCCTTCTCTTTTCTGAAAAGGCGAAGGAGTAGTTTTTAGGGCTAATCAATATTATAGAGGATGCTTTCTTCATCAATCTTTTTCTGTCCATATGGGGTTTTTCTTGTAATAATCGTATGATTTTTTGAGCGCGTCATGCGTCATATAGCAATGCTTTTGTTTCTTTCTCACAAACGTAACCATATATTTGGCAAGTGACCTGTAAGAGATGTCCGACGGCTATTCCAAGAGCGTTGTGTAATTCTATATCAGGGTAATTGTCTCTTTTCCTGTTTCGCACATAGCTTGTAAGATAAACTCTTCTATTGAGAATGCAATCTTTTTTGTACCTTCAGGATACTGCTGCCAGAACAATTCCTCCGTCATGTTTTGTTCTTGTTTCTTGTTCATGATTCAAAAATTGTGATGATTATATAATATTGATATTACTACTTACCAGAAGCAGCCGACCGCCCCAGCAGCTCATTCACCATCTGCTCGACCTCTTCATTGACACGTTTGAAATTCCGGTTGAGCATGATTTCCTTCTCCTTCTCCGAGGCGAAGGCGTATATTTTGGGGAGATCGACGTAGAAGGATTCCTCCTGCTTGATTTTCTCCATGTCGAAGTTGGTCTTGCAGAAATATTTGGTGGTCTTGAACTCCTCCGACTCCTCGATGTTGATGCCGTCAAGGGCTTTCATATCAGTGGGCGTGAAGTCACGTGCTGCCTGACCCGCCAACCATCCCGTCGCCATGTCTGCAATCTTGGCAGCAGGAACGAGGTAGTCCATTTTTTCTGAGATTGAAGTCGAAACCTTATGGTCGTTGATGGTGATTGACTTGGAGGTCTGCTTGGCCTTGCCGAACACATCGTTCTGTGCCCACTCCAGCGTTTCCTTGTTACGGGCGGCACCCATGAAGATATTGCCACAGGTGGTGATTATCTTCTGCATACCGTTCTTGCCGTAGTCCGCTTCCAACTGAGGAAGTTCCTGGAAGCCCAATGTCACCGCCACCTTGTTGGAACGAGCCGTGCCAATCAGACGGTCGATCTTGTGGAAGTAGAGTGTCGGCAACTCATCCACGATGATGGACACTGGAAGGTTGCCCTTGCTGTTCACACGAGTCACCAGACGATTCAGGATAAGGGCGTTCAACGAACCGACAATCTGCTCCTTCTCCGGGGCGTTGGCAATCACGAGATACGAGGGATGCTCACGGTCTGAAATCTTCAGGTCGAAGTCATCTCCAATAAACACCCAGTAGGCTTCTGGTGAAACCAGACGAGCCGCATTGACACGCAGCGTACCCACCATACCTTCCAACTGGTCCATCGCCTTGTTCTCCCACGCAGAATGGAAGGGAGCCATGAGCGACATTATCTTCTCGTCCTGCATGAGGATATTGAACACGTCGCTGTAAGCACGGCCAAGGAATGACAGCACATACGGCATATAAATTCGGCAATGAATCCCATTTGTTGCCGAATTTATATGCGAGCGTACATCACTTTCAGTCTATAAAGGTTATCTCAGTAAAAAGAAAGAGAGTCCAAATCCCATAAGCGGAAAATAGACTGATGTCATCCCCCGTCCCTTCAAAGTTCAAATAAAGATAGCCAATCTCGATAAGAGAATTTTTCAACTGTACGAGAGGATGCTACAACAGGAGATATGACTGCTTTGTACGTCAAAGAATAAAATCAAGAGTTGCTAGTCACGAAGGTGTTTTCTGACGAAAGTAGAGCTAAAACGTCGCATGTTGTGCGGTATTTTACAGATTCGTTTGGTGATTCGGAATTAAATCCGTATCTTTGCCGCAGAATTTGCGACGTTAATCATTGCGTAATGTCGCACAAAGTACGAATGCATTATGTATATACACGAAAGAGATAATTGGACGCACTTCCGTTGGGACACGTCCCAAGTGTCACTCCTTCAGGAAAAAGTATTCCGTAAGCAGGGCTTGCTTTATGGCAGGTTGAGTTCATTAGGCTTTGACAGCAAACTCCTTGCTATGGCAGAGAATCTGACTTACGACGTAGTTTATTCTTCAGAGATAGAAGGCATACGACTGAATGTTGATCAGGTTCGTTCTTCCATTGCCCGAAAACTTGGTATTGAGAACGTGAAATATACTGCACCTTCGCACTATGTTGACTCCGTAGTGGGTATCATG
>Ga0247610_10009129_pt1 | contig 10026 bp, 7 predicted proteins | sample 174DNAGHGhighgp2_FD_193483 | JGI IMG/M metagenome (GOLD analysis project Ga0247610, IMG submission 193483) | Sheep rumen microbial communities from Palmerston North, Manawatu-Wanganui, New Zealand - 1742 DNA GHGhigh gp2 | ecosystem: Host-associated > Mammals > Digestive system > Stomach > Rumen ... | reverse complement strand
TTTGAGTATCGAGTTTAGATAAATCCAAATCGAATTTTTTGTCTTTTTGGTCTAAGGCTTTTGTTTTGTGTTCGTATTCAGCTTCAGCTTTAGCAAGTGCAGCTTTATCAAAAGTACTTGTAGTTGTGTAATCTAATTTGTCATCACTCGGAACACCAGTAGAAGAGAATTCTAATTTGCCGTTTTTAGAGTTGGTAGTAACTTTTTCTAAAGTAATGTTACCGCTTTGAATCATGTTTTTGAGCCATTCGGAATTGTTAGCGGCATCTCCGTCAAAACCGTCAAAAGATTTGATATTTACACAAGAATTGATATCAATACAAGAACCGCCGTTAGCTTCAATTTGTTTGTAGATGTTTGAATAATATTCAAAATCAGAATAATCATCTTCATCAAAATCATCAGCAGAACCGCCGCCTAATTTTTCAGCAATTTCACCGGCAAATTTTCTTGTAACTTGGAAATTGTACTTAGTGATTAAATTTTCTAATTGTTTAGCTTCTTCTTCAGTTAGAGAACCTTGAGCTTTTTTCTCTTGTAAACTGTTGATAGATTCTTTCATAGTTTTTAAATCATCACCGACTCTATCTTCATTTTCAGTTAAAACATCTTCAAAAGCTTTATCATATTTGCTCTTACCGTTTTCATCAACTTCATTAGTGTCAAATCCCATCATAAACATAGCAAACGCGTAAGCCTCACCGTGTTCGGATTTAATACCGGAAGATTTAAAATCGTTATAACCTTTAAGAATATCTTCAGAAACAATTAGTCTTCCGTGAACATCTTTTAATAAATATCTGGTGTTACCGAAAGTAATACCGTCGATACTGCATAAAGTATTAAAGTTAACAGCTTGAAGCTTACCTGAACCGTCATTAATGGTGAGAGTAGTTGCATCAAGCGCTTTAATGTAATCTTGATATACTTCGTCGGATTGGGTAGCAAGTTGCAGCTTGGCATTTTGAATACTTTGAGCTTGGTATTCAATGTCATGCATTCTAGCTGTAATTGTGAGCAAGCGAGCTTGCGATGCTGCCATTCCCATTTCGAGTATATCCTTTTTATTTGTCCCTTTGTGTCATGTATATCGGCATATTTTGCTAAAACTTTAGAGTTTTAAACAGAATTGTTACATTTCGTTACATAAAGACAATTTTAAAAAACTAAGTGTTTTTATATATATATGGTCAGTGTGAATTTTCAAAATGTTAATTTTTATAATACTTGCGGTGTAAGGACAAAAAACACCGTATCTGAGAATGGAACAAAAGAGAATATAAATAATAATGTAAGTTTTAAGAATACAACTTATCCTGCGCAGGTAAAAGTTAGAACATCATTGACCACAAAAGAAGAGAGAAAAAAATACAATGCACTGTCGGATGAGCTTAATCTTCCTTATAGAAAGAAGCTAGAATTTGCTCTTAAATCAGGGATTTTATTGAAAGATAATTCAAATGACAGAAGTACAGTGTTAGATAATTTGTATAAAATTATTACTGAAGAAAGAGACCAAGGATTAGACAAAACTACAATATTGGAAGAATGTCTTGATATAATCGCAAATCCTTATGTAATAACTCAGACATGTGAAGATATTCCGCCGCAGTATCAACGACAAGTAATTGGTTTAATTACAGGGTTGTCTGTTAATCCGCAAAAAATAGCGGAAACTAAATGGGATTTAAATAATATGCATACGGGAACTTGCCCGGCTGCGAGTATTGAATTCGATTTAGCAACAAAAAAAACAGCTGAGTTTTTCAGAATGGTTGAAGGTTTAACCTCTCCGAACCATGAGGTGCATAAAACAATAAAGTTAAACAGTTTAAATGAAAAACTGCTGGAAGCAACATGGCTATTAAAAACATTTAAAACGCCGCATAAAATTAACAATTTTGACACTGCAGAAGTTATACTTAAACCTGATGAAAATGCGATAATAAGAGCTCGAATTCAAAATCATCATAAAGATAACGGTGAACGTTCGATTATTGATGTTTTAATGCAATCTACATTAATGCAGCTTGGTTCAAGACAAACATATAACTCCTTGACTGACAAAAGGGCACCAAATGAGTGGACTGAAGAAGACGGCGGTCTTATAGATTTTGAAAAAACTTATGTAGAATCTGTTGTTGAAGATAAAAATACAACATCCGTTATTTATCAGGAAGTGACACCGGATGGAAAGCTTAAAGGTTATACGAAAGATTTTAAAATTATTAAAAAACAACTTTTGGATACTTTAAACTTAGGACATAATATTATAATCGGATATACATGGCCTGATCCGCAAAACGGAGGACGATTAGCAGGTCATGAGATAACAATAGTCGGATATAAGAAAAATTCAAATGGAGAAGGTGTATTTATATGCCAAGATTCTGATGACAACTCATCAAAACCGATACAAATGAAAGAAAGTTTCTTGCTAAGAAGTATTCACCATGCAGGTCTTCCTGAAGAAATCGCATCAAAGGATTTTCAGTATGATGACAGTTGGCAAGTCGGAATCGATATGTATCAGCAAAACAGAAAGAATACTAAGAAATAGAATTTATTACGAATAATCTTATTTTTTGGTATAATCAAAAAATGCACGGGACTAATATAATTGAAAAAATGCTTGATACTCCGCTTGTTTTTGATGGGGCAATGGGTACGGTAATTTATGAAAAGGGTGTTTTTATTAATGCTTGTTATGATGAGCTTAATATAACGAGACCTAATTTGATAAAATCAATACATCAAGAATATATTGATGCAGGATGTGATGTTATATTAACTAATACTTTTGGAGCAAATAAATTTAAACTGGAAAAGTTTGGTTTTACTAATAAAATTTACGACATAAATTATGCAGGTGCAAAGATTGCTAAAGAAGCAGCAGGGGATAATATTTATGTCTTAGGAAGTGTAGGACCTTGCTTAAATAAAGGCGGCTCACTTACCGTAGAAAATGTAGATACGCTAAAAGAAAATTATAGAACTCAAATAAAAGCCCTTTTTGATGGTGGTGTTGACGGAATTATTCTCGAAACACATCACAATATGGAAGAAATATCATTAGCATCTGAGATCTCAAAAGAATATAATTTACCGGTAATCGCATCATTGGCATGCAGAAAAGAAAAAGAAACTTTAAGCGGATTAAATATTAAAGATGCAATTTTAAGTTTGGATAAAAATCCTAATATAGATGCTGTGGGAATGAATTGTATTATAGGTCCGCACGCAATGTTATCACTTTTAGAAGACGTTATAAATCTTACGGAAAAACCTTTTGTTGTCGAACCGAATGCAGGACATCCGCAAAATGTTGACGGAAGAATGATTTATATGTCAACTCCTGAGTATTTTACAACATATTCTCAAAATTTTATCCGACTTGGAGCCAGAGGTGTTGGCGGATGCTGCGGAACGACTCCAAAACATATCTCTGAAATGGCTAAAACAATTAAAGCTTTAACAGGAGTAAAAAAGCATGTAAAAGTGGATAAAATAGATTCTGTTAAAGAACTAGAGATAAAAGTTACTCCAAAAGAAGAAAAAAGTAATTTTGCAAGAAAAATGTTTTCCGGAGAAAAAGTTGTAACAATGGAGATTACGCCTCCGAGGTCAGTAATATTAGAATCAATGCTTGAAAAGGTCCGAGAATGCAAAAAATCGGGCATTGATGCTATTAATATTCCTGATGGTCCAAGGGCAAGTTCAAGAATATCTTCACTTGTAACAGCCATTATGGTTGAAAAAGAAATAGGCATAGAAACCATTTTGCATTATTGCTGCAGAGACAGAAATTTAATAGGAATGCAGTCTGATTTGTTGGGCGGATATGCAGCCGGTTTAAAAAATTACTTAATTGTAACAGGTGATCCTCCAAAGCTTGGTGATTACCCTGGTGCGACGGCAGTTTTTGATATAGATGCTGTGGGATTAACAAAAGTTGTGCATAATCTAAACAGGGGTGCTGATATTGCCGGAAATATTATCAATCCTCCTACCTCTATACTGATTGGTGTAGGTGCAAATCCTTGCGCTGTAGATATTAATAAAGAACTTCAACATTTTTTGAATAAATATAATGCAGGTGCAGAATATGCTATAACCCAACCGGTATTTGATCCTAGTGCATTATTATCATTTATTGAAAAGGCTCAAAATCTTGGAATAGATTTACCGATAGTTGCAGGAATTTGGCCGCTTGTATCATTAAAAAATGCACTGTTTTTGAAAAATGAAGTTCCTGGGGTGTTTGTTCCGAACTCAATTATAGAAAAAATGGAAAAAGCAAAAACTAAAGAAGACGGTATAAGGTGCGGAATTGAAATAGCACATGATATTAAAGAAAAAATCTCAAATTACGTAAGCGGATATCAAATTAGTGCTCCTTTTGGAAAAGTAGATATTGCGCTCGAAGTGTTAAAATAATCAAATTATTTTTGAATAATCATAAAAGATTTTAGAGCTCTGCCGGTATCACCGCTATCTTGTGTAGACGTGACATGAATGTTTTTGTAATCTAGTGAAGTAGAACTTCCGCCATCAAATGCCATCATACTATCTAAGTTATAAATTTTACCTAAATTTCTTGCTTCTTCTAATGTCATAGGATTTTCATTTGTCACAATAAATATGTGTGCTTCTTGTTTTCCGCCTTCAAAATTTTTAATTCCAATAAGAGTTCGGGCTGTTTTATGCAAAACAGAGCATGATTCTCTTGTGACAGTTCCATCTTCGTCTTTTATTATAAAAAACTCTTCTTCTAAGCGCATTTGCGGTAACAATTGGGGACCGCCCTGAGCTGAGGTTTTGATTGAGCACATAAAGTCAACGTTGGCATTATGTGGTGCTATTTCATATTTTAATTTACCGTCACAATCAAGAACTCTAAATTCGGTTCTGTTCAGAATTTTTTGTAAGTTACTTCTCAGAATGGGATTAGACATTAAATTTTCATTAAATAGCGGATCTTCAACTGTTTGAGAATCTGTTACTACGTATGATATTGTTTTTTGATTTTTAGGGTCAAAAAATCCGGCATTTATTGTTAATGCAGAATTTCCTGAATTATGCGCTTCTCTATTTGTAATCAAATTAGATGATGATACAAATTTTATTTGTTTTTTTATTTTTTCTCCGCTTAAAACAATGTGATAAATTCCGTTATCATATTTAACATCAATCGGAGCACACGCATACACAACAGAAATCATTGTAATTAAGCAAAAAATAATACATAATATTTTTTTCATATTATAAATCCTTTGATTTGTAGAACATTATAATTGCAGCTAAAAATGCCAAAGGCGGGAAAGCTGCAGTCAGAAAAGGATGTAGGACGCCTTTTTCTGCTAATAAATCAAAAAACGGAAGTGTTATATAGTATACAAAAATGCATCCGATTGCAATTGTAAAGCCAATCAGCCTTTGTTCTCTCGGCTTACTAAATCCAAGCAGACATCCCATTACTGCAAGAAGTACGCAAACGAACGGATGGAAGAATCTTTGGAAATATTTATTTAGCATTAACCTGTATTCTTCATCCAAACTTTCTTTCTTTAGTAAAGAAATATAGTATTTTAAGTCCTTGTTATTAATGTCTCTATCTCTTTTTGTCGAATTTATCATTATAGTATAGGCATCTTCCGCACTATTTCCATTTAATATGTCTACTCTGTCTTTTTTGTCGATTTGTCTAAAGATGCCATCTTCATTAATATCATAAGAGGTTACATTATTTAGAATCCAGCAAGGTTCATTATCTTTTGTTTTTCCTTTGTATCCGGTTTCTGCTACAAGTATGTTTTCCAAACCATGCAAATCTGTATAAACTCTGTCCGAAAAATTCATAACAATAACATCAGACATTTGATTGTTATAGAACATAGAAACGATAACAGCTTGCTTAGGATGATTATTTTCGTCCTTTTGAGTGTAAATATATTGTGTTAAAGTGTTTCCGCCTTTTATTTCCTTTAATTTCTGACAAGAATACGGAATCCATTTATCATAAGTTATAAAGCATAACCACGTAACTATAAGACTCAATACCAGAAGCGGAGCTAATATTCTTTGAAAAGACATACCAACAGCCCTAAAAATAGTAAGTTCAGAATCTTTACTTAATTTATCAAATGTAAAAAGCGAACCTAGTAATAAACCGACAGGAAATGCTTTACCAAAAATTTTCGGAAGTTCATAAATTAAAACCATAACACCTGTTTTTATGGTATATTCGTGCTCTAAAATTTTCTTAATTGTGTTTAAGAGCATTTCAGGAGCAATCCAAACAATCGTAAACAACAAAATTGCTACGATTGTTGTTGTTAAAACCTGTGAAAAAATATATCTATCATATACAGTGAAAAGTTTTTTCATCCTACAGCTTAAAATCCTTTCCTAGATAGAATTCTTTTGCAACAGGGTCATTTGCCACATCTTCGCTCTTACCCTGAATCTTAATTTTTCCGTCGAAAATTACATAGGCTCTATCTGTAATTGAAAGAGTTGCTTTAGGGTTGTGGTCTGTAATTAACACTCCTAAACCCTTTTCTTGAGATATTTTTCTTATGTTATCTTTAATATCGCCAATAGCAATCGGGTCAATTCCGGCAAACGGCTCGTCAAGAAGCATAAAATCAGGACTTGCAGCAAGCGCACGAGCAATTTCAACACGTCTTCTTTCACCGCCAGACAAAGCAACTGCTGGTGATTTACGTAGTTTTTCAACGCCAAACTCGTTCAATAATTCTTCCATTTTTTTCTTTTTTTCATCAACAGTAAGTTTATCGTTCATTTCAAGTACAAGCTGGATGTTTTCTTCCACCGTTAATTTTCTGAAAATAGAATTTTCTTGTGGCAAATATCCGATACCTGCCTTAGCTCTTAAGTTCATTGGCCAAGATGTAATGTCTTTTCCGTCAATTAAAACGATACCGCTGTTTGGTTTAACTAAGCCCACAATCATATAAAATGTTGTTGTTTTTCCTGCTCCGTTTGGGCCTAAAAGACAAACAACTTCGCCTTTATCCATATAAAAAGTAACGTCATTTACAACACTTCTGTCGCCATATATTTTAACTAAATTCTTTGCCTCAATTCTCATCTCTTTCCCCGTAAAAGTTGTTCAACTCCTAATTTAATAACTATATAATACACCAAAATTAAACAGCTTTAATAAAAATTGTAAATAAATGTAACAAAAATAAAAAAGTGCGCAATTTTATATAAAAAATATACTTTATATATATGTAAGCAACGAACGGATATTAAAAAGAACACATAACACACAACCTTTCATACAACCTACACACTAACCTTCTACACATGAGGAATTATTCAAAAGATTCCGAACCCCTTTCAAACTGAATGGGGTTTCTTTTTTTTGTGTATTAAATGGGATAAAAAGAATTATTCAGGAATTTTATCTAAAATAATTTTACCCAAACGGCCTTCTCTAAAATCTTTTAATACGTAGATAGCTGTTCTTTCAGTATCGGGGCTTTCGTTTCTTATTTTCCAGTTTCTTGAAATTGCAATATTTTCCAGAGACAAATCTTCTGTTTTATAATATTCTTTAACAAAATCCGCATGCTTAGAATTTAATAACATTTCTAAAAGAACTTTTGCTACAGGTTCTGGAGAATAAGCGTTTTCTGATACAGAACTTACAAAAGCCAATTTTGTAGCCTGTTCTTGGTCATCTTGCCGCGTAGGAATAATACCCGGAGTGTCAAGAAGTTCCAGTTTAGGATTAATTCTGACCCACTGCTGTTGACGAGTTACACCGGCTTTTGCACCTATTTTGGTTTTTGAAGATTTTGTCAATTTATTAATAACGCTTGATTTTCCGACATTTGGCATGCCAACAACCATTGCACGAGCAGCACGTCTCAACAATCCTTTAGCCATTAATGCCTGAATTTTTGGTTCAGATAATTCTACAGCTGTTTTAATAACCGCATTTAAATCTTTATTTCCCTTAGCTTCTGTTATAATAACTTTGCAACCTGTAGATTTATTGAGATAATCAACCCAGTTTTTCAAATCTTCTTTTTCAACCAAATCGGCTTTATTCAACAAAAGAAGCCTTGGTTTATCACCCAAGAGCTTCTCTATGTTCATATAACTGCTTGATAAAGGTATTCTGCTGTCACGTACTTCAATTATCACGTCGACTAAGCTGAGTTTTTCTTTAAGCTGACGCTCCGCTTTAGCTATGTGACCTGGGTACCAGTGAATGTGCAGCTTATCTTTTTTCAATTTTTTCCTTGATTCTGGTTGCTTTACCTGAACGTTCTCTCAAGTAGTACAACTTAGCACGCTTAACATCACCTTTTCTTTGAACAGTGATTTTATCAATACGTGGAGAGTGTACTAAGAATACACGTTCAACACCAACACCTTGGAATACTTTTCTTACTGTTATTGTTTTATTAATTCCTGAACCGTGTTCAGCAATAATAGTTCCTTCGTAAGCCTGTATTCTTTCTTTGTTTCCTTCAACAATTTTAACAGATACTCGAACTGTATCACCCGGATTCATTTCAGGTAATTCACGAGTAGTGTATTCAGATTCTAATTTTTCAATAATCGGATTCATTTTGCTATTCCTTATATTTTGACTACTGTACTATTTTAAGTTTATGATAAATAAAACAGTCGTAAATGTAAAGAGGTATGTTTAATATTAATTCAAAATGTTTACTTTTGTAACAATTTACTTTACATGAGACAAAAATTTAGTTTTACATGTTTTGGAATACACGTGCCGATAGATGAAAGGTTTTAAAATTTGAGCATAAAGCCGGTAAATAGCAATAATATGGCTAAATTTATTACGAAGATGACTAAAGCAGATGCTTTAGCGCCTATTGTTGCATTGGAAGCATGTGTTGTTGCAGGAAGAACCTATCAGGCGTACAAAAGGGGAAAATGGGACGAAGCAAGAGAACGTTTTATTGAAGAGACGATGGGGTCTATTACTTGGTTATTAGGTGTTAAGAGCTTAAATGCCCTTGGTGATAAAATTGTTGCAAGAATACTAAAATCAAATGGTAAAAACTTCGATGTCGGAACAGATAAAGTATTAAGAACTCCGTTTAATAACTTTATGAAGAATGAAAAACCGAAGTTTACTCCAAATCAGGTCGCTCTGATTAAGAGTGCAAAAGTTATGACAAGTATCGTTCTTGCAAACGCATTTATTGGTTTTGTCGTTCCTAAGGTAAATCAAGCTTTAACAAGAAAATTAAGACATGATAGAAAACAAGAGTTAAATAATAAAGAACAAAATCAAAATCTTTCATTCAAGGGCGGAGCTATGAATGCGGTTAATGCATTCACACACATCATTGAAAATACAAATACAGGTCAATTACTGTCCAGTGATGCAGGTATTGCGGGCGGAAGAATGTATAACGCTCGTTCTAAAGAAGAAAGAAGAGAAATCGCAATTCGTGATATCGGTTCAATTTACTTCTATATGTGGGCAAGAGGCCATGTAGGAAATCTTATGAACTACGTAGAAAGCGGAAGAGCAACAAGATTGAATTCAGAAACTGCCGGAACTCTTAATAGTTATATAAGAGAAGTTCTTGATAAGAATGGCGGAAGTATGAGTGTTGAAGAATTCAGAAAAGCAATTCTTGGTGACAAGAGTATTAAGGTTCCGGAAGGAATCAGATTTGAGCAGCAAGAACTTTCATCATTCTCTAAATTAATGAAGAAAAAACCAATTGAAGTTATTAAACTTTCTGAAGCAGAAAAACTGTTTAAAGACACAGAAACTATCGACAGATTAAGAAGAATGTCTCAACTTCAACCGTTAAGAGAAGGTGAAGCAATTCTTACAAAACAACAAGTTTTGGATGCTATGAATAAATCCGCTATTAATAATCCTGAATTCTTAGATAAAGTATTTACTGAATTCTCAGGCGGTGTACATAAGGAAGAATACAGATTTATTACAAATTCTAAGTTGTATAAACTTAAATCACAAATGGAAGATTATATTAG
>Ga0247610_10009128_pt1 | contig 10027 bp, 7 predicted proteins | sample 174DNAGHGhighgp2_FD_193483 | JGI IMG/M metagenome (GOLD analysis project Ga0247610, IMG submission 193483) | Sheep rumen microbial communities from Palmerston North, Manawatu-Wanganui, New Zealand - 1742 DNA GHGhigh gp2 | ecosystem: Host-associated > Mammals > Digestive system > Stomach > Rumen ... | reverse complement strand
CTCAAACCATTGAATCTGGACGGCCACGTCATTGGCACGGAAGTCTCCAAAATCCAGCGCCGTCCGTTGACGGAAGGCCTTTTGGCCTATCTGCCGTTCGACACGGAGACGCCCGTCAACGTCGCCCCGAACGGGCTCGAAATCGCCGTCGTCGGGCAGAACATCAAATCAGGCGTGGATGGCGGCAAGCTCGGCAAATGCCTGCGGATCCCTGGCGGCGAAAACGTCCGAGAATGCATTGTGCTGAAAAACACGGAATATCTCAAGTTGGAGAACGGCAACAACTTCACCGCCGCCATGTGGGTGCGGCTTCCGCCGACTCATGTCGGGAATCCGCCCATCTTCAGCAACAAGGACTGGCGGAGCGGCGCACGGCCGGGCTTCGTCATCTGCGGCGCGCGCAACATCAACAATCCCACAAATCCGGGCGTCCATTTCAACTTCGGCCGTTGGAATGACACAAGACGCACGGACATGGGCATCTACGACATCATTCCGGACGAATGGGTCTTCTACGCCGTCACCGTCACACCAGAAGGCGTCGCCTGTTTCTGCCAGGGCCAGCCTGACGGCCAGTTCTACTGGATCGTGGACGGCAGCATCAAAGACGCGAATCTCGCCAGCGGCATGACATGGAACATCGGGCAGGACGGCTCCGCCGCCTACCGCTACAACCTGCAGGGCGACATCGACGATTTCGCCCTCTGGAACCGCGGCATGTCCATCGATGAACTCCGCGAAATCTACAACGCCGGCCGTCAAAACCACGATCTGGGAACATTGCTGAAAGAAAAATAGGAAGCAAACCGAGACTTCAATAGCTTATGTAAATAATGCGTTTTATGAATTCATCATTTAAATAAGTAACACTAAAGCATCTGAAAGATGAAGCTGGATTTTGTAAAAAATACTAAGCGCACTATAATCGCACATTTTGTAAACAATGGTGTAAGAACGCTCATTCCATTCTTCCGCAAGACGATATTCATGTGGGTGCTTGGCTCGGAGTACCTTGGCCTTAATGGTCTTTTCTATTCAGTGCTTGGCATGCTCATGCTCGCCGAACTAGGTTTCGGGACGGCAATTGTATGCTACATGTACAAGCCTGTGGCGGATGACGACCATGCTCTCCTCTGCGCATACTTGCGTTTCTACCGGAATATCTATCGTTGCGTCGGGTCGCTGATTTTCATTGCAGGTCTCTGTCTACTACCATTTCTGCCCAAACTGATTCATGGACACATCCCCCCCGATGTCAATCTCTATATTCTCTATCTAATGTTTCTAACTAATTCCGCCATTGGATATTTCTTCTTTGCCTACCGTGGTTCAATACTCGCCGCATACCATCGGAATGACATTGCGAGTTATATAGGAACATTTACGGCTATTGTGGAATTCATTTCAGCATGCATCGTGCTTTTCTTAACCCATAACTACTATTTCTACGTGATTACACTGATTGCCAGCACGTTGTTGAACAATATCCTTGTTTATATAGCGACGCGTATTTATTTCCCCACATTAATTCCCGTAGGACATCTTCCTCAAGAAGACGTAAAACGCATCATCTCCAATGTCAAAGCTATTTTCATGCATAAAATTGGTGGTGTTGTCAATAGCTCATCCGATAATATCGTCATCTCAGCATTCCTAGGACTTTCCTCAGTAGCTGCATTCGGTAATTATTTTCATATTAGCGATTCAATTGCCAAAATAACTGGCGGTATCTGTTATTCCATGACTGGAGGTTTTGGCAATAAAATCTACACGGAATCCCGTGAGGAGAATTTCAAACTTCTGTTGAAAGTAAACCGACTGTTGATATGCCTGATCATTTGGTGCAGTGCAATGCTTCTGGCGCTCTATCAACCATTCATGATCATTTGGACACGAAAAGATCCGACCTTGATACGGCATTTCATGACTGCTTTTTTAATGGTAGTATTGTTTTATGAAAAGCAATCCCGTGAAACGTTGCGCATGTTCAAGAACGCCGCGTCTCTTTGGCAGCAGGACCGTTGGAAAGCGATTATCGCCAGTATCGCGAATCTTTCAATGAACATTACCTTTATAAATATTTTCCCGGATAACTACAAGCTCGACGGCGTTATCCTATCCACGCTCATCTCTGATGTTATCATTCAAATGCCGTGGGAATCGCATGCCGTTTTTTCAGCGTTCTTCAGCCGCAAGGAAGCACTCCGCTATTGGAAACATCAACTTTTCTATTTCCCATTAGCCCTTGTCGTTTGCGGCCTCACATATACCGTATCCTGCTCCATTCACATTGACGGGCTAATTGGACTTGCAATCAAAGGCATGGCTTCGGCCACAGTATCATTTGCTTTCCTGCTTGCCTTCTTCCGTGAAGATGCGATCTTCGTACTCAAGAAAGCCATCAATCGCAAGTCCAATTGACACACCTCAAACGGATGACGAAGTATGAAATGGAACGTGCTGCTTATATGGTTAGGTCTAAAATGTCTCTTTCTCCCAAATTAATCATTTGTAAAATTGATATTGAATTATAAAATAATGTCAACTCAAATATTGATATGCCTATTCCTCCCAAAACTCTCAAATGCGAGACAAAAACATGAATAACCATGGCCATCTATAATATCTGCAGTGCATTCATGAAAAAATGCCGTATGGTCTTGTCTCATCCTCAAATCATACGAAAATGGGAAAAAACGCACAATGGCAGTTGCATTGTTCCCCAATCACCTTATTCACTGAAGTAATTACTAGTATTAATACAATAGATACAACACTTAAGATGAAACCATTATTCTCTATTGTCATCCCCTGTTGCAATGTGGGAAAATATGTACGCGAATGCCTTAATTCCATCAAAAAACAGTCTTTTGAGAACTGGGAATGCCTATGCATCATAGAAGAATCGACAGATGACACAGAGAGCATCGTGCGCGAATTCGCCGAAAACGACCAGCGGTTAAGAGTCTTCACCGGGCCTAGAAGCGGCTCCGTGTCAGTACCGCGCAATATAGGCATGGACAATGCGAATGGCGAGTACATTATCTTCTGCGACGGCGACGACTCCCTTGTCGATGGATCACTTTCTCAAATTTCCGAGAAGATTGCCGCCCGCCCAGGCGCGGACTTCTACGCCTGCGCCATTTGGGAATACAATGATGAGAGTGGGGAGCATATTCGCACCGTTGACAATTTTCTTCCAGATGCGCCCGAAGAACTCTCTGGCCATGACGCCATATTGATGCTCTACAAACATTGGACGAAACCTCATCCCATGCTTCAGGACAACGTCTGGCGTCGGGATTTCCTCAATGAGCACAATTTGCGTTGCATTCCGGGACTTTTCAATCAGGACAGCGAGTTCTTTCCGCGTGCGTTATACTTGGCGAAACGAATTGTTCCACTTCATGTGCTGCTCTATCTCTACCGCCGCAATACAGCCTCCATTACATTAAAGCCCCATGAGCCAGGATTCGGGAACAAGCACTGGTGCATTATACTTAAGTCTCTTTTTGAATTTTATGCAAAGGAGTCGGAAAAGCCAGGCTTTGATAAGCGCATAGCGGAATGCTGGGCTAGATTATGGATTGATTTGCTGTATGATGATTGGTTTCGAAAGAAAGCTGTCCAAACCGTTCCGCGGCAAAAACGCATGGAGACTCTTAAAATCATGTTTTCAAATGGCTTTGGGAACTTGAAAAAACTTGCGGCAAATACGACTCTGCCAAGACGGTCACTCGTATATCTCGTCCAACTTTATGTTCAATGTCCTCTGCTGGCATGGCCTATTGAGCAATTATTCATTAGAGTCGCCTTTCCTCTTGCCTATTTGAAAAATGGCAATAGAAGCGGTGCATGTCATGTACATGGCACAAACGCCTGACTATGGCTTCTCTTCTATAATTGTTTATAATTTATGAATGGAAAATGGAAAAAATAGATTTTGTATTGTTGTGGGTGGATGGCAACGACCCTGTCTGGAGGAAACAAAAAAATCATTACCTGATGCAAGAAAAAGGATTGTCTCAAGGCGACGCCAACAACGACTGCCGCTTTCGGGATTACGGTCTTTTACGCTATTGGTTCCGCGCAGTAGAAAAGTTCGCCCCATGGGTGAACAAAGTATTTTTCGTGACTTGCGGGCAGAAGCCCGATTGGCTTGATGACTCAAATTCCAAACTGCGTCTTGTCAATCACAGCGACTATATCCCGTCTGACTACCTGCCAACTTTCCATTCCAATACCATAGAACTTAATCTGCATCGCATTGACAATCTTTCAGAACATTTTGTGTTGTTCAATGATGACATGTTCCTTCTGCGCCCTGTGACTCCTGATTTTTTCTTCAAAAACGATTATCCTCTCCTTCCTTGTGACCTGAGAATACCATATAGTTTGAGATATTATGATAATATCACTAGAATTATGCTCAATAACTATTGTGTTCTTCAGACGAAGCTGGATGTCTATCGGCTCATAATGCATAATTGGAAGAAGAACTTCAATGTCATGTCGCTGGGATTCAGGCGCGCCGTCAAGAACATGATTTCGATAATTGTCAACAAGAGTTTCGTCCCCGGACAATTTGGCCATTTGGCATATCCGCATCTAAAATCGACGTTCACGGAAATCTGGAATGCAAATCCAAACGCTCTGGATATTACATCGCGACATAAATTTCGCCATGATGACTGTGTAAATCATTGGCTTGCATGTGCATGGAATATGACAAATGGATATTTTAATCCCGTACAGGAAAAAAGTAGAGGCGAAGAGATTACGCTTAATAGCAAAACACTTGATGAGGCATGCCGGATAATCGTGAATTCCGCCTATCCGCAAATTTGTTTGAATGATACAAGTGCAAACGACAGACCTGACCTATGTTTTCAAGGGTTGCAAAAGGCCTTCCAGACACTATTGCCCAACAAATCATCATTTGAAAATGATAACGGCAAATGAGAAATACTGTTTTTTGGGATTGTGTTTGTCAAATTCTACAAATTATTTTTCATGGCACAGACTCAATTTGGCCGACGGAAACAATTAATCTTTTCGGAGAAAAAGAAGCGTTCCCGCCGAAACCGCCGAAGGCAGAAGATCACGCGACGGTCTTAGAACAAGACTTCATTATCCTTCTGGAGCAACAGCTTACTCTGTTCCTTCATCATGTCCATGTCAAGATACCTGACCGCCTCCAGCCACTCCTCGTGAACCACCTCCGCCCAGTCACACAGCCATAGATACTTCTACAGCCATTCGGCAAGCCAGGCGGCGAGTTCCAACGTGACTCGGCCGAGTTCCGCCGGTCGTAGAGCCAGCGGAGCTCCACCAGGCAGTCAGGCTCCGCTTTGCGGGGAAGATGGTTGAGCGTGTTGCGGAGGAAATGGACGTAGCCTCACTACCACGCCGCCCCCGGCAGGGAGTCGCGAACAGTCTTCCTTATCCCGCAGTGTTCGTCGCCGGCCACGAACTCCACGCTGTGCAGCCCTCGCCCGACAAGTCCGTCAAGGAAGTCTTTCTTCAACCGGGTCCTCCTTAGTCCCTTGTTTTTGTGCTTAAAAACTAATATGCCATGACTTTTTCTTTTGCAGGACTTTTCTTACATTACTAGATTAAGAGCTCGCATAAGCAATGATATCTGGCATCTTATGTGGAAAAAACTTTGCACGAATACTTGATTTGCAGAATATTGATGGTATTTTATTAAAAAATCTGTTTCAGTTGTAATTCTCCTTTGAACCATAGCAAACCACGAGTGCACCATGGAAACAAAAGACATTCCAATTGACTTTGTTATTACCTGGGTTGATAACACAGACCTTAAATGGGAAGAGGATTTTCTTCATTATAAAGAAGAACAGCTAGGAAATAGTATCAAAACCGCCAAGTCCAGTTTTCGTTTCCGTGATTGGGGAACACTCAAATACTGGTTCCGCGCTGTAGAGCAATATGCTCCTTGGGTCAACAAAGTATATTTCGTCACCTGTGGGCAACATCCCGATTGGCTGAACAAGGATTATCCCAAACTAGAATTCATCGACCACAAAGATTACATTCCATCGGAATATCTTCCATGCTTCTCACCTAGGCCAATTGAATTGAATTTTCACAGAATCAAGAACTTGAGTGAACATTTTGTATATTTTAATGATGATACATTTTTGATGGATAAAGTTGAGATCGATGATTTTTTCCTAAACGGAATACCAAGGTATCTTATATCTGAAAAACCACTATGCCAGACAAAAATGGACAATGGGCAAGGTTGGCTTGATATATTGATCAACTTGTCAGGTGCGCTCAATGAGAACTTCAATAAGCATGACGTAATCAAGCACAACCTTCCTTTATGGTTTCCCTTTAAGCATCCCAGCCGTTTTTTGAACAACTTGTTCATGTTCAAGTTCAATTATTTTTCCACCTTTGAATTTTCCCATGTTGCAACGCCTTTTCTGAAATCACAAATGGAAGTGGTATGGGAAGCATTACAGGAAAAATTAGACAGCGTGTGCAAACATAAATTCCGTTCAAGAGATGATTTGAACCAGTATATAATGATTTTTTGGAATGTGATGACCGGCCATGCCAAGCAATGCAAGCATATGCATGGCACGGGAGAGTTAATGATTACGGATTCATCGCTCAATGATATCGCACAAATCATCAAAAAGCAGAAGGCGAAGATGACGTGTATAAACGATACCCAAGATATTACAGATTTTCAACATGCAAAGGATATTATTGCCTCTGCCTTCGAGTCTAGATTTCCACAAAAGTCAAAATTTGAAAAATAATTTTTGCAACTTTAGGCTCCATCGGAAATGCATGACATAAACAAACGAAGTCCAAGCATAACAAAGCCTCAAAATAAATCAACTTATCATTTTCATTTATTTCCTCTAGCTTTTACTAATGGATAATAAAATAGTTTAAAATATAGACAAACCGGAAGAGTAAACCATCGTCCCAGAAGAATCAACGGAGTTGCAATGCGTTTCGGGAAGTTGGCTAGCTTCATAAAGCTTTTGAAGTTTTCCAATCCCTCTCCTTCAAAAAGATTCCTCAACTCTGTCCGACGGACATTTTCAGTAATACCACGTTGATTTCGAGGCTCAAAGAAAATCAGGAAGAACAGCGACAGCCAGCTACGTTGCCAGACCTGCGCTATGTCAGTTGTCACTTCCGCTTTGTGTTCTGAATAAAAAGCGAACAGGGAGCGCATCACCAATCCCATGCCATGCAAATCACGAACCTTTAAAGAAGTCGAAACGGAACCGCCACGACGGCGGTAGTCATAGAATGCATAATCCATCACAAGTATTTTTTCTGCCAGAAAAAGGACACGGGGAGTCCAGTCTTCATCCTCATCGGTGATGCTTGGGATGAAAGACATTTTATTCTTACGTAAAAAATCGAGCCTGTGAAGATAAAGCCATACGACTGGATATGGAAGAGCATGCAACTTTCCAACGCGAACTGTCGCCTCCTTGCCGTTGAAGATCTTTCCGTCGTCTTCTGGAAGGAAATTGAAACGCTTGCATGTATATTCTTGGCGTCCGTCATCATATTCGCGTATTTCCGAACCAGCCGCAGCGATCAGATCCACATCCCCATGCTCTGCAATGGCATTGGCGAAGCGTTCAAGCGAATCCTTTTCTATCCAATCGTCACCATCGACGAAGAGCACATATTCCCCCTTCGCCTCTTTCATGCCAGTGTTTCTAGGGACTGAGCAGGAACCGCTTCTGGGGGCCGTATACAACCTGAAACGCGAGTCGGCCTCCACCGCCTTCTGAAGCAACTCAAGCGTATCGTCCGTGGACTCCTCGTACATGAGCAGACATTCGAAATGGCCATAAGTCTGCTCCCGCACGGAAACCACCATGTCATCGATATAACGCGCCACATTGCAACATGGCACGATGATGGAGAAAAATATGGTCCTGTTTTCTGTCGTCATTTCATGATCATCCTGACAAGGGGGAAATAGAAGAACTTGAAATAGGCGTCGGCCAAATGGAAGTCATGCTTTTTAGCAGCCCGTTTCACCAACGGAATCGCCAACCGTTTGGGCAGGCTGGTTCGCTCGGCGATCTTGCGAAAACGCTCCCATTTGCTCTCGCCCCCCATGATGTTGTCCAACGCCTGTATCCGGACATCCCCTTCAAACTTCGCGACATATTGCGGATTGAAAAAATACCAGTATATCATGGAAACCCATTGGTTGCGCCATACCGTCAATACATCTTCCGGAATGTCATGGGTGTCATGGAAATCGAATTGCATATTGACGATTTTTGAAAAATCCATGAGCAGCTTCGGCGAACAGGCGCTCTGCACGGAGCCTCCCCAGCGGCGGTAGTTGTAGAATTCAAAATCCAAAGCACTCACCTTTTCAGCATAGAACCAAACGCGTGGCGTCCATTCCGTGTCCTCCTGTTGGCATCCATGCGCGAAATACAAATCATGTGCCCGCAAAAACTCCGTCCTGCAAATATTGAGCACCTGATAATTCTGTGCACGACCGACTTTCACGATCAGCTGCCGCCCCGTGATGACTTTTCCTTCATCGGCTTTGCTGATGTTGGAGAAACGTCTTGTCACTTGAAAACTTCCATCCTCCTTCTGGAACATTTCCTTTCCTGATGTCAGAAGCACATCCAGCCCGCCGCATGCGTCTATCGTCTTCGCAAAAAGTTCCAGCGACTGCGGTTCAATCCAGTCATCGCCATCGACGAACACCACGTACTCTCCTTTTGCCTCCCGTATGCCATAATTGTAAGAAGCGGAACCAGAACCACTTTTCGGCAAAGAAACTGCCGTGAACCGAGCGTCCTCACGACTGATCTCCTGACAACGTTCCAAAGACCTGTCCCTTGATTCCTCAACCACCAGAATGCATTCGAAATCGCCGAAGGTCTGCGCCTTCAGCGATTCCACCATTTTGTCAATGAATGGTTCCGTCTGATATGCAGGAGTAATAATTGTAAACTTGGGCTTGTTTTCCATCGCGATTTTGCAAATTAAGTTTCTCGTTCAACTTAAGGGAACAACCACTTTTTGATGATATTTTTTAATGTAATATTTCTTGCGCTATTTGGCAAAAACTTTATTGATTTTATACACCGCCACCGCGTGGTTCGGCGCGACAGCGCGGTTGTAGGCGAAAAACAATGTCCGCTCGTCCAATGGAAGCCGCCAAAGCCGTGTCCCGTCACGATGGACATGGCCAGCGTCACCCCATACACACTCCGCGTCAACGGGGAGGTCATGGGCCAAGGAAGCGCGAAGGCCAGGGCCGCGTCCCGTCGGAAACGCCTCCGTCATCCAGGCTGTCGCCAACTCGTCCAAAGACTTGGGACATTCAATTCCATGAAGGAATTCGTCCAGCAATTCAAAACGATGGCGCAAAGCCAGCGGCTGCGACAACGTCTCAGCCTCGCGTCCTTCGCACCACGACAACAGTTTCCGCAACGAGTCCTCTTTTTCCAAAACCATTGTCCGGAATGTCTTGCGCAACGGTGCGGCATTATGGAAACGGTCGAGTATCTTCGAAAGATGGCGGCAATGGCGCATGGCCTCTGGATCCATCGTCGGAGTCGCCATCACATCATACGGCGGTTCGGGGCTGAAAATGATTCCACGCGAAGCCGCCTCTTTGCGCAACTGCGTTCCGGGCAATATCTTCAGGACTTCCATCTGCACTTCGCCCGGCCCGATCCTTACCAGTTGTTCCGCATCGGAGACGACATCGTCCAACGTCTGTTCAGGAAGCCCGGTCAATAAGTCGCAATGTGTTTCAAACGAACGGATTCCAACTAAAAATGACAATCCTTCCAACGCCGCGGCCGTATCCGTGCTACGGCCAACAGCCCGCAAAGACGCATGGTTCAATGTCTGGATGCCCGATTCGATGTGCAGCAGGCCAGGCGGTGCCTTCAGCAATTCCCCCCGCACTTCCTTGCCGAGCACGCCCGGATGGATTTCCAGATGGAAACGCATGGTGGGAAACTCCTCCCGGAAC
>Ga0247610_10009127_pt1 | contig 10028 bp, 13 predicted proteins | sample 174DNAGHGhighgp2_FD_193483 | JGI IMG/M metagenome (GOLD analysis project Ga0247610, IMG submission 193483) | Sheep rumen microbial communities from Palmerston North, Manawatu-Wanganui, New Zealand - 1742 DNA GHGhigh gp2 | ecosystem: Host-associated > Mammals > Digestive system > Stomach > Rumen... | reverse complement strand
TTTGTATTTTTGTTTTGTTTGATTAAACTGGACATATATGTCCAGTTTAAGATAATAAGTTATAAAGATGAACAAATTAAAAACACTAATAGAAACCAAGAAAACGGTATTTACAATTGAGGAAATTAAATCTATTTTTTCTGGTTTATCAAAAGATGCATTACAAAAATCATTATTCAGATCGAAGAAATCTGGAGAATTGTTGAATCCGTATAAGGGAATTCGAACATTACCAGTCTATGATGAAAAAGAATTAGCCTGTAAAATTAAGAATGGAAGTTATATTTCATTAGAAACTGTATTATACGATGCTGGTGCTATTTTCCAGGCATATTTCAATACTAAAACTTGTGTAGCTAAGACTTCAGGAGATCTAACAATTAATGGAATAAATTACAGGTATTCAAAGATTAAAGATAGTTTGTTATTAGACGATACCTATGTAAAACAATACGATAACTATCATATAGCTACACCAGAAAGAGCTTTATGTGATTATGTTTATCTATTCCCTAAATCAGGAATAGATGCACCAGAAGTATTTCATTCTCCAAATTCTGATGCTAAATTAAAAAAATTATTACCACTTTATCCTAAAGCAACTCAAGAAAGGATAAAGAAGTTATTAGATATGTCAGATTTCAAAGTTTTTAAATTTTAAGTAGTTTAAAATGTTTGACGTTACAATACATGAAAACTATATGAAGAAGATCTTACATTGAATCTTTGGTAGTAAGGTAGGAGATTCTTTATGATTTAAATGATGAACATTAAGTTATTTTTGTTATAATTTAGATAGGTTTTCAACAGATATCGATATAGATATTATAGATCTAGATAAAGAAAAAGAAGTAGTAGAAATTGTAAGAGGAATATTACATGAACTATGAGATGTGAAAAATGAAACACTAGGAAAAACGTTACATAGACGAATATTTCGTTATGATGAAAAAAGTATGAATATCAAAGTTGAATTAAATAAAAGGATACGAAAAGCTAATACATATGATATTCAGAATATAGATTGAATGAAAATTCGTTGTATGTCTCCAGATTCTATTTTTGCTAATAAGCTAGTAGCGTTATATGAAAGATTTAAAAATAGAGATTTATATGATGTAAATTTCTTTCTAAAGAACGAATTCCCATTAAATGAAGGAATTATTACAGAAAGGACATGAAAGCATTCAAAAGATCTTATTAAAGAATTAATAGAATTGTTGCCAGTTCATTATAATAAAAACAATGTTTTGGCAGATATATGAGAAGTATTAACGGATAAACAAAAAATCTGGATGAAAAATAAGGCTTTAGATGAAACGATTGAGTTGTTAAAAACTATGTTATAAATGGTAATTATCTACGTCACAAAATAAGAAATGATGTATTATATTAAAAGGGGAGTGACCACACCCATTATAAGATTCATTCGATTTTAACAATAAATAGGAGGGGAGTGTCTTCTTTTAATTTTATGTGTCTAGGGTAGTGTTAAATCTATTTTAAACACTCCCCCGTTTCTTTGTGTGAAAAATTCTGTTGTTTTTATTTTTTATGGGATTCTTTTTTGATTAAAGTATAATAATATAAAAATCTGATCTATATTGATTATGTATGAGTAAAATTTTGTGAAAATATAACATGATGTTTCATAATCTTATAAAAATATTTAAGAGTAAAAAAATTAGTAAAACACCTATTTGTACGAAAAATTGCCTTTCAAATTTAAAGAAAAAAATTCAAAAACGAACAACTTTACCTCCTCAAATAAAAAATGCTCAAATTTTTCTCTTGCCCGCATCTCTTGATAAGATACTAGTTTATACCTAGTATAATTATGATTGAAATCACTTATTTTGTGTACTTTTGCTTGATATATATTGCTATGATCTATGATATGCTTGTTGGTAGGCCTAATTTAATGATATTTATTATTGCGAAGTAGAGTATACTCTGCATTAGAACTCTCATAATTATTTTATATCATCTTGTTGTAATTGTCTTTTATATATTTTAAGTTTTATATTTAATAGAAATCCAGCATATAAAGCGTAAAATTAATAAGCAAATAAAAATACTATAAAAAAGGGTTTGCACAATGTATCTTGTGCAAAGTAAAAGTACTTTTTTTTGTTGAGCCGTTGAGGCTCTTTTTTGCATAAATTGACTATTAACTGATGTAATTATAAAAAAAATAAAACATAAAATCAAGTGCAAACAGCAAAAAAAATATAATTTTTCATCTATACTGCCCTGTTTTTGATGTTTTACTAATTCTTACCTGATATTTCTTAAAAATTATAGGGTAGTTTACTCTATTAAAAAAGAGATAAATGACTTCTTAAGCCAGTTATCTCTTTCATGAGATATACATTTTTGTTGTTTTGATATAAAATCGTTAATTTTTGCTATTTTCTGTTTGAATAATGCTAGTTGTAAACTAGTAAATTATCAAGAGATGCGGACGAAAATAAAATCTCAGCATTTTTTGTTTTTGGTAAGAAAACTAACCAGCTAAAATTTTCGCTCAAATTTGAAATTGGCTATTTTCACTATTTTTTACTAAAATCATGATAATGAATTAACTTCAGATCCATACATCTGGTTCATAGGATTATATTTCCAAATATTAAATAGGTTTGGTTTATTTTTAATAAATCATGCAATAGTTTGATATTCAGTATCAGGTAAATTGTTTGGATTGATTTCAAAATCTTGTAAATTTCATTGTGCATTTTTTAGTTCTTCTGATTCTAAGCTTAAATATGTTTGAGTTGTTAAAATTGATGAATGTCCCATTAATTCTTTTATACTCATTAAATCTACATTCTTTTTAAGTAATTGCGTTGCAAAAGTATGTCTCAATTTATGGGGGAAAACGGGGGAGTTTAATCCAGCATCTTTTCATGCTTCTTTGACTACCCTTTCTACACTGTTTCTTGAAAGCTTCTTTCAAACTGAGTTTTTAGATAAACTTGTAAATACATATTCAGATTTAATACCTTTAGATCTACATAATGTAATATAATCCCATAACATATTTAAATGCTTTTCAAATAAGTAAACATTTCTGTATTTTCTTCCCTTTCATTTTATAAGTAAGGCTTCTTTAATCCCATCTATTCTTAAGTTACATAATTCTGAGACTCTTATTCATGTGTATAGCATAATCATAACCATACAATAATCTCTAACTCTTTGTAGCATTGATTTAGATTTATCACATTTCATATAATTAAGTAATACTCTACAATCAACTTCAGTTAAAGCATCAATCTTTTTCCTATCTTCTTTTGCATAGAAGAAATCTTTTGAATCAATTCATGCTCTTTGTCACTTAATTCAGCAGAATTTCAGAAATGTTTTTATTGCTGATATCTTATTATTACATGTTCTAGCACTAATTCACTCCTCTCTCAACTCCTCTACAAATCAATCAATATCATATATAACAAGTTTTTCAGGACTATTGACTCCCCTTTCACCATGTGTTTTTCTTATGATAAAATTATCAAGTTTGGTAATGGTTCTAACATAATTATCAACTGTGCATTGAGAAAAGTTTCTTGATAAGAGTAACCACCTGGAGAACTCCCCTATTATGTTACTTCAGACGCTATTTCATCAATTTACAGGTTCTGGACTTGTGTTTCTATTTGATAAACAAAAGTTTCCATCTCATCATTTCATAAAATTTTGATATCTTTTTATAAGATTTTCTAGGCTATCGTTTATATCAAACTCTAATGCGTTATTAATGTTTAGTAAAGATAATTTCTTTAATCAATCTTGTATCTTTCAGGTAATTAAATCCCCTACTTTATTAGCCAATGCTATTGTTCTTGGATCTACTCAAGGTATATTAGAATTTGTGAATAATAATGTCTCTTTATTTTTCATCTTAAACAAAAATAGAATGTAAAGATTGAGCTCTTGGATCAAACTTTAAATTCTACTACGCCGATAACAAATATACATAAAGTCAACATTGAAATCAAGCAGAACTTCAGTATTTTAGTGTTTTGAGCTGGACAAAATTTAAAATTGCAGTATAGCAGTTTTTCTAAAACTTTAATTTCTACTATCCAGCATTGGTTAAAACAAAAAATTCTACTAAATCGCTGTTCTCATGCAGAGAAACTCAAAAATTTTTACGAGTAATGATAATTAAGACTTGCAATAAGTCTTATTTTTTCTAAAATTTTCACAGCAAGTAGAACCAATAGGTGCTGATCCTTATTTTTAACAGTAAGGACTTTTTTTGTTATGAAAGAAATCAGAAAATTTGGTTCATTATATAATACCGTATGAGGATGAGAAGGTCTAAAATGTCTCTATCCAACTCGTCTTGATACTTATGGACAGTGATGCTCTCATAACTGTTCTTACTGTTATGCAAGAGCTTTATTAGACTTCAGATGATTATGGCATCCAAATAATCCGAAATTTATTGATTTAAAAGAAGCGTATAGAATTATAGCAGAAGAGATTCCTCAGAATCAAATCACTAGGCTTTGATGAATGACAGACTGTTTTCAACCTGTAGAAAGAATTCATAGAATAACCTATAATGTATTAAAAGCATTCAATTATTATAAGAAATGATACTTAATTGTTACTAAATCTGATCTTATAGCTAGTGATGATTATATTAAAGTCTTAGATCCAAAATTAGCTCATATTCAGATAACGATAACTTCTACAGATGATGAATTAGCTGCAAGTTATGAGAAAGCGACACCTCCTTCAAAAAGAATTCAGGCTATAGAAAAACTAGCTTCACTTTGATTTGATGTTCAGATCCGTCTTTCTCCTTATATTCCACCTTATGTAGAAATAGGAAAGATAAACGACATTAAATGTGATAAAATTATTGTTGAATTCTTACGTGTTAATCATCGAATCCAGAAACGATTTAAAATCGATTATTCAGATTATACCTTAAAAGAATGATGATATAATCATCTTCCATTAGATAAAAAAATCCAGCTTTTAAGCAAAATAAAGAAAAATCAGATTTCAGTATGTGAAGATGTTGATGAACATTATCAATATCGAAAACATCATTTTAACTACAATCCTGATGATTGTTGTAATTTATCTTTTAATTAAAAAATATGAAAATTACCGAAGTAGACATTAATAAACTTATTCCTTATGAAAAAAACAATAAGGTTCATGAAGAAGATCAGATTACTCAAATTGCTAATTCAATAAAGGAGTTTTGATTCACTCAACCAGTAGTTGTTGATGAAGATTTTTCTATCTTAGCAGGACATTGAAGATATTATGCTTCTCAACGTCTCTGATTAGAAAAAATCCCATGTTATATCGTTGAATGATTAACTGCACTGCAAAAGAAAAAATACAGAATTCTGGACAATAAATTAAACGATAGTGACTGGGATTTAGCCAACTTAAAAAGTGAGTTAGAATCTTTAGATGATATGAATTTCTGAGAATTACAATATTCAAAATATGATATGTTCCCAGAATTAAATACTGAAGAGTTTAATCCAGACGATTATAAATCAAAAGAAGATTTAGATGATGAGGAAGATGATGATAGTGATTCAGAGGCAGATTCAATGTTATCACTTACAGTATATGTAGATGATAAATCACAACTACAAATACTAAAGAAAGACTTAGATGAATTAGGTTATCGTTATAGATAACCAGAATTTTTATATTTTTTAATATTCCATCATGAATACTTACGCAATAATGTATGAATATAAATGAACTATTTTTACTGAAGCTTTTCAAAGTAAAGAGAGATGTATTAATATGAAACTTCTTTATGAAATCCAAAGAGAGTTACCTGTGAAAGCTCATTTATTTAATATCTCACATATAGAAGGATAAGATGAAAGTATTATCTCTTTTTGATTGAATATCATGTTGATTAGTAGCTTTAAAGAGAATTTGAATAACTCCATCTTTTTACTATGCATCTGAAATAGATCCTTACGCTAAATATATAGCAAAAAAGAATAATCCTGAATTAATTCATATTGGGAATGTAAAAAAAGTGAATGGTAAAGACTATGAATGAGTTGATTTACTTATCGGATGAAGTCCTTGTCAGTGATTTTCTTTTGCTGGTAAACAACTTAATTTTAATGATCATCGCTCTAAACTATTCTTTGAATATGTAAGAATTCTAAAGGAAGCAAAGCCTAAATACTTCTTATTAGAGAATGTTGTTATGAAGAAAGAATGGATAGATATCATCTCTCATGAATTATGAGTTTTACCAATAGAAATAAATTCGAGTTTAGTATCAGCTCAAAATAGAAGAAGATTATATTGGATATGAATGAGAAATAATGATGGATGATATGATCAGATTTCTATCCCGCTTCCTAAAGATAAAGGATTAAAAATGAGGAATGTTATGCAACAAATGGTAGATAAATCTTATTTCCTTTCTAAAGAAAAGATAGAGAGTATCAAACATTGGAGGTCGTATCAGAATCCTTTACGTAGTATTTTGTTACCTCAATCTAAGTCTCCTACACTTACTGCAAGAGGTGCATGAGAAGATCATAGTTGAATGATATTAGTTTGGGATAAATGAAGAATTAGAAAAATCACTCCTTTAGAATGTGAAAGATTACAAACCTTACCTGATAATTATACTGCAGGAGTAGACAAGTCTCAAAGATATAAGATGTTATGAAATTGATGGACTGTAGATGTGATAGCTCATATTTTTAAATCAATTCTAAAATAAAATATGAAAAGGAAATGGGATTGGGATAGAATAAAAGCTGATTTTCTTGTTAGTGAATATGATGATGTGAAATCATTTTTTAATCATTTATGAATCAGTTATGAGTCAGTTAACTGAAAAAAATATAAATGATGGGCAAAAGCTAAAGCTGAATACAAGAAAACTATTATTGATAAAGCTTTAGAAGAAGCTGCTAGAAAGAAAGCTAAAGATATAGAATTAGATATTGATGACTTAAAATTCTTGGAGTCTTGAGTTGTGAAAGTAGCAAAGCAAAAATTAATTAGACATAGTAAATGAAAAAAAGTGGATACAAGACTTAAAGAAATATGGGATATCGCAAGAGAAGGATTAGGTAAAAAAGATGAGAAAGAAAATGAGAAATTCGAGCCATTTAATAATTATATGATTGTAAATGTCTGAGAAAATAAGGACAATAACAGCTAATTTTACACCTAAACAAAAAATTTTATGGGAGGCTTTTATTAATCCTCAAATCACAGAAATTCTTTATTGATGATGAGCAAGATGATGAAAATCTCGATGAGTATGAGAAATAATTTCATTTACTTGTATTACTATTCCAGGAATCGTCCGATTAGTATGAAGAAGAGAATGGGACGATCTAAGAAAAACAACACTTAATACTATTCTTAAAGTCTTAAATTCTAAAGGGATGAAAGAATGAAGAGAATATAAACTGAATATGCAGACAAAAGAACTCCATTTCTATAATGGTTCTAAACTCTATTTTGTTCCCTTAAAAGATATCCCATCAGATCCTGAATTTAATCGATTATGAGGATATGAAATCACGTATTGATATGTTGATGAAGCTCAAGAAGTTAATAGAAAAGCTATCAATATTATCTTGTCTAGATGTACAGAAAAAGTGAAGGAATATAATCTTAAAGGTAAAGTTATTATGACCTGTAATCCTATGAAATGTCATTTATACAATGATTTTATTAGGCCACAAAGTGAATGAACTTTATCAAAAGATAGGATCTTTATTCCTGCATTATATAAAGATAATCCGTTTATTGATCATAAGAAATATGAAGAAGGATTAATGAGAGCAGATAAAATAACTAAAGAAAGACTCCTTTATGGAAACCGAGAATATGATGAGGATCCAACAAAACTTTATGAATATGATGATATCTGTGATCTTTTTAGCAATAGCTGAGAAGGGTGAGAGAAATATATTACAGCAGATATTGCAAGATTATGAAACGATAAAACAGTAGTAATTCTTCGAGAAGGATTTATCTGAAGAGTCTTCTCATTTACTAAGAATAGAACTACCGAAACCTCTAATATTATTAGATGATTACAAGAACAATATTGAGTTAAGAATTCTCATACCATATGTGATGAAGACTGAGTAGGATGATGAGTAGTAGATCAGTTAGGTTGTAAGTGATTTGTAAATAATTCCTCCCCTATCCTTTCAGAGGAAGAAAAGACAATAAGAAATTATAAAAATCTGAAAGACCAATGTTATTTTGAATTAGAAAATATTATCTCTTCATGAAAGATGAAGCTCATTGTTACAAACGATAATGATAAAGAAACTATTATAGAAGAATTAGATGTGATAAAACAAAAGAATCCTGATAAAGAATGAAAATTACAGATTATTACTAAAGAAGAAATTAAAAAACTCATTAATAGATCTCCAGATTTTGCTGATAGTATTGCTATGAGAATGTGGTTTGAACTTAACAAAACACCAGATGTTCAGATTTATTTCATTTAATTAATTGAAATGTTTTTTTCACCAGAATATCGAGAACCAAAACCTCCTGAGTGACGACCACTAGGAAAGATGGCTCTTTATTATAAACAATCATTTAAAATGCAGTGTTTTATTTTTCTTAAATATAGAAAAAAACGATCAAGAAGTTCTATTAAGAAATATCTTTTTATAAAAGAAGATGATACCTATTATAAGTATTCTCGTATTGCTAAGGATATTGTTAATGAAGCCTATTGAAATCAAGATATTAAATCGTTATAAAGAAGTTGCACTGAATTGTGCACTGCTGAAATGTAAATTGCCAAGGCTCTTCGTTGTGATAACGAGGAGTCTTTTTCTTTTTAGCAGGTTTGTTAAAAGTAAAAAAGCATTGAAAAGAAATTCTCATCAATGCTTTAAATTTTTTAAGACCGTTAAGCGACTAAACTTTTATAAATCCGCTTCACGGTTTCAATGTCCATCATGCCAGTCTTTAAGTTGCCGACATCCTCACTTGTGTGTTTCTTCATCACTTTAATCAGATGAATACACTTTTCTCTACCGCAGCCTTTTACAGCACCATTCTGATCAAATACTGCATTGTAGGCATCTTTTAATTCTTGAAGTTCTTTTTCACTCATATGTTACCAGTATTTTTTTGTTTAACATGTTTGTTAGAGTAAATACTATACATATTTAGATTTTCAATTAAAGAGTATTCTAATCACTCCGATTTTTAGGAGTAAGACTATCAGATTTTTTGATTTTTTTCTAGATTCCATGATAAGTAATGTATCTTTATATCCTTAGAAAAGATATATGCTCTTTCCATGAAAAAAAGTAGGAGTCTGAGTAAGTATTGAAGATATCAGATGAGAAAAAAAGCTTCCAATTCAATATTGGTTTGCTTGGACTGATAACACCTTCTCTGATAAAGCTACAATAGAATCAGATAGTTGAGTAACTGATACTCTAGTTGATGCGATTAATTCTCAAGTAACTAAAACTTGGTCTGAAGGAACAATAGGAGGACAAGTCTATCCAAATGGAATCTGATTTTTCTTAAAAGCTTTACTTTGAAATGTTGTAAGTGATTGAGAAGATTGAATCTATGAACATATTTTTACTCTTTTAGAATCTAATACGCATCCAACATTAACAGTTGGAATAAATACTCCTTTATGAGGGACGGCTTATGCTCTTGCTAATATTGAAAGTATGGATTTTACAGCTGAAGTAGGATGAAAATTTACGGTATCAATTAATCTGAAAGCTAAAAAAGGAGAAGAAGCAACACATACTGTTTCATATCTTGATGAACATGGATTTGTAGCTAATATGTTGAAGGTATTTATTGCTGATAATATAGCTTGATTAGACCTAGCAGAAAATATCTGTTTACAGTCTATTACTGTTTCATTTAAGAAAGAAATCAAAGATATTGAATGTTTATCCTCTGTTGATCCTATTGATTATATTAATGCTAATTTCTCAATTGAGGGAAGTATGGAGATGTTATTTGAAAACAATACCTATAAAGATTATTTC
>Ga0247610_10009125_pt1 | contig 10029 bp, 4 predicted proteins | sample 174DNAGHGhighgp2_FD_193483 | JGI IMG/M metagenome (GOLD analysis project Ga0247610, IMG submission 193483) | Sheep rumen microbial communities from Palmerston North, Manawatu-Wanganui, New Zealand - 1742 DNA GHGhigh gp2 | ecosystem: Host-associated > Mammals > Digestive system > Stomach > Rumen ... | reverse complement strand
AAAACCCATCACATCAATATGCCGCTGCGGGCACTTACACCGTGACCCTTACCGTAAACACAGGCGGCCATTGCACCAGCACAAAAACCCAAACCGTCACCGTGTACACCCAACCTGCCGCCAATGCCGGCCCAGACCAGACCATTCCTTACGGAAGTAGTGCACAATTGAGTGGCTCGGGCGGTTCCGGAACGTTTAACTTCCACTGGGAACCAGCCAATATGGTGACCAACCCCAACGCCCAAAACACGCAGACCGTTACCTTGACCCAAGACCAAACCTACACACTCACCGTCACCAATCCCCAAGGAGGATGCTCCAGCACCGATGAAGTGACCATCCACATCAGCGGCAGTGCCATGACAGTCAATGCAGGTCCTGACATCAGCATCTGTCAAGGAGGTAGTGGGGAAATCTACGTTAGTGCAGGCGGAGGGACAGGCAACCTTACCTACTCGTGGACACCCACTACAGGTCTCAGCAACCCTAATATCTCCAACCCCATTGCATCTCCATCCCAAACCACCACATACACCTGTCATGTCACCGATGGTCAAACCTCACAAAATGTAAGCGTCACCGTAACGGTGAATGATGTCATTGTCGAAAACGAATACATGACCATCTGCCCCGGTGAGGTCTATCAGTGGCACGGACAGCCTCACAACGAAGCCGGAACATACCAGTTCGACACCGTCACCAGCCAAGGATGCGACAAAACCATATACTTGCACCTCGACCAATACCCCTCCTATGACGAAACAACAATAAATGCTGCTATCTGCTCTGGTGAAAGCTATTACTTCTATGGGACCGAATACACTACTTCTATCAACACATACGTTACCGACCAGACTATACATGGCTGCGACAGTATCGTAAGACTGAATCTGACCGTTTGGCCTGAACACGAAGATACAGAATTATATGTCACCGTATGCGAAGACCAACTCCCGTACGAGTTTTATGGTTTCGAATTCTACAGCGAATGCATACACACCTATCACGATACCGACATCCATGGTTGCGATAGTACCGTACGGCTCTATCTATCTATCAGCGACTATTACATGCCTGCAGTCCAAACAGAGTACATTTGCTATAATGAAGGTGAAACGCCCACTTTCGACTGGAATCCTATTGGATCATACCACTTTGACCTTCATGAGGAAGGCTTTTACTCAGACACTTTAGACACCCCAGATTCAGACTGCGAAGGTATATTCCGTCTTGATCTACATTTCATGCAGATTCCTGAGGTGATACACACTTATGACACTGTATGTGACTTTTATCATTGGGATGCCAATGAAGAGGATTATACCGAATCCATTGAAGATGAACATCGCGTTTCGCTGGCGCCTTTCCCATGCTATCAAGTTTACAAACTCCATCTCATCGTCAACCACGAAAGCACCAATAACACAAGAACTGTTGATGGCATCCAAGACAACATCTGCGATGTTTACCCTTACCACAACTCTAATATCAACCCCTATATTGCCGATGGAGACACACTCTATTACTACAAGAACATCGACACCACGTTTATCGGCAAAACTCCCGAAGGATGTGACTACAGAGAACATCTTCAAATCAAAAACCTGCAATACACGCCCCACCCGGTAATCTACTGCCCCGACCTCAGCATCCCTAATCCCCACTGGCCCATCACCGCGACGGAGTTCAATGTGAACCGTTATACCTACCGCGTATCAGACACCGTATCCGACATCTCCAGATGGAACCTCGGCCAATGCAAATGGGAAATCTCCAAGAACAGCTGGCGCATCGTCCCCAACCCCTCCGGAAACGACCCACTCGAATGCATAGTCTACGCCATGGACTGGGTGCCCGACTCCATCTGCCTCAGCTTCAAGGCCGTCAACAGCTGCTCCAGCAGCGAGGGCGTGCTCGCAGAATACTGGCTCCATCCTTCTTTCTATGGCGTGGAAGAACAAGAAGCCTATCCTGCCTCTGTCAGTGTCATACCCAATCCCAACAATGGACAGATGCGACTGCAATTCGACAACATACAAGGTGACTTGGATATAAAGGTGTACAGTTTGACAGGTACCCTAGTAGATGCTTTCGAATTGAAATCCATCGAAGTCGGCCAAAGCCATGAGTATTCAATGAAACGACTGATGAACGGCATCTATTTCTTCACCATCAGCGATGGTAAGCGAAGCGTCACCAAGAAAGTCGTTGTCATCCATTAAACTGAGCCATACAATAATACCAATCGCATAGAGTTATATATTAGACATAACCGAGATGAACAGATTTATAAAAGTTGCAATTGCCGTCCTACTGCTGACGGTCATGCCATTGAAACTATGGGCACAAACGCCCTATAGACAATATGCCGACGAAGGCATCTTGTTGAACTTTTTCGAGATCGGCAACCCTGATTTCAGGTTATTCTTACTGTATAACCTCGTTCAAGACGACCGCTTCGTCATTACCCCTGATGAGCAATTTGGCTTGTTCACCCTCACCCCCAGCAGCGATGGGCAAGAAGAAAATTTTCTTGAAGCATTTGAGGCCTTCTACAGTGATGCCTTTGCCAACTTCAGGGTCATCGACAAGGTATTTCTTCAGGATCTTGTCACCCAGTGGAAATCAGCCGTTCCACCCACACATTTCGCCTCCATCACTATGGATCTTGCCCTAGGTAGAGCCCCTACCATCAACAACCATTGTGTGGATTCCGACCCGTTTTGCACCTCCGACTTAATCCAGTTTCAGGCCGCCACCACATCTCAAACGGCTGATGATCTTGAAGGTACCTATTTCGACGATGGCTGCATCGGCAGTTCCTTCAACCCATCCTGGTACCACATGCGAATCAACACGCCAGGGCAATTCATCATCCACATGGAAGGCCGAGACCCCGATACGGGTGAAGAAAGAGACATTGACTTTTGCATGTGGGGTCCATTTGACGACCCAACAGCACCTTGCGTGAGCCAATTGACTACAGACAAAATTATTGACTGCAATTATTCCGCTCATTTTTCAGAAGATATCTATCTAGGCTTTCGTGAAAATGAGCACGAACACCAAGCAGATCATGGAACTGTCAATTATCACATTCCAGAGACCGGAGAGTACTACATCGCAATGATTTGCAACTTCTCGCGCCAGCCTTGTGTCATCACATTCACAAAAGCTGAAAACTCTGGCCCCGGTACCACCGACTGTGGCATCCTTCCCGGCATTGCCACCAATGACGGCCCTTATTGCGTTGGCGAGACTATCCAATTGTCAGTCACCACACAAGCTGGTGCCACCTATAGTTGGTCAGGCCCCAACGGATTCATTTCCAGTGAACAAAATCCCAGCATTCCCGACTGCACCTTTGAAATGGGGGGCACCTACACTTGCGTCACGGCCGTTGACGGACAAACCACCTCTGGCAGCACCGAAGTCGTCGTATTTGCCGAGCCCATTGCTGACTTCAGTTTCAACAATGTTTGTGAAGGCAATGTCACCCAATTGACCAGCACCGCAGTAACAGAACCTGCTGGCCACGAAATCGCTAGCTACCATTGGGACTTCGGCGACGGCGAGACCTCCGAAGATCAAAATGTGAACCACACCTACGCAACAGCAGGTGAATATCAAGTGACCCATAGCATTCTGGTTGGCAGCAGATGCGCTGACGAAATCACCAAAACCGTGACCGTCTATGCCCAACCGATTGCCGATGCGGGCGAAGACCAAAGCTTACCTTATCCTGGCCTTTCGGCACAATTGAGCGGCACAGGTGGCGGTAGCGGTTTCACCTACCACTGGGAGCCTTCCAATATGGTGCTGAATCCAAATAATGCAAGTACCCAAACCGTGACTTTATTTGAAACTCAAGGTTATATACTGACAGTCACCAACCCTCAAGGTGGTTGCACCAGTACCGATACGGTCTTCGTATACATCGGCACCGCTCCCCTAAATGTGGATGCCACAGCCTCTCCCAATGCCCTTTGTTTGGGTGAAAGCACACAATTGCATGTCGATGCTGATGGCGGTTCTGGCGACTTCACTTATTCGTGGATCAGTAGTCCCAGCGGCTTCACCTCGAACCAGCAGAATCCCATGGTCACCCCACCACAAACCTCAACTTATACATGCACAGTAACCGACAACGTAACCACTGAAGTTAAACAAAAAAACGTCACGGTTACAGTCAATATGCCAAAAACCCTTGAGCCTAAAACAATTCGAGGTGAGTGTAATGTCGTTTCCGACATTTGGGAAGATGAACAGGGCAATATTCAGCCTTACGAATTCCATAAAGACACCACCTATACTTTTAATGGCTTGACCGAAGCAGGCTGTCATTTGGAACAAACATATTACATTGAGGCCATGCAGTATTCTCCCGCCCATTACATCGAAAGTGACGACCCAAATCCCCACTATCCCATCACAGCCACAGAGTTCAATGTGAACCGTTACACTTACCATGTGTATGATACCATTTCCGACACCACTGCCTGGCATCTCGACCAATGCAGATGGGAAATCTCCAAAGACAGTTGGCGCCTAGTACCCAACCCTAATGGAAACAATCCTCTTGAGTGCACGGTATATGCCATGGACTGGACGGAGGACACCGTCTGGCTTTGCTTCACGGCGGTGAACGACTGCGATAGCGTGACGAAGAGGTACGACCTCCATCCCTCTTTCTACGGCATTGAGGAAAACGAAGCCTACCCTGCCTTAGTAAGCATCATCCCCAACCCGAACAACGGCCACATGCAGTTGAAGTTTGAGAACATGGAAGGCCGTATGAGCATCAAAGTGTACAATTCAACGGGTATCCTTGTAGACAGCTTTGAGATCCAATCCTCTTCTGGAGAAACGTATGATTATTCCGCGAAACGCCTTAACAACGGCATATACTTCTTCAACATCACTGACGGCAAAAGAGCTGTCACCAAAAAAGTCGTTATCATTAACTAATCTTTATGAAAACACAAATGCATCGTTTCAGAAAAAAAGCATTGGCAATTACCACTATAGCTGCCTGCTCGCTCTTTTTTGTGGCTTCGTGCCAAAAACACGAAGACCTAAATCCAACTCCTGAGGAACTCGACACCATTAACGCACATTCGATTGACTATGCCTTGCAGGTCATTCCTGACATCCATGAGGTGATACCTATGGATCTCATTGAGGCGATGAATGCGGTGCATGACACCATTAACGGAACACCTACAGTCGTATGTGCCCTCCATTTTGGCGACAATCCACCTTCTTTAGTATTTAAACAAAATGACTCTCTGCTTGGGTTTATGAAAGATGTTTTTATTGTTAAGGAATATCTCCCTATAGACCCAAGTTGTGGCTACCGATACATTTGTTACCCTGGCAAGCCCCAATTATCCACTAATTGCTTCCGCTTTCATGACCAACACAGAGGAATTGCCCAAGTGGATTACAAATACAACTACATCAAGCCTGAACAAGAAGGCCCAAATAACTACGCCTATGAACTGTCCATAGTTTCAGACTCTGTTTTCATTATGGGCGAGGGGAACGATTTCACTGTTTATTATTCGCAAAAGAGAAGTTTTGAGGCATCACCAAACAATGACAACCCCAATTATATGTATCCTAGTGAGTATGTCATCCTATCTGGTACAGTAACAAACGGCGGAATTAGCAATTTGTATTTTGGCACCAAGATTAAAAATTACGATAATCCCGATCCTATTGTGATTGGCGAACGCTTTCAAAATGTAAACGACATATTGATTACACACAAAGAATTTGTTCCTTTCCAATACTGGGACCCCAACCAATCATTCACCAACTAGAATTCAAAAATGAAAAAGCAGCATATCCTTCTTTCGTGCCTTTTGGCTTTTATTTGCAGCACAGCAACAGCACAATTCAATAAGGCCCTGCCCAATATGAGAGGCAACGGACAAGTGAACGACGCTAAAGTCAACATTGGTATACTCGGCGGAGGCAACTTCACCCACTGGCAACATTTTGATAGTTCCCAAGCCTCCGACTGGTATTTGGCTTCCTATAAACCCACACTTCGCTTGGGGTATTTTGGAGGCATTGCCGTGGAGTATATGTGGAAAAGCGACCTCTCTTTGGGTCTTAATGTCATCTACGAGCAGCACAACGTAGGCCTGAACTATCTGAATGAAAGCTTCCCGACTGCTCTCAACCATCACATCAAAAGAAAGTATGACCTCACTGCCGACTACAATTCCATTGAAGCCTACATACCTGTGACCTACTACATCTCCACAGGCTCCAAGAACCTCAAGCCCTATTTCTTCGTCGCCCCGCGCTTCTCATACATTCTTGGCGGTACTATGGAGTACACACGAACCGATACAGACCAAACAGGTCAAGTCATCAACACCCCCCTATCTTTAAATGCCGATTTTAGCGAAATCACCTACGCTTCGTATTATGGTCCATTCACTTTATTTGGCAACGATTATGAGATTGATATGGGGAAGTTGAACATAGGGCTCATGGCAGGTGTCGGCACACAACTCAGATTCAACACAAACAACTACTACTTCCTTCTCAAGCTCGATTTGTCAGCCAATGTGAATGGCTTCCAAACCTTCACAAAATATGCTTTGATGAATGAATTCAACCATTTGAGATACAGTGCTGATGCGCATATTACAGCTACCTTTATGCTTCCTATCAAGAAACGCTTGATTGGGGCTTGCATCAGGTGGGGTGAGTATGATTGAGTTTAGAGTTTAGAGTTTGTGATAATATGATTAAAGAATAAGGGTGTATTGTAGAATGGAATAACGCAAAAAATCATATCACCATGAAACTGCTCCGAATACTATTGACATCACTCTTTGCCTGTCTTTTTGCCTTGCCCACGGCATTTTCGCAGGACGTCACCACCCAAGGCACTGAGTTTTGGGTTTCCTTCATTGGAAACGGTTTCAAAACCAGGTTTGACCCATTGACAGGACTTCCAGATTTTACTTGGCTTAGAATACAGTTGATTGTCAGTGCCAAACGAGATTGCAACTGTACCGTCACGAATCCCAATACCAATTATCAGCAGACCTTCCATGTGAATGCCAACAGCACCTATCTGTTTGACGACATCCCTTGGGATGAGGCCTATATGGAACTGGAAGAGCACGGGCAAATCCTGAACAAAGGGCTACGCATCACCGCAGACGATACAGTTTCCGTGTATTGTGCCAACATAGCCGAAGTTTCATTCGACGCTTCCTACATCCTACCGACACCAGCTTTGGGCAACGACTATATCATCCAAACCTACGACCAATCTTCAACCAGCAACGCTTTTTATGGCAATTTTTACACTTCCGCCTTTCTCATTGTTGCCACCGAAGATGGTGAGACCACGGTTGACATCACTCCTACCGTAAACACTTTGGACGGTCATACCGCCAACAATGAATACAGCATCACTTTGCGCAAAGGGGAAACCTATCAAGTGCGTTCCCACAACAACTATTCTGGAAGCCGCGACCTCAGCGGCACGCGAGTGACTGCTCGCGACTGCAAGAAGATTGCCGTGTTCAACGGGAACAACCTCACTATGGTACCCAGTGGAGGCAACGACTCCGACTGCATTTTTGAACAAGCCATGCCCCTGGCGGCTTGGGGAAGAAAGTTTGTCGTCACCGCCTCGCTTGGACGCCAACTCAACGATATCGTTAAAATCACCTCGGCTTACGACAACAATGAAATTTTCAGAAACGGTGAGGTTTTGGCTTCCTTAAATGCCGGTGAGTCCACGACTTTTGAACTAAGGCAGTCGAATAAATCTTGTTTCATTGAAGCCTCACAAAGTTGTGCGGTGTATTTGTACAACCATTCAAAAGATGATGACAGCTGGTACGATGAAGGCACTGGAGCTCCCAGCATGGTGTGGATTGCTCCCATTGAGCAACGCATTAATGAAATCACATTCTCAACATTCAATTATGAGAGCGAACACGACACCCACATAGACGACCATTATGTGAACATCATCGTTAACACAGACGACATTCAAAATGTCTATCTCGACAACGAGCTTTTGCCTTCATCAGAATTTGAGCCCGTGAATGGCACCACGGAGTATCGCTTTATCAGAAAACAGATAGATCACGGTGCTCACCACTTGTCATGCACCAATGGCTTTAACGCCCATGTATATGGTTTCGGCCATGCCAAAGGCTACGCCTATCTCGTAGGATCCAAAGCCACCGACCTTTCCACAACGATTCTCATTAATGATGAAACTGTCCAGCAACTTGACACAATAAGCAGCTGTTCATTGGAATCCATCACCTTTGATGCAGAAATCAACTACCAAAACTTCGAGGTAGAATGGGATTTCGGCGATGGAACACCTCATAGCCATGACATTAATACCACTCACACATACAACAACTACGGAGTATACGAGGTCAACCTCACTGTTACTTCCGAAGAGAGTCCTTGCCAAGAATCGTCCTCAACCACCCAAACCGTTTACATCAAACTATACCACACGTCTGACACAACCCTTTATGCCAGCACTTGCTACAAAGGGCCAAGCACCTATACCGAGGATGGCTTCAACATTCCTTACAACGAGCCAGGCACCTATGAAGGTTCCAAGTCTGTTCTCTCATCACATGGCTGCGACAGTATCGTGCATCTCTTTCTCGAAGTAGGCGAAGTGTTTCATGCCGAACCCGATACAGCTAGAATTTGCTATGACAATAATCATCCCAAAGAATACACATGGGATAAGGACGGTGAGACCTACTTTAACGACACCCTTATCACCAAGACCCTACCCTACGGTGACTGCCAAGGCATCTTCACCCTCGACCTCGGTTTCATCAACAATGATATAAAAGACGAATACGTTCCAAGCAATGAGAACGAAACCGTTTGCAACGAGTACTACTGGCCAATCAATGATTCAATCTATACTAAGTCAGGTGTTAAATACTATGAAGAGGATCTTTCTCCTTTCGAATGCAAGCGATTGCATCAGCTTCATCTGGATCTTTCCTTCACGCCTGACCCTTACATCGATAGTCCCAATCCCAATCCGCACTGGCCTATTACTGCAACCGAATTCAACGTAAACCGCTATACTTACTTTGTGAGAGACAGCATCTCCGATATCAACAAATGGGACATCAACCAATGCAAATGGGAAATCTCAATGGACAGCTGGCGTGTGGTACCCGATGAAGACAACCCGCTCCAATGCTATGTTTATGCCATGGACTGGACCGCCGATTCCATCTGCCTCAGTTTCAAGGCTGTCAATGCCTGTTCTGGTGAAGAGGGTGTGATTGCAGAATATTGGCTCCATCCATCGTTCTACGACATAAATGACAATGTGACAGCTTCGGCTGACTTCAGCGTTATCCCCAATCCCAACCATGGCGAGATGGAACTTCACTTTGAGTATCTGACCGGTATGTTGAACATCAAAGTATATGATATGAAGGGTACGCTCATAGATGTCATCGAGGAATACAACGACTTGGATTCCAAAACTTTGCATTACACTCTGGAGCATACCTCATCAGGCATCTATTTCTTTGTGGCCACCGCCAAAGAAGGCACCATTGCAAAGAAAGTCATCATCGAGTAATCCTCCACTAGATTATATCAACGAAACGGCTGAACTCCAAACGAAGTCCAGCCGTTTCTGATTACAAGGATATGAAAATGAGATTTACTTCTATTTTCTGCTTCAACGAACAGGTGATCCCAAAGCCTTTACCCTGCCACCCACCTTGTCGCCTTCCAACACGGGATTACCGTAATAAGCAATATCACCAGAACCGATGATGCTATATGTCAGTTTGTTGCTGACATTGGCAGTGATGTCACCCGAACCAGCAATGTCGGCTTCCATAACATCTATCGTGCAAGCCAAGTCACAGTCGCCAGAGCCTGCAATACTAATTTCAGCATTGTTTACCATACCACTGTCAATCTTCGCATTGCCCGAACCAGCCACATCCAGTTCTAGTTTGTCGCAAGCAAGGTCAGGCA
>Ga0247610_10009124_pt1 | contig 10031 bp, 4 predicted proteins | sample 174DNAGHGhighgp2_FD_193483 | JGI IMG/M metagenome (GOLD analysis project Ga0247610, IMG submission 193483) | Sheep rumen microbial communities from Palmerston North, Manawatu-Wanganui, New Zealand - 1742 DNA GHGhigh gp2 | ecosystem: Host-associated > Mammals > Digestive system > Stomach > Rumen ... | reverse complement strand
GCATTGAGGATGAAGATTTCAATCTTTACTGCTGTAATTCCTTGTCATTCGATTTCATTAATCTTCAAACCGTTCAAAAGAATGGCGGCTTCGACATCGTTGTTGGAAATCCACCATACGTACGTTCTAAACACATTGATGCCGACACCAGACTGCTACTGTCTCGTTGGCAAACGACACTTGTGGGTAACGCAGATTTATATATTCCTTTCTTTGAGATAGGTATGTCGGCACTGTGCGATAATGGTATTTTAGGCTATATCACAGTAAACACGTTCTTCAAGAGTGTGAATGCACGGAGCCTTCGCAGATATTTCCACGAAAACCAAGTAAGCCTTAGTATCATCGACTTTGGAGAGCAATTAGTTTTCAAAAAAAAATTGGCATACACTTGCTTGACTTTCCTTTCCAAGACACAAAGAGATTCTATTCTCTACACAAAAGCAGATTTAGCTGACGTTAAAGCCCAGAATAATTTTGTCTATAGTCGTATCAACTACAATATCCTAGATGACCATAGAGGATGGAATCTGAATCATAGCGAGGTTTTGAACAACATTCGCCTAATAGAGAATGCTGGCGAAGCCCTTGGTGATTTGTACGTCATAAAGAATGGCATAGCGACATTGGCAAATGATGTATTCATCTTCCGTCCTGCACGAACAGATGAGAGTTATTTTTACCTTACTCGTAAAAATCGTGAATACCCCATTGAAAAAGGTATTTGCCGAGACATCATCAAGCCTAACATTCTGAAGACAGAGGCAGAAATTGCAGAAAAGGAAGAAAAAATAATCACTCCTTACGATGACAATTCTAATGTCATAGCAGAGGATTTTTTCATCAACAATTATCCCAAAGCATACGCCTACTTGCAATCATGTAGGGATGTATTAGATGCTCGCGATAAAGGAGAAGGTGATTATGGAGCATGGTATGCGTTTGGACGTACTCAAGCCATTGCCGATAGTGGTAAGAAGTTGCTTTTCCCATATATGAGCGATCTTCCACATTTTGTTTATATGCCTCAAAAGGATATGATGATCTACTGCGGTTACGCCATATACAGCGAATCGGAAACAGAACTATTGTTCCTAAAACGGATTCTTGAATCCAGTGTGTTCGACTATTACATGAAGCATACCAGCAAACCCTATTCTACAGGTTACTATTCATACGCCAAAAACTATGTAAAATCATTTGGAGTCTATCCTTTTAGCAAAGAACAAAAAGAACATATTTTATCAATAAAGACAAAATCTGAAATAGATAAATATATAACTAAAATATATAATCTAACTATATGACAATTTACTATCGGGATAAATCCTTACACTAAACTTTTAATTTACAATTTATTATGAACATTTTTAAGAAAACAGCTTTATTGCTCTTCGCTGGTGCAATGGCATTGCAAATTTCGGCGCAGCCTGGCGGACCGCAGGTTCAGTCGCCAGTTGTCAACAAAGACAACACCGTGACATTCAACTACTTAAACAAAAACGCACAGAAAGTGGAAGTTGACGTTCAGTTTGCTGGCCGCCACGAGATGAAGAAGGACGACAAAGGCGTCTGGACAATCACCCTCGGCCCCACCACACCTGACATTTACCCCTACTGCTTTATTGTTGACGGTATGCAGGTTATGGACCCGCAGAACGCCGAATGGTTCCCAAACGAGGGCTTCAAAAACAGCCTTCTGGATATGCGCGGCGACTTCAACCTGCCCCACGCGCTCAAAAACGTTCCTCACGGCAGCGTTGAGTATGTAACTTACTGGTCCGACGCAGCCAGAACCTACTGCAAGGCAATCATTTATGTTCCGCCTACCTACTACAACGGCAAGAACGCCAGTTACCCTGTAATGTACCTTATCAGCGGCACAACCGACACCGAAGAGGTGTATTTCAAGGTGGGCAAGATGAATCTGATTCTCGACAACCTGATTGCCGCCGGCAAGGCCAAAGAGATGATTATTGTTCTGCCCTACGGCAACCCCAACCGCATTGCTGGCGAGGGCGACACTCCCGCTATGCAGTTCGATATGTTTGGCAAGGATTTTCTCGACTACCTTATGCCGTTTGTTGAGAAGAACTACCGCACTATCAACGATGCCGCTCACCGCGCCATTGGCGGATTCTCGCGCGGCGGCAACCAGGCTCTGAGCATTGGCCTGAACAACTTGGACAAATTCTCGCACCTCTGCTCCTACAGTTCGTTCACCCAACTGCGTCCTGGCCAGTTGGACGATGCCAAATCACTGAATGCTAAAATAAAACTCTTCTGGCTCGGTGTTGGCAGCGACGACTTCCTCTACGGCAACGCCCGCGATTTTATGGTTGAACTCGACAAGCACAACATTAAGAATATGAAGATTATAACCTCCGACAAGCACGGCCACACCTGGATGAACGCGCGTTTCTTCCTTGAGGAATCGCTTCCGCGCCTGTTCCAGGCCAATCCCTACAAGGGCGCCAATATGAAGGTTACTCTTCCCGAAGCCAAACAAGACCAGCAGTTTACACCTGGCGTAATGGCTCGTCTGTTCCCGAAACCTGTTGTTTCGCCCGAATACTACAAAGACGGCAGCGTAACATTCCGAATTAAGGCCGAAAACGCAAAAGAGGTTAAACTCGACCTCAACCAACTGTTTGGCGGACAGAAGACTATGACCAAAGATGCCGATGGCGTTTGGAGCATTACCATTGCCACCGACCGCCCCGACATTTACCCTTACAACTTCATTGTTGACGGCACCGCCATTTGCGACCCGAACAATATGGACATTTTCCCTAACGAGGGCTTCAAAGGCAGCCTTGTCGATATTCGCGGCAAAGAGCCTGGACTGCAGGATATTCAGAAAGTTCCGCACGGCACTGTGGCATATCGCTTCTACCACTCCAACACTCTCGGTATCGACCGCCCAATGTGCGTTTACACACCCGAAGGCTACAAACCCGATGGTAGTGAGAAGCTTCCCGTGCTCTACCTAATTCACGGAATGACTGATACTTACGAAACTTGGTTCAAAGTGGGCCACGCCAACACAATCCTCGACAACCTGATTGCACAAGGTCTGGCCAAACGTATGATTGTGGTTATGCCATACGCAAACCCATATCCCGAAATGATTCTGCAAGGCAAGGCCGAGCGTTACAACGCAATGGACACCAAAAAGATTGTTGACGAAATCACCAAAGAGGTTGTGCCGTATATCGAGAAGAATTACAATGTTTTGGCTGATGCCGACAACCGCGCCATTGCAGGCTTCTCGCTCGGCGGCCGTCAGACATTGGCAACAGGCCTGGGCAACCCCGATATGTTCCATTACGTAGCCGCATTTGCCCCTGCAATCTTCGGCAACGAGTATGAGACCAACTTCCAGAACGGCACCTACGCCCCCATTGCTGACCTTCAGAAAAAACTGAAATTTATGTTCCTGGGCACTGGCACCGAAGATTTCCTGATTCAGGCTTCGCGCGGCCTTGACAAATACCTGACCGACCAAAACCTGAAACACACATTCTACAATCCTGGCGGCGGCCACACCTGGATGAACTGCCGCGACTACCTTGAACTGACCGCAAAAGAGTTGTTCAAGTAGGGATGCAGCGTGCCACGTCCCACGTAGAGACACACCGCGTGTGTCCGAATTGAGGATGCAAACACAACAGAAAAGCCCTCGGCAAATGCGCCGGGGGCTTTTTTGTGACCGCGCCAAAAGGTTGCCAACATTGAAACTTATTGTAGCTTTGCAGAAAACCTCACATATAACGTTGCAATATGAAGGAAATAGTGCGAAAAACTTTTATCAATTATTTGATAATTACCACATTACTTAGCATAATCCTATTTTTCTCAACTACAGCAAACTGCGGTGTAAGCCTCAATCTCACATCAGTTTTATACATATTTTTCTCGACAATTTGCCACAGCGCCATAATCATGCTTGTGCCCGGCTTGATATCGCTACTGCTGAAATTCACGTTTCCGAAATACAACGTCGCTGAAATAACACTGGCAATAATCGCCTCGCTCATTCAAATTATCGCAGTGGTCGATTATTTTGTTTTCGCATTCTATCGGTTTCACATAAATGGCTTTGTATTAAGTCTTTTGACTGGTCCGGCGGCGAGCCAGATTTTCGTGTTCGACGCCATTCTTATCTTGAAATCGGCAGCCATTGTTGTGATTGTTTTGGCGATAAACCTGTTTCTGATTTTAAAGGCTGCCAAATATATCGACAATAAAATCAGCAAAATACAATATTTGGTTATCGGATTATGCGTTTGCGCGATTGGCGCGAATATCATGCACGCCTACGGAGCCGCCACCCTCAACCGCCAAATAATCAAGTGTAATGAAACCATCCCCTACTATTATCCCATAAGGGCAAACACTCTTTTAAGCAAACTCGGAATAGTTGATTTACAGAAAGTTCAAGCCACAAAGGTTGACAGCGGAGTGCTCAACTACCCGAAGGCCGAACTTGTTTGGAACGACACCGTGACTCCTCCTAACATTATTCTGATAATGATTGACTCGTGGAACCGACGGACTTTCAACAGCGTTGTTGCCCCCAATATCATGAACTTTGCCGGCAAATGCATCAACTACTCGAACCATGTGAGCTCGAGCAATGGCACGCAAGGCAGTCTGTTCACCATTTTCACATCGCTTTCGTCGTACTATTGGCAAGATTTCGAGATGAATAATATAAGCCCGATTTTCTCCGACAGGTTGAAACATTTGGGCTATGATGTCCAGACGTTCCCTGGCGCAACACTCCGGAGTCCCGCATTCAACCGTGTTCTGCTCAACAACTTCCCCGACATCAACACCGACACCGAAGGCGAAACCGTTTACGAGCGCGACTGCAACCTCACCCGGAATTTCATTAACTATCTCGACACTTCCAAACTCGACAGGCCCCTATTTGCCTGGCTTTTCTACGACCTCGCTCACTCATTCGAGATGCCGAAAGAGCGTCAGTGGAAGTTCCAACCATCGTGGGAGTTTGCCGACTACACAAAACTCAGCCGCGACTTAGACCCCGAGCCGTTTTTTAATCTTTATCAAAACGCTGTATATCAAGACGATTCGTTAGTTGCAATGGCTCTGCAGAAAATTGAGAGCAAGGGGCTTCTCGAAAACTCCATCATACTCATTTGCGGCGACCATGGGCAGGAGTTCAACGATAACAACATGAACTTCTGGGGTCACAACGGCAACTTCTCCGACATTCAGATTGGCACAAACTTTTTGTGGTATTCGCCTGAATGTCAACCACAAACAATTAAATACCGGACTTCGCACTACGACATTTGCCCAACTATTCTGAAACAGTATCTCGGTCTCGACTCGGAATGCGAAGATTTTGGTTGCGGCAAAATGCTATCCGACAGCTCCGACCGCGACTGGCTTCTTGTGGGAAGCCGCGACAATTTTGCCTTCATTCATAAAAATCACATTTACGAGAAACGGCCGTCGGGCTACTTTTTCGCTACCGACGAGCATCTGAACGAGCTCCCGCACGACTCTATCGACTACAATCTTTTGAACGAGCAGATTAAGAAAATCGGCAGTTTCTACAAATAACAACTACCGATAAAACAAATGCCAATATCATTGGCTGCAAACTAAAAACCCCGAAAAGCACGTGCCTTTCAGGGTTTTCTATTGAATTCAATTATTCAATCCGTTAATCAATTATCGATTACACCCAACGCAAGAGCGGAACATCCTGACGGTGCGGCAGATCGGCGTTCTTGGCGAACAAGCGCACACCATAGTCGTACGAACCCGGATGGTTGAGTTTGAAGTCGATTTCGAAGAAGGCCATCGTATCAACGTGCTTGTTAAGTTTCAGCTCCTTGCGGTCGAGCAACTTGGTGCAGTTTTGGTCCATAATAACCATCTCCACGCCTATATCGTTGATATCAAAGTCTTTGATATCGACAATCACCTCACCGTGATAGTTCTGACCGGCTTTGAACTCTGTCTTAAGGGTGCTTGGGAAGTCAACCGAAACAACCTCAATCTTATCCCAGTTCTCGTAGATTTTGTTCTTCCAGCGCGACAGGTCACGAGCCACTTTGAAGTTGTCAGCAATAACCTTGCTGCTGCGGGCGTACAACGGCGAATAGTATTTGTTGATATAGTCGTCGAGCATACGCTTTGTTGTGAAATGCGGCGCAATGCCTGCAATCGAGCGTTTAATGTACTGAACCCACTCGGTCGGGATGCCAAAGTTGTTGCGCTGATAGAACAATGGGATAATCTCGTTCTCAAGGATGCTGTAGATTGTAGCAGCGTCCAACTCGTTCTGGAACTGTTGGTTCTGATAGGTCTGCTCCTGCGGAAGTGCCCAGCCAGCCTTCTCTTTGTAGCCCTCAACCCACCAGCCGTCGAGCACGCTGAAGTTCAGCACGCCGTTCATCTCGGCTTTCTGACCACTGGTACCGCTGGCCTCCAACGGACGAGTCGGGTTGTTCAACCAAACATCGACACCGCGAACCAAACGTTTTGCAAGGTCCATATCGTAGTTCTCAAGGAACAGAATCTTGCCCACAAACTCTGGACGGCGCGAAATCTCGACAATGTTCTTAATCAAATCCTGACCAGCTTTGTCGTGCGGGTGAGCCTTGCCTGCAAACAGGAACTGAACAGGGCACGACGGATTGTTCACTATTTTTGCCAGACGGTCGATGTCGCTGAAGAGCAAGTGAGCGCGCTTATAGGTTGCAAAGCGGCGTGCGAAGCCGATTGTCAGAGTATGCTCATTGAGTCGGCTCAAAGTCTCAACAACATATTTCGGGCTTTCGTGACGCATAATCGAGCTCTTCTCGAAGCGGGTCTTAACGTAGTCGATCAACTTCTTACGCAGTTGGTTGCGCAAATCCCAGATAACGCTGTCCTGAACGTCGAAAATCTTCTCCCAATATTTGGTGTTCGATTGGTCTTGCATAAAGCCGTCACCGAAGGTGCTCTCATACAGACGGCGCCACTCCTTGGCAGCCCATGTCGGCATGTGAACGCCGTTGGTCACATAGCTGATATACAACTCGTTGGTCGAGAAGCCCGGCCACATATATTTGAACATGTCTTTGGTCACATCGCCGTGCAGCATCGAAACGCCGTTCATCTCCTGCGAAGTGCGGGTTGCCAGAACGCTCATCGAGAACTTGCCATCGGGTGCAAGACCAAGGTTCATAAAGGTGTCCCAGTCGATTTTCAAACGCTCGGGAACAGGGCGCAGATAGGTGCGAATCAAGTTCTGGTCGAAGGCGTCGTGACCTGCGGGCACTGGTGTGTGTGTTGTAAAGAGCGACGAAGAGCGAACAACCTCAAGTGCCTCATTGAAAGTCAGATTCTCGTGCTGAACATAGTCCGACAAGCGCTCAACGTTAATCATTGCGGCGTGTCCCTCGTTGCAGTGGAACACATTCGGTTTGATATTCATTGCTTTAAGCGCTCTGATACCGCCCATACCGAGCAACATCTCCTGCTTCAGACGATTCTCCCAATCGCCACCGTAGAGCTGCTGCGTAATGGCGCGATCCTCTGAGCTATTGTCGGGATGCTCTGTATCAAGCAGATACAAAGGAATACGACCAACCTGCACTTTCCAAATGCGTGCCTTAACCATACGGCCTGGCAGGTTGAGCGATATTGTGAGCTGACGTTTGAACTCGTCAAGAACAGCAGAAATCGGCAGATTGTCCATATTCTGCGGAATCAGACTTGCCTGCTGCTCACCCGAAACTGTCAGTTCCTGAGTGAAATATCCGTATTTATAAAGGAATCCGACGCCAACCATCGGCATATTCGAGTCGCTGGCCTCTTTCAGATAGTCGCCTGCCAGAATGCCCAGACCGCCCGAGAAAATCTTCAGGTTGTCGGTCAGGCCGTACTCCATGCTGAAGTAGCCCACAAGCGGCATATTCTTGCGCGGTGCAACGCTCATGTATTCGGCAAAGTTCTTCGATACCCGGTCGAATTTAGCCAGAAAAGCGGTGTCGTTCTCGAGTTCGGCCAGACGGGCTGTCGAGACAACTTTCAACAATGCTATCGGGTTCTTCTCAACCTTTGACCACAGTTCGGGGTCAATGTACTTGAACATTTCGATTGCCTCGTAGTTCCAGCACCACCACAGGTTATTTGCAAGGTTATCCAGATTTTTCAGCCTTTCGGGAAGGTCAGAGTGGATAACCATTTTCTTCCAAATTGGTTCGTTACTCATAAGTTTTTGTCTATTATTAAAATTATTGTTTGTATGCGTTGTTTGGTCATCGACACGCGCGAGCGACAATGTCAGAGCCTTGCTGTAGGCTTCTGTGTAATAGTGGAACAGATTGTCCCAGCTGATTTCATGCGCCTGCTCTTTTGCCTTTTGGCGAAGTTTCGCGCGGTCGGCGGCGGGCATTTTGTACACCTTGCAAATAATTTGCGAAAGCTCGTCAACCACGTCCCAATAGTTGTCCTCGGTGCGGTTCAGGACTTCAATTCCATCTTGAATTCCAGTGGTTTTCTTCTGCATCCACTGTCCAAAGCCAGCCAGGCTTGTGGTTACTGTAGGCACACCCACGGCAATGCTCTCAAGCGGCGTGTAACCCCACGGCTCGTAGTACGACGGGAACGCCGTCAAATCGAAACCGCTCAGAAGGCTGTAGTATGGCATATTGAAAATGCCATCGTTGCCGTTCAGATAAACCGGCACCAGAACCACGTTCACCTGCTGTCCCTGATTGTTAGTCAGTTGCAACTGGTGGGTTTTGTCCATCACGGGGTCATAGTAGTCGGGATTGAGCGAGTGCGTTGTAATGCGCTCGTCGGGGATGCGGACACTGCTGTCAGCCATGCGGTCTTGCAGGCACTTGCGCGGGCCGTAGTTGAAATTCGGCACCAGAATAAAGCCTACAATATTGTGTTTGAAGTCGTTACGTTCGTTCAACTTTCCAAGTGCGTCAATAAAAATATCGACACCTTTGTTTTTGAACTCGTAGCGGCCCGATATGGCCACAAACAGAGTCTCATCGTCGCATTTGTTGCCGGTCAGAGCCTCAGTAACCTCAATCAGTTTCTTGCGGGCCTCTTTGGACACATTTTCGTCCATTTGCGGCAAGTGATTGAGTGCAAATCCGTTAGGTGTAACAGCATCGGGTTCGTTGTTGAGCAGCACCTTGCACTCGTTGGCCGTCACCTTGCTCACCGTTGTATAAACCGAAGCCACTTGTGCGGCGGTCTTCTCAAGCGAGTGTTTGGCCATCACGCCAAGCTCACGTGCACGGCTGTCAGGGTCGAACGAGCCCAGGCTCTTGTAGAGCGGGAATCCGTTGCCAGCCACCGAGCGGCCCAGCACTGTGGCGTGCGTGGTAAACACGGTTGCCACCTTCGGGCAGGCACGGTCGAGATAGAGAACGCCCGAGCCTGTCTGCCACTCATGAAATTGCGCAACTACTGGTGCGTCAGGCAGATAGAAGTTTTTGTAACTCTCCACAACCTTGCCGGCGGCATAGCCGAACAGCACCGACTCAATATACTCCCACTCGCCCGTGATAGAATCGAGTTTGTAGGTCTCCCACCACGAAGCGAACAATTTGTCTTTCAGCGGGATAAACACAGTGTAGTCGACCAATACAGCCAACGGCTTGTGTGCCACGTTCCAGCGGCCTACTTTAATTCGAAGACCTTCTTTTTCAGCAACTTCCTTCCACTCGGGATACAGGCTTTTGTCCTCAATAAATTCTGAGTTGCCTTCCTCCTTCACCAAGTCGGGGCCAATGAACATAATGTTGTCGCCATAAGCGGCATACTCGTTCGGCATTTTCGAAGTTATGACAGTGTGGATTCCGCCCACTTTGTTGCAAACTTCCCAACTTGTCTCGAAAAGAAACGCAGGTTTAATTAAATCGCTCATTTACTTCAAATTAAACAAGGATTATTCAGCTTTTGACTTTTTCGATTTCAATTTCTTGATTTCAGCCTTCTGCTCAATTACCATATCTTGCAGTTTCTCAACATCGCGGCAT
>Ga0247610_10009123_pt1 | contig 10031 bp, 4 predicted proteins | sample 174DNAGHGhighgp2_FD_193483 | JGI IMG/M metagenome (GOLD analysis project Ga0247610, IMG submission 193483) | Sheep rumen microbial communities from Palmerston North, Manawatu-Wanganui, New Zealand - 1742 DNA GHGhigh gp2 | ecosystem: Host-associated > Mammals > Digestive system > Stomach > Rumen ... | reverse complement strand
CAACGTCAGACCTGCCAACGCTGGCAGCGTGGACGGCACAGGCGCCTATCCCGCTGGAACCACCATTACCCTGACGGCCACCGCCAACCCGGGCTACATCTTCAGCCACTGGAACGACGGCATCACAAGCAACCCGCGCACCGTGACGGTGAACAGCAACCTCAGCTTCACGGCCAACTTCCTAGCCAGCACCTACACCATCACCGTCAACGCCGACCCAAGCAATGGCGGTACCGTAACAGGCGGCGGATCCTACCATTATGGCGAAACCGCCACACTGACAGCCACCCCCAACAGCGGCTTCACCTTTGTGGGCTGGAACGATGGTTCTACCGAATTGACGCATAACGTCACAGTGACTGGCAACGCCACCTACACGGCTACCTTCAGCCAAGGCACCGTCACCTATTACTCCGTCAACCTGGTCTGCAACTCAAGCGAAGGGTCGGTTGAAGGAGGCGGATTCTATCCAGCAGGTTCCACCATCACCATCGAAGCCATCCCCAACGAAGGCTACTTCTTTGACAAATGGAGCGACGAAAACACTAGGAACCCGCGTCAGATTACGGTGAACAGCGACATCACCTTGGCAGCCTTCTTCAAAGGCACGGGCATCGACGAGGATGAGCTCAACCCGATGACGCTCTACCCCAACCCCGCCAAGGAGAGCATCCGCATCCTCGGCATCGAAGCCAACAGCACCATTGAGATCTACAACAGCCTCGGCGAGCGGGTGAGAACGGTCAGCGCCAGCCCCGACCAGGAGATCGGCGTCAGCGACTTAGCCTCGGGCCTCTACCTCGTGCGCTGCGGCAACCGCATCCTGCGCTTCATAAAGCAACAATAATACGTTTGTGATTGTTATCCCGGTTTCCGTGGCAGGCAAGCCCGCCACGGAAACCAATTTTTGAAATCCATAACCCTTAATCCCCATATCAAACTATGAAAAGACAACCATTACGCCTCTTCCTGCTCCTTGCGCTTCTCGCTCCCTGGGCAGCCAAGGCACAACAATACGTGACCATCGGCGATTCGCAAAGTCCGTTCAGCACAGGTCTTTTACCTGTTGCAACAGGGTGGTATTATTCTTTGTCACAGCAAATTTATACCTCCGACGAAATCGGGATGACAGGCTACATCTCTTCCATCGCCTTCGAATATATAGTCAACGAATCATTCTCCATAGAAAGCGTGCAAGTGTATATGAAGAATGTAAGCAAGTCGTACTTCGAGTCGAATACTGACATGGTGTCCCTCGATGGTGCCACCAAGGTGTTTGAAGGCACTTTTACGGTTCAGGGGCCTGGCTGGGTGACGATTCAATTTGATACGCCTTTCTTCTACGATGGCACAAGCAATCTCTTGCTTTGCTGTTATGACCCCACAGAAGGCCTTATACAATGGAACTCGGAGTTATGGTTCCGTACAACAAAGGCTAATAGTAATAGAAGTATATGTTACTACAGTAATGAGTATTGTCCCGACATTAATGATTTGTCAAATTATCAAGGCTATTACGCAAATGACGATTATAATATCAGCAACATCCAACTTGTAATCTTTCCCTATATCTATTTCCAAGACCAATTAGTGGAAGAAATCTGCTTGGAGAACTGGGATTTCAACCATGACAATAATTTAAGCTATGCCGAGGCCGCCGCGGTTACTACCTTAGGCCTAAACTTCAAAGACAAAAATGGCATTAACCATTTAGACATATTGGAGTACTTTACTGGGCTATCCACGCTTCATCGATATGAATTTCAAAATTGTGAATGGCTTGAGGAGATTGCCATTCCTCGGGCGGTCAGCCAGATCGAACCCAGCATTTTCGATGGATGCAGCAGGTTGCAGTATATCACTGTAGATCCAAACAACACGACCTACACTTCACTTAATGGCTGCAATGGCATCTTCAAGAATCTCGGAGACGGATACAAGTTGGTAGCAGGTTGCAAAAGCACCGTCATTCCCGAGGGCGTCACCGCCATTGGCGAAGGAGCACTCGAGAATTTGCCTATGAGCACACTCACTTTGCCGTCGACGCTTCAGACGATTGAAAGCTATGGCATCCACCAAATCGATGGTTTAGAAAGCCTTACGGTAAACGCCGTCACGCCACCCACAATCACCGAATATTTCCTCTATGGCACTCCAAGGACCATCCCCGTCATCGTGCCTGTGGAAAGTCTCGCAGCCTATTATAATTACAACAACACCGGACAGCCTTGGGGCGGCTTCACCAACATCATTGCCGATGGCAACATCTCCTTCGTTGACCCCGCCGTGAAAACCATCTGTGTGGACAACTGGGACAGCAACGGCGACGGCGAGCTGAGTTATGCCGAAGCCGCCGCGGTGACTACCTTAACCCCCAATGGTACAAACAACTACAGCGCGTTTCGGAACAAGCCAATCACCTCGTTCGACGAGTTGCAATACTTCACCGGACTGACGAGTATCGAGCCTTATGCCTTCTATAGATGTGCCAACTTGACTTCCGTCATCCTCCCGCCTGGGGTTACCTCTATCGGAAACTCTGCGTTCGATAATTGCAGTGGCCTAACCTCGGTGACCATCGGCAACTCCGTGACCTCAATCGGAGCGTATGCGTTCTATAATTGCACCAGCCTGACCTCGGTGATCATCCCCGACTCCGTGACCTCTATCGGAAACTCTGCGTTCGATAATTGCAGTGGCCTAACCTCGGTGACCATCGGCAACTCCGTGACCTCAATCGGAGCGTATGCGTTCTATTATTGCACCAGCCTGACCTCGGTGATCATCCCCGACTCCGTGACCTCTATCGGAAACTCTGCGTTCTATAATTGCAGTGGCCTAACCTCGGTGACCATCGGCAACTCCGTGACCTCGATCGGAGATTCGGCGTTCAATCATTGCACCAGCCTAACCTCGGTCACCATCGGCAACTCCGTGACCTCAATAGGCAGCTATGCTTTCGGTTCGTGTAGCGGACTTACCTCGGTGACCATCCCCGACTCCGTGACCTCGATCGGAAGCACTGCGTTCTATAATTGCAGCGGCCTAACCTCGGTCACCATCGGCAACTCCGTGACCTCAATTGACGCCTTTGCGTTTGAGGGATGCTCTAACCTGACCTCGGTGACCATCCCTGCCTCGGTAACAAGCATAGGCAGTAATCCATTCGCTTATTGCGACCTACTTGAATCCATCACGGTGGATCCAGGCAACACAGTGTACAGCTCGCCCAACGGTTGCAACGCCATTATCAAGACTGCTGACCATCGGCTGGTTTTGGGCTGCAAGAACACCGTTATTCCTAACGATGTCACAACCATCTATGGTAGGGCTTTCTATGGTTGTATTGGACTGACTTCCATTGAGATTCCTGCTTCTGTATCGAACATTTACGCAAGCGCTTTCGGCGGGTGTTCCAATCTCGAGGAAATAAGAGTTTGGGCTGTAACGCCACCCGCCGCCTTCACACTTTGTTTTAACTATGTCCCTACCGACATTCCCGTTTATGTACCCTACCAGTCGGTTTCTGCCTACAAAAACGCCTCAGAGTGGAATCATTTCACCAACTTTATCGGCATCGTGACCATCGGCGACGAGACATCCATTAACACAGACTACATCCTACCTGTCAACATGGACTATAATTACTCACTGTCGCAGCAAATCTACACCGCCGAAGAAATAGGAACGACGGGGGCCATCACCTCCATCGCTTTCGATTATACCAACACCTTGCCTTTCACAACAGAAGGCATGAAAGTGTATATGAAAAACGTCGACAAGACCACTTTCGATTCAGACACCGACATGGTTGACCTCAGCGATGCCACCTTGGTATATGATGGCACCTTTGCGGCTTCGGGAGCCGGATGGGTGAGGCTACAATTGCAAACGCCGTTCTACTACGACGGCACCAGCAACCTCCTGCTTTGCTGCTATGATCCCACCGTAAGCTATCCAGGCATTGAAATCGAATTTCGTCTGACAACTACGGGCGATAATTATTCTGCTTTAACCTACTTCAGCGACGAATATAACCCTGACATAAATGATATTTCGTCCTTTGCTGGCGTAAAGTATAGGATAAAAAACCGCAACAACATCTACCTCGCCATCAACCCCAACATCCAGTTTGCCGACGCCGCAGTGAAAACCATCTGTGTGGACAACTGGGACAGCAACGGCGACGGCGAACTGAGCTATGCCGAAGCCTCCGCAGTGACGAGCTTGGGCGAGGCATTTAAGAACAACGAAAGCATTACTTCTTTCAACGAGTTGCAATACTTCACTGGGCTGACGAGTATCAATAATGATGCTTTTTCAGGGTGTTGGTCTCTGGCTGCAGTAACGCTTCCTCCCTTAGTGCAAGCCGTCGGTGAATTCTCCTTCTACGGCTGCAACTTCTCCTCGTTCGTAATCCCTAATTCGGTAACCTCCATCGGTGGCCATGCCTTCCGCGGTTGCGGTGCCCTCACCTCGATAACGATTCCGAACTCGGTGACCTCCATCGGTGAGAATCCGTTTTTCTCTTGCCCCGCTTTGGCAACCATCACGGTTGAAGCGGGCAACACGGTGTACAGCTCACCCGAGGGCTCCAATGCCATTATCAAGACTGAGGAACACAAGCTGGTTTCGGGCTGCAAGAACACGGTCATCCCTGAAGGCGTGACCACCATCGGAGCATCCGCCTTCGGTGGCTGTTCGAGTCTCACTGAGATACACATACCCGGCTCCGTGACGCTTATTGATGCATGGGCCTTCATGGACTGTTCAGGTCTCATCGCCGTTACTATTCCAAGCTCGGTGTCTTTCATCGGCAATGTTGCCTTCAATGGATGCACAGGCCTTTCTTCCATCACTGTGGAACGCGAGACGCCGCCTACGTTAGACAATGGTGTCTTCGATAATACTAGCATCCCCGTCTACGTGCCCTGCGGCAGCCTTGAGGCCTACCAAAACTACAACAACACGGGCACGCCCTGGGGCGGCTTCACCAATATCCACGACCTCTGCGAGAACCCGCTTTGCGTGGCCCCAACCAATGTGGAGGTGACCAGCACCGAGCCACAAGGCGGCTACAACGGTTTTACTTTCAGCTTCACGCCTGGACATGAGGAACAGACTTTATGGTCCTTCTACGTGAGCGAGGATTACGAGTTGCCCGCAACCTATCAGGAGATGGTCGCCAATGGCTGGTTGGGTAGCACGAATCAAACCGTGGGCAGTTATTATCCCACGGATGAGGATGAATTGGCGATGGAAGGCACGACCTACTACCTCTGGGTGGGATACAACTGCGGCACTGAAGGAGACCCCGACATCGTTTGGAGCGAAGGTCCCACCATGGTCACCATACCTTCGGAGATCGTGTATAATCTGACATCTGGCGTCAACTGGTGGACGCCTCTGGCGCCAATAACCATGGGAGAACTCAAGTCCCAAATGCACGGCGGACCTGTTGTCATCAACTCGCAAAATGAAGGATTCTTGTACAGCGCTGGCGATGGCAACTGGAGTGGTACGCTCAGCAAAAGCGACGACTACATCATCCAGCCCGGAGAGATGTACAAGATTGTGATTAAAGACGATAGCAGTAAAGATGTCTACGTATTTGCCGTGCCACAAACATGGGCCAATGTCGAACTACAGCATGGCTACAATTGGTTCGGCTATACTGGAAACACAAAGCCCATCGCCGATGCCATCGGTCCCAACAGCCCACCAACTAACGGTGACAAGATCATCGACGAAGACGGCAACGTGGCCACCTACCAAAACGGCAGTTGGACCGGCACTTTGACCCACTTGTATAAAGGTCGTGGCTACGTCTACTATTCCGCCGCCGATTACACCAAAGCGCTTTATCTGCAATAAAGTAGAAAAGTAGCCCATCGACGGCACCGCCATCATGACGACTTTCGACATCCAGAAATACGCCCTGCTTTGGGACCACCAAGCACTCATCGAGCGCATCGACAAGCGGGTGGACATGATGATGGAACAAGGTCTGCTGGAAGAAGCCCAAGCCCTTTATCTCCAACGCCATCTGAACGCCTTAAACACGGTCGGTTACAAAGAATTGTTTGCCTTCTTCGACGGACAATGCACACTGGCAGAAGCCGTGGAACAAATCAAAATCCACACGCGGCAGTATGCCAAGCGGCAGATGACGTGGCTGAGGAGAGATAAAGAATATCTGTGGATAAAATATGATTCTCTCATACTTCAATAAAAGTCGTTCAACTGTATCAGTGATTCAAGCGGCAGTTTGTCGTTTTGCCAAGCACGGACAGGGATGATGGGCAACTCAATGCGGAGGTCAACCAATAGGATGAGGTAGCCCACGTCACCATAGTTGCTTGAGAAGTATTCTTGCATGACGCAGATGCTGTACAATTTTCATGAACATTGCCGACAGATGATAAAACAGACAAGCCGAGGCAATACTCACGACAAACTGAATGCATAATTATGATTAATCCTCCGATACTCAAAACCTAATGCGTTAATGGCTGGACTCTCCATCAAAGCACCATCTTCGCCTGTTGTTTTCGATTCAATTTGCAAATACCGTTCAAAAGGGTGTTTCTTCAAATACTCAGTATCAGTGTGAGGATTAACACTATAAGCCATCAAACAAACGCGATGAGCTTTTGACCCTAGGTATGTTTTAATTGAAGCCACAGAGAGTAGGTCTTTAAGAGAATTGGCCAATTGATGTTCACTTTTTTCATATTTTCCGCCTTTGAACCTATCCACTGGCTTTGACAAATTCTCAACTAAACCCAATACTGACGTGAGTTCTATGAGCATAGCGTAGCCCAAATCTCCCTTATGAACAGCCAAATAGTCACATTTCATACGGCCATTCAGAAAAGACGAAGGTTTCTTGCATTGGTCGATAAACTTCTCGTATGCCGCTATTTCCAACTCTCCGTATGTATCGTTAACGAATGAAACCTTACCCTCTCCAAAAGGTATTATCTGTATAGGAGAAGGCATGTCATCAAGGTCAAATTTCTCACAATCTGTGGTTAGACAATCGGCCTGAACCTCCGAATGAACTTTATGATGCGCGACAAAATCGCTTTCCAGTAGCAACTTAATGTTTGTCATACGCTTCATATAGGTTGTATATCTTATCAAGGGGAGCTGACAGGTATTCTGGATTTACCAAATGCGCATTTTGTAGTTTCAAGTTGGAGATACGTCCTTCATTAATTGCGTATACGGATACCTCATCAAAATCGACGCCAACATTTTCTTTGTCTTTTACGTCAAACCTTTTAAAAAGGAGATTCAGTTGGTTAAGGATGTAGGGACTATGTGTTGTAACAGTTAGTTCATGCTTCCTTTCTCCGTTGCAATAAGAAAACAAAGTATCCATTAATTCCATCTGTGTGTCGGGGAACAGGTTTTGTTCAGGTTCTTCAACAATGAAGGATGATATCACTGGGATGGTCAATCGTTGTAGCTCCTCATGGTATTTTTGATACAGCAGATGCTGTTTAGGGTCTCTATTCTCCAACTGTTTATTGGCCATTTGTATAAAACGTTTTCTGTCAGAAGGATCATAATCAGGGAAACTCTCTTTGAGAACAATATTGTCAATAAGGTATCGACTTATTTTTCTGGTTCTTTCGTCTGTTTGGAATGACAATTTTTCATCATAGGTTTCAAAATACTGTCCCGTATAGTATTGAAACATAACTATCAACGGAATAACGGATTGCAGTCCACTTGAAGCGCTTCCTAAAGGCATATGATACGTCTTGCCATTTATGTGTTCTATGCGGTCCATGTATCTTTTCTCATCGGCATTATAGTAGTACTTCACACCCAAATCAAGAATACCCGTCTTGTGACCTTCATCAAAAATATCCCTTGCATTAAACCAGTCGAACAAAAAGCTGCGCAAATTGGTAGGCCCAAACTCAAACCCTTGCAGTTCAGGCAATGTCACAGCGTTTCGTTCAGAAGGAATGTAACATATCTTTTTTCTGCGATAATTGTCTTTGTCTAATAATTGGACATTAAAGGTTCCTTTTTCCAAATCAATCTTGATGGTGTCCGTTTGGAAATGAATTTCGGGGTCGGCGTCGAAATAGGTGTCCATTTTATGAAAATCCACCATCAAGGAGATAAATTCATCTGGTGACGAAACGGCTTTTTCATTGAAAGTAGTTGCCACTTCCTTTTCAATCCAGCTGCAAGTACTGAATATCTTGGCAATGGTGCTTTTTCCGCTGCTTTGTGGGCCGATGAAGAAATTAAAGCGATTCATTTTCACTTCAGCCTCACTGATTGGACCCACATTTTTAATACAAAGTTGTTTCATCATAGTTTATTATAATTGCTGCAAAAATACATAATTCTTTTTCTATGACAACAATTTATCAATAAATAGGAGTACTTTTGAGGCATTGTTAGCCAAAATAAGGACGAGACGTTGTTTCCAACTCTCCGTGGGTTATTATGCTTCTAATCCTATTAACTACAGCTTTTTGCATCTGTTTTATTGAATTTCGGTCGGAATAATTGCAGGTTTTTTTGACTAAAAAGCAATGCGAACCGGTAGTGTTTCAACCAATGTGTCCGCCCTACAATTCAACCGTTGGGCTGTAGGGCTGTCGTACCACAGATGCCGCATATCGTTTTTTTCGCATTGCAAATGCTGATATTCTCGCCTCCCGAATTGCAAATTCGGGAGAACGGCAGTGGGGATAGCCACGGGTGTCTGGGGGCACCTATCCCCACCCCCGAAAAACGGAGGGCGTTGCCCGTGGGTGGGGACACAAGAAGCAGCTACTGAGCGGAGCGAACCAAGCGCACAGAGAGACCGAGGTAACGGTAGTAGATGTACTGCGGAATCAGACTCGAATCGTCCAAGTACACGTAGAACGCGCGGCTGTTACCGATGTAGTACGAAGCCGACCAGTAGCCGCCGTTGCTGCCCACAAGGTTGACCGAAGTCCCATCGCGGCTGCCAGCGGCAGGCAGGAAGACCGCACCATGCTGCTCCAAAGTGCTCCACTGGCTTGTCGTAATGGTGTTACTGGTAAAGTAGGCATCTGTGCTGTTGGTATTGCTCAATGTATAATAAGTGGTGCTCCAATCATCCGGCAACAGAATTACACCATTCACGTTGTTCACATTGGCCTTGGCATAGCGGATGCCTGAGTTCGTTGTGCGGGTATTGAAGACATAAGCCCATTCGGATAGGGTCAAGGTTCTCCACTGGTTGGCTTGGTTACCGCCGTTGCTTATCGGGTTGTAAACACCCCAGTCAGCATTGGCGTATGAACCTGTCAGATTGTATGTGTATGATGTTCCGTCAGTTGGACCATACCCGTAACCTTGGCTACTGCTCCCATTATCCTGCGTATCGTATGGTTGGTAGTACACATTCCCATTGTTCCAGCCGCTCGTGCCCCAGCCGAAGAGGTCGCGGTCAACATTCTGGTCGCTGCTGTTCTGCCCCGTGGTGATGCCGAGAACATCCCATTGGTGGTCGGCAAACTTCCAGTAAGGCGTGGCGGCACTGCCAATGTACTGCAGGTTGCCTTGCGAGAAATACACTTGGTTGCCATTTGAATTTATGGTAAACTTGCCACAAATGGCACCAACAGGAACTTCGCCCGGATTAACCTCAGTCGTAACACTCACCTCAATTCCAGCGGTTTGGTAGCCGTTCTCGGTAATGGCAGGCACAGCACCGCGAGTGCCCGTAAACGCACCATCTTCGGAATAGGCAGTACCGTCTTCGCCATCCTCGACCGCTTCTTGCGGCAAAAGGATAGCCCATTTCTCGCCGCTGCCTGCGGGCAAAGTAATGATGCCGTTCCCATCTTGGCTATGTGTCAAAGTGTTCTCTGCAAAATCCACGGTCACTTTGTTCTTCATTCCCATGATGCAAGTGGCCGCCTCAGAAGCCGTGGTCACGTTGAACTTCACCAAAGCGCATTTGTTCAACAACATGGCCGTGTAAGTCGTTTCGCCTGAATCGTAGTTTTCGTTGGACGGAGCATATT
>Ga0247610_10009122_pt1 | contig 10031 bp, 10 predicted proteins | sample 174DNAGHGhighgp2_FD_193483 | JGI IMG/M metagenome (GOLD analysis project Ga0247610, IMG submission 193483) | Sheep rumen microbial communities from Palmerston North, Manawatu-Wanganui, New Zealand - 1742 DNA GHGhigh gp2 | ecosystem: Host-associated > Mammals > Digestive system > Stomach > Rumen... | reverse complement strand
CGCGTGGCATCGTCCTTGTGAAACGACTCGTGCATGAATCCGGTTCCGGCATCTGTGCGCATCAGCATCTCGATACATTCCTTGATTTCCTTGTCGTTGTTGCTGGTGAAGGCGCGCATCATGATGCTCATAGGCCAGGGCATGTCATATCCGATATGCGGGCCGCCGATTCCTTCGCCTGCACTCCCACGGAAGAAGTAAGGGTTATCCTCGCTCCACACAAAGCGGCGTGTGTTCTGGTAAATCTTGTCGCTGGCAGGTACGTCGCCCATATACGCCATAGCCAGAAGCGAGGGCACGTTTGCGTCGTCCATCAGCATCTGATTACCGAAACCGTCCACTTCGTATGCATATATCTTGCCATATTTTGGATGTTTGTATATGGCATATTTCCGAAGAGCCGCCTCGACCTCGTCAGCCAGGGTTCGACATTGCGATGCCAAGTCCGCGCGCCGGTTCACGGCTGCAAGAATCTCCGCGGCGTTGCGCAGCTGGTTAACTGCCATAAAGTTCGAGGGGACGAGGAAGAGTAGGGTGGTGGCATCGTCCGAAGGGCGGAACGCCGATGCTATCAATCCTACAGGCTTCACGGGTGCTCCCCATCCGTCGTTGCTCATCGTGTCTAACTGACGTTCGGTCTTGCGCTGGAAGCGGTAATTGCCTTTGCCCTCTTTGCGTTGCTGGTCGCGGAAAGTGGTCAGGATGTTGCCAACGGCTTTCAGCCACGAATCGCCGAACACCGAGGTGTCGCCCGTCTGTTTCCAGTATTCGTAAGCCAAACGCAGCACATAACAGAGCGAATCCACTTCCCACTTGCGCTCATGCAGTTCCGGGAGCATCTTCGTCAGGTCCGTTTGCCAGTCGCCGTCGGGTTTAGGCTCCCTGTTGAAGGCGTTGGCGTATGGATCTATATTGATGCACTTGAACTGCCTCAGCAGCACACCTGCCAACATCCGCAGCAGATGTTCGTCACCTTTGGCCAGTCGCACGTAGGGATATACCTGAGCGGCTGAGTCGCGCAGCCACATAGCGTGTATGTCACCGGTGAAAACGAAGGTGTCGGGCTGGCCGTCTTCGTCCTTATCTGTGAATTGAACCGTGGTGTCTAAGGTGTTTGGGAAACAGCCCTCGAACATCCATGCCAGCCGTCTGTTCGTCAGCAGGGAGGTGATTTCTCGTATCTTCTTCTCTACGGCATCGCTGGAACAGGCGTTCGCTGACAGGCGGACGATTGCTCACACGTGTGGCATCTTGCGGGGCTTCCATGACGAAAGCATTCGCCGTGAAGCAAACGGTTGTAAATATGGTGGCAAGCAGTCCTCTTTTCATATCTAAAGTAGCAATGGATTATAGAAAATCGAGTGCAAAATTACGAATAAGCGTGAATAACGCAAAAGAAAACATTTATTTTCTTTGTGATTAAACCAAAAATCTCTATCTTCGCGCCGATTTTAAGTCATTAACCATCGAACATTAACCCTTAACTAAAACTCCCCTTGTCCTCATTTCGCTCCCTCCCTGTAGGGAGGGCGGGGGGAGAGTCCAACATTATGAATTTAAAGTTTCGTCTTACTATCCTCAATTTCATTGAATTTGCCGTATGGGGCGCATATCTGACCTCAATGGGCACGTATCTTGCCAGCGTTGGCTTGGGTGCAAATATCGGTTGGTTCTATTCCGTTCAGGGCATTGTGAGCATATTTATGCCCGCTCTGATGGGAATCCTGGCCGACCGCTGGATGGAGGGACAGCGTGTGCTGAGCCTCTGTCACGCCTTGGCCGGATTGTTCATGATTGGCGCATCGGCATACGCCTATAATGCAGGTTCGGATGTCCATTTCGGTACACTATTCACACTCTACACCTGTTCTGTGGCCTTCTTTATGCCCACAATTGCGCTGAGCTATTCCGTGGCCTATGCCGCGTTGGAAAAGGCTGGCTATGACACCGTTAAGGCCTTTCCACCAATACGTGTCTGGGGAACCGTAGGCTTCATCGTCACGATGTGGGTGGTGGATCTCACGGGCTTGCAGCCCACGCCCGGCCAGTGGATGGTGAGCGGCGGCCTGAGCCTCTTGATGGCAGCCTATTCGCTTACGATGCCGAGAATGAAGATAGTCAAGGACGGGACAAAGAAGTCGCTGGCCGAAGCTCTCGGTCTGAATGCCTTCAAGCTCTTTGCCAACCCGCGTATGGCGATGTTCTTCTGCTTTGCCATGCTGCTTGGCTTCTGTCTTCAGATATCTAATGGCTATGCCAATCCGTTCATCACCTCCTTCGGTGCCATAGCGGAGTATCAGGACACATTCGGAGTTCAGCACGCCAACATACTTATCTCTTTGTCGCAGATGAGTGAGACCCTCTGCATATTGCTTATCCCGTTCTTCCTCTCGCGTTTCGGTATCAAGAAAGTGGTGCTCATGGCTCTCTTGGGCTGGGTGTTGCGATTCGCATTCTTCGGCCTGGGCGACCCGGGCAGCGGCGTGTGGCTCTTCATCCTTTCAATGATAGTCTATGGCGTGGCCTTCGACTTCTTCAACATCTCCGGCTCATTGTTCGTGAATCAGGAGACGGATGAGAGTATCCGCAGTTCGGCTCAGGGCCTCTTTATGATGATGACAAACGGCCTCGGAGCCTTCATCGGCACTCTCGTAGCTCAGGCCGTTATTAATAATTATGTGTTTACGCCGCAGAGTTTGGGCGCTTCGGGCGAGGAGGTCATTGCCGGTTGGCAGACCAGCTGGTATATCTTTGCCGCCTACGCCCTTGTGGTAGCAATCCTCTTTGCCCTCCTCTTCAAAGCTCCGGCCGCCCGCAAATCGTAAATCGTAAATCGTTAAATCGTTAAATCGTCAAATAATTCCATGAACCTCATAGATTTAGAATTCACAGCTACGGCGTCGTCCCTTGGCGATGAAAATAAAATGATGGTGCTTCTCAAGGAGAAGAACGGTGACCGCACCCTTCCCATAACCGTCTCTACCAAGCGCGGTATGTCTCTGATGATGCGCAAGGTCGTTGATATAGACATGCCTCTGCCCCTAAGCGTGGCAGACATCATGAAACAGATGTTCGACAAGATGGGCCTGCGGCTCGACCGTGTTCAGCTCATGGCTCTATCTAAAGGGATGTTCATCTGTAAGATTGTGGCAGTCAAGGACGGAGAGGAGTTCGAGGTGGACTACTGTCAGGCTCCCGATGGCCTCATCCTTGCCAATACCTTCCATTGCCGCCTCTGCATTGATGAGGAGCTTCTTGAAGCTCAGTACATGCGCAAGGTGGGAGAAAACGCCTACGCCCTGAACCTCAACACCCTGAGCGTTCACATGCTCGAAGACGCTCTCAAGCACGCTGTCGAGGAGGAGAACTACGAAGTCGCATCCAAGCTGCGCGACGAACTCCAGCGACGTAAAGAATGAAAGAAGTCCGTTTCTTCTATTGTCCCGACATCGCCTCTGGCTTCTTGCCAGAAGAGGAGGCGCGTCACGCCCTGCGTGTACTGCGTCTTGGGGTGGGGGACGAGCTTAACCTGATGGACGGCCGCGGCTCTTTCTTCCGCGCTACCATCACCGCCACATCCGGCCACCGTTGTGCCTTTGCTGTAGAGGAACAGACAGCCGCAGAACCCGAGTGGTCGGGACATATCCATCTCGCTTTGGCACCAACTAAGAACATCGACCGCATCGAGTGGCTAGCAGAGAAAGCCACAGAAATTGGCATAGACCGCCTCTCGCTGCTCAACTGTCAGTTCTCCGAGCGTACGTCCGTGAAGACCGACCGTTTGGAACGCATCCTCGTCTCTGCCATGAAGCAGAGCCACAAAGCCAGGCTCCCGCAGTTGGACGATATGCAGCGTTTCTCCGATTTCATCTCTCAGGAGGATCTCCCGCCAATGCGTTTCATAGCCCATTGCTATGAGATGGACGATGTGGGCGGCGGCACCAAACCACTGCTCTCCGACCTGCTCCTAAAGCCCCAAAGCCTCCTAAGGGGTTTACATCCCCCTTTAGGGGGCTTGGGGGCTTCCGAAAACCTTTCTACGGAGACCCCCTCCTTCCTCGTCCTTATCGGCCCGGAAGGAGATTTCAGCGTTGATGAAGTGCGTGCAGCCCACGCTCATGGTTTCCGTTCAGTCAGTCTTGGCACCAGCCGTCTCCGCACTGAAACCGCCGCCCTCACCGCCGTTCATCTGATGCGTCTTGCCGCCTCGATTTAAACAAACTTTTAAAATCTACGCACAAATCGACAACCGATTCTGATTTATGAGTATTGTCAACTACTTGCGTATTATTGAGCGGACACGATTGCTCTACAACTCTTCCACGGAGTTGGGGGCTGCCGTAGGTTTCTCTGTAGAGAGCGGCAACGGTCTTGCCCGCAAGGGCGGGAAATCTGAGTTCATGAAGGATGCCATATTCCGCGAGCTGGTTTATCAGACTGAGCAACGGACAAGTCTGAACCTTGAGAACGTTTTAAACGCTTACATCGAAGTCGACCAGCTGATGCACAAATACGGAAAGATCTTGTGCGGCAAGGATGTCTGCCGACAGCTAATCCGTCACTTCTATGCCAATGAGCAAGCCCCAGAACCACTTGCTTCTGTTGCCAAGTCTATTGGGACTCAACATATCCCGCTTCTGCTGTTGATGCTAACAGGCGCGCTGCCCCCACTCTCAGCCAAGGGTGGTGACGTAAAAGATATCGCAGAAGATTATCATCGGGCGTTCGCCCTCTTGCGAGGCATCGTTTGTTCCGACATTAACATGCGCACCCTGCCTGCGCTCACAGATATGGAGGCTTGGGTGCATCACTATCCAGAGGATCTATGCCGTATCGACTTGATAGACTGCGTCTATATTATCCTCGAGGCCTACGGCCACGTATCTACGCCTGCCAATTTAAGTCGCTCGGGCATAGACCAGATGTCTCGCCAGTTCATCCCAGACCTCGATGGCATTTGGACGGAGGACGAGTCTTCGACCGTCTTCTGGCAGTTTGAGGAGATTGCCAACGGACACCAACTGCGTCGCTATACGCTGAACACCGAAAGCCATGAGCTGACTTACATCGAATATCATATCAGGTGCTTCGAGGAGGCTGAAGGCTTTATGGCAATCGTAATACACCCGCATCTCATTCACGCCATTGTCAATCAGTCGCCTGTGCCAAGTGAATACTTCGCTTATCTCAATATGGACATCGACGAGAACACGCTGACCTTTACTCCACTCAACGTGGACGCGCAATGGTTTGGAGAGAAAACGCTGAAACGCAGTCAACGCCAAGCCTATTTCCAGCAGCTTCTTGCTGACGAACGCTACAAACAGATAAACCGCTTCCCCGAAGACGAATACGTATTCACTCTGGCCCTATACGCCATCACCGAGGATGCCCTCTACATCCTTAACGACGACGGGCAATATCTCCGCGTTCCCAAATCCATGCATCCCCAGTTGCCCGATGTCCACTTCAGCGAGGACGCCGGCCTCATCCATTTTCAGTCCGCCACCTACCTTGCTTTCGACAGCCGCAACCTCTACTTCGACATCACGACCGAAGCCCAGCGCGAGGCATTAGGCATCAAATTAGTGCAACGAATCGAATGAACACACATTCTCCTCACTCCAAAACTCTCGATGCTGTTTGTTATTAACGTCTCATTGGAATCTCGCCGGGTTGTGTCAGCTTATAGACCTCGTTGTTGATGTAGTCAGAGAGGTCGGAAACGTTACCCTTGTTGGTTCCGAAATTCAGGAGGTTCAGGATGGAGCGTGAAGATGACTCGATGACCACTTTGCAAGTACTGCTACTTGTCGCCACCACCTTCATCTTCACGTTCTCGCTAAACGGTGAGATCCAAAGTCCACGACGTGCCTCAACGATAAACAGTTCATCGTTGCACTTCACGCTACAGAACTTGGTGCGCTTCTCGAACAGCCGCTTGATGGCCGTGTAGGTAGTTCGGGCGTTGTGTGGAAAGTCAAGGGTGGTTGTCTGCATGAGTACTTTATTAACCAGCAATAATCTTGTTATTGTCTATCAGCCACTTCTCTTGGAATGCTCTTCGAGCTGCCCAGGAAACATCATTTATGAAAGCGAGGTTCATGGCAGCACCAACACCCGCACCGATGAATGGAAAAGCCTGAGCTGCTTTGCGCTTTGTTATGTTAATGCCAAGTTGCTTCGCCAAGTTCCTTATACCAATGATGGCGGCATCTAACCCAAATTTGTTTGCCGCGGCACGTTCTGACATTTTTTTCCATGTTGTCTTTGCAACCACAACGGCCATGGCCTGTAGCGTAGAAACAGACGTGGCTTTTTCTTTCATAGTATTTGAACAAGCCGCAGAAACGATGGCTAAAACATATTTGTTGTCGGCCTCTGTCCTGCACTCATATCCATAACATAGTCCAATTTTATGTATCGTACGGAGGCTCAGCGTTATCAGAGCTGGTATGTCAATAACCATTCCTGCGATTCCGAAATAGCCTGCTGCACCGCCTTCCGCTGTGGCTACACCATTGGCCCAGTTGTGGACTTCATTGGCTAACTTGTCAGAGAGTTCCAAATCTTTATGCCGTAGTTCTTCTATGCTACCCACGCCTCCATCGCGAATAATGTCATTAGTATCAGCTAACTTTTCGGCAAGCTTGCTGCTTGATAATAAGGCTCCCTCAATGGCTTTTGAAGGAATGACCTTCTGAACTGCCCATGATACTGGTTTCATGAGAAAATCCGTTGTCTTGGCGACAACACTAGGCTCCTTTTGTTCCCATTTCACAATCTCATCATACTGTTTGTTCTCGTATGACGTAATGGCATCTGTTGGTAAATATGTGACCATAATATTTTATTATTTGTTTTCAGAAATGTTCTTTAAACCGTGGAATATAAAATGCGCAGCTTTCTCAAAAGCGTCAGGGTTGTTTTGGATAGCATTGGCTATACCTTTTACTAATTGGTCAATCATAATGGTAATTTTTGATGGTTTGATAATTGTTGTTAAAATGAACGTTATACCATTTTTTCAAGTTCCTTTGCACGTTCCTCGCTGATTCCCAGTTTCCGACGGTGGCGATCGAGCAATTTACGTTCGCGTGGCGTTATTTCAGCAACATCTTCGAACATTTCACGAAGTTCATCAAAGTATTCCTGTTCGTCCTCCGTTAGTTGAGGTTTTGCAAGCGAAGCTTCGAGTTCCTTTGCACGCTCCTCGCTGATGCCCAGCTTCTGACGATGACGGTCAAGCATCTTACGCTCGCGAGGAGTTATCTCAGCATCGTCCTCCAAGAATGAACGAAGTTCATCGAGGTATTCCTGTTCGTTCGCTGTCAGTTGGAGCTTAGACAAAGAGGCTTTAATAGAAACCTTTTCACTCTCTTCGGCTTTTACAGTTAACGTCTTTTCGTGTAACCCAACTTTGTCAAAATCTTCAAGTGGCTTGAATTTTACGCTAATTTCCCATTCTGTTTCCTCTTCACGCTGGAATGAACGCTCCATCTGCTGAGAATAGTTAACGTGAGCGTTGGCTACGAATGTCTTAAATGCAACTTTAACATCGTCCATTCGACTTTCTGTCACAGCCATAGTCTTTCTTGATGAAATGCGTACACTATAATGAAGCATGTTCCCCTCCAAGCGTTGTTTCACCAAGGACTGCCATTCAGGATCAACAGACAGCCATGCCGCATCACTTGGAATATATGGAGCTTTGTTTGGGTTGAAACGCTGTACCATTTCGCGTTGGCCTTTCATCGTTTCGTTACTACTACGACTTCGCTTATTGTCATAATTAACACTACCTTCATAGCCACTATATTCACCGCCAACTTCAACGTTCATACTCTTTGAAATGTTTTCTGACAAGGAATGACCTTTAACAGAACGGAAAGTTATCTCAGTAGCCCCCAAACACTGAGCCAGCCTTTGGAAGTCTCGAACCTTATCATTGAAAAGCTCTTCATCGGCACCCTCGATTGGCAGATATACACCTTTCTTTGCAGGATGAGCATAGTAAAGTGAATTAGGCTGAGGATGACCAACCGGGAATTGCAACTCTTTGGGTAGCGCATCTATAGTAAAAAGCCATTGAATATTATCATCATAACAACCAGCCAAGGCATCAATATTCTTGGCAATATAAATGAATTGGCGTTCATGATAATCGAGGCTGGAAAATAGTTGCACTTCATTTATTTCAATTAGCTCTTCATCATTGGGATAATTTTCTGGATCTACACCTGATTTGATTTTTTCTAACGACAAATAGGCGTCATCCACAAAGTCAAGCATCTTTTCAGTTATTTTTTTATATTCTGCTTTGGCATCCTTCCTGATACTATCACAAGCCATTGCAGCCATATCATACCTTCTTTGCTCGTGGATGGAAGTGCAAACACCAGTTAGAACCCAGAAAACTTCTGCAACTTGGTCTTTGCTTGCAATGAAATCACCATCTTCTCTATTCGTTAGACTTTCCTTCAAACAATCGTATGCTAAAGAACGTTCTTCTTCTATACTGTTTTTTAATGGAACAAGTTTCTTCCATCTTGGATCATCGTCATCTGTATCATCAGAAAGACCTAATAATTCTGCCTTTTCCCAGTACTCCTTTCGATAATCAATCATCATGCCATAATGACATTTTCCAGCCAGTTTGTAGTAATGAAACAGCCATATCTCATCATTAGCATGGGCTTCGTCTAAATATTTCAACGCATCCTCATAATCTTCATTATCATAGGCTTGAAAAGCCAAGTCTACATTACTCAGGATGCTTTCTTCATCAGTTTCATCACTATCTGATATGTTATCGTAAATCGCTTTACCAACTGCATATGCAGCAGCTCCACCAGGAACTACCATATTCGCTGCAGTTCCTACGACAATATCCTTTGCTACACTAAACCAATCTTTCTTAGCCATAATTAAGTCCTCCTTATCCTATATTTTCTACTTTTAAATATACTCCATTCAAGGCTCCAGCCTTTTTGATATCAACGCCATATATGCGCATAAACGCATCAGCAACAACTTGACCGCCATTCGTATGGACGGGGTCGCTCATTGAGAGGGTTGAGACCTCGACGCTCATTCCGGGGTCGAGGACAATGCCGTTAGTACGGACTTTCTGTTTTACTGTAATTCTAAATAATGCCATTTTGTTTAGTTTATAGAGGTTAATGACTTATAGATGTTGATTTGGAAGAAGTAAAGCACGAACCATCGCTTCTATAGTCCTGAGGTACCGCCAAGTAACCCGTACACCAACAGAAGAAACAGTCCGTGCTGAACCACGAACGCTTGTCTTGCTGTTTCTTGGTGTACTTGAAAGTTTGGCGGTTTCCAGGCACCATCACAGAAGGACTTACGTCTTTCTTTATCCAATATGTTTGCGCCACCGAAAGGGGTGAACAGTCGGTTTTGCGGCGTAAAGATAGAGATAATTTCGATACGTTGTTCATTGCACGGGCTGTTTTTTTGTTTTGCTGTTTATTTTTTGTTATTTGGGGTACAAAAGTAACGTGCAAAGTATCTTCAGCCCAAGATTTACGAACGTATTTTTTAGCAGATGTACAAAAAGAATGTGGTTCCGTAAAATATTACGTTTTTATCTGCTTTTCTACATACATATAATAATCGAAAAAGCCTTTCAACACGATGGTTGAAAGGCTTTCTATTACTTATGAGGTTCAAGAATTAGAATATGGATTCTTGATTATAAAGAATTTATGAGTTTATTTATAACTTATCTATCTCTTCCACTGATAAGCCCGTATATCGGGATATTTGCTTAGCCGAAAGGCCATCTGCTTTCATGCGAGAGGCGGTTTGTATGAGGCTCTCTCATAAATTAATTGTTTGTCCTGGTTTACACTCTTCCTGATCCGTGGTAGCAGTTTTGTATCTGGTACGATGTCAACAGCTCGATCGAGAATCTTCTCCAAATCACAAATCATTGCAGCATGTTTAAGCAGACTCACTCTAGCCTTATCATCAAACTCTACCAGAATATCCACATCGCTTAACGG
>Ga0247610_10009121_pt1 | contig 10032 bp, 10 predicted proteins | sample 174DNAGHGhighgp2_FD_193483 | JGI IMG/M metagenome (GOLD analysis project Ga0247610, IMG submission 193483) | Sheep rumen microbial communities from Palmerston North, Manawatu-Wanganui, New Zealand - 1742 DNA GHGhigh gp2 | ecosystem: Host-associated > Mammals > Digestive system > Stomach > Rumen... | reverse complement strand
TTTCTTGCATAGGGAATTTTAGTAATTTCTCAGTGCTAAGTTCCTTTGTGAAGTCCATAACAACTTTCTTCTTATTGTTTAACTTCGACTTAATCTTAGCTACCATCTCTAATTCACTCTTAGGTTGTAATTGACTAAGTAGTGATTCAAGTTGTTTATCGATTTGCATAAATAACACCTCTCTAAATAAGGAAATGTAGTCTTGAGGTTTTACCCTCAAGACTAATTACATTAGAATGAGCGAGCAGTACGTGCAGGACGTTCAAATGTTTCAGTAGTTTCTTCCTTAACTTGTTCTTTTACTTCTTCTACTTCTTCCTCAGTTTCTTGACTCTTAGCCTTAGATGGGAATTCACCTGTAATGATGTAATTCTTCATTTCATTAGAATCCTTAACAAATAATCTAGTTACTGGGTCGAAGTCTTTGAATGCATCTTCTGCAACATCTTGTCTAAATGCAAATTCAGGTTTGTTTTGCTTAGCAGTACCAGCAGCGTTGATAGTGTACTTAGTATCTAAACGAGTACCATTTCTCTTAATAGCTACTAATAATTCAGTTAATGAATCTAATTCATTTTCATCCATTAAGTCTCTAAGTTCCTTTAAGATGTCAGACTTAGATGATATCTTTCTTTCCCAAACTACAGGCTTAACTTCAACCTTACCATCATCTGTTGTTTCATAGATTAATAATGGTAATTCAGTTACATTAGATGGCTTTGAAATCTTATCAGGACTATCCTTGGAGATACTTGAGTCAAATGCATTATAGCAGAATGGACAAGTATCAAATGAGTCTGTTACGTGTTCTCTTAAACACTTAACAGTGATAAATCTTTCCTTACCATTAAATGTAGCCTTTACATTAGTGTGTGCACGTAATACTGCAGCATTACTTGAGAAGAATGCTCTATCTACTAGGAATCTAGCATAGATTGTAGCACCATCTTCCATCTTAGGGAAGAAACCATACTTTCTTTCAACTTTCTTTTGTGAACCACGAGATTCAGCTTCTTTTTCAAATTCAGAATAATTCATAATTTTTTCTTTACCTCACAACTCTTAAATTTATTCTTTTATTTTATTCTTTTGTGTACCATACAAGGTACATATATATTATAGCACTAACGAAATTAAATGTCAAGAGCATTTCTAATATAGGTTAATGTTGTAAACTTTTGATTTCCAATCGATATCTAGAAGGATGCCGAAACAAGCCATTAATACCGAAGTTACGATTGAATCACCATAAAGATGATATAGGGAGTCATCACTTTGATGTTCAGCCATATGTTTAATATCTTCACTAGCTACGCCCATTAGTCTCCCACACTCGGTAGGTGTAAAGTGACGTATGTATGTCTTATTTTCTAAATATCTAATAGGGCTTTGATGATAGTTAGCGAGTTCTCTATCATCTACTAAGACCATACCTGCAGCAAAGGCTCCACTTCTAGTAGTAAGTGTAATGCTTTCTTGAGATGTATGCATTCTAACCATTTCTTTTAAAGGTTTTTGAAAGGCTTTCCACTTCTTAACACCATCTACTTGTGCTTGAGTTAGATAATACTTTTCATCTACATTTTCTTGTAAGATATCGTATAACTTAGTCTTTAATTCAATTGGTTCAGGGAATTTAATATCATAGTCTCCTAGTACCGAGATAGCTATAGTTCTAACTCTCTTTTGTGGAATTCCAAGCTCACTTGCCTTTAAGTCCATATACTTAGTAGTATAACCTAACTTCTTTAATTTAGCAATCCAAACATTTAGATTTCCAATATTAGCTTTAGCGTGTACTTGATTTACATTTTCCATAACTAATACTTGAGGGAGAGCGTTTATTTCATTACATTCATCTAAGATTCTCCCTACTTGCCAAAGTAAACTACTACGATTCTCAATATCATAAATGTTTTCCTCGGTAATAGAATCTTCTGCCTTTAGGTTATCTCTATGACCGGCAGCAGATAATGATTGACAAGGGTAAGAATAACTTAATACATATTCATACTTATCTTTATCTACAATACCTAAATCACTGCCTTTAACTCTAGCTACGTCTACCATATCTTTAGTAGCAATAATATTGTTATAGATTCTTCTATAATCTTGTCTAGATAATTCTTGACGTGTAGCAGGTTTATCATAATCTAAACTAACTCCAGCATCTACTAATTTATCTAAGACCTCATCATCTGTTAAAGACTCGGAATAATTTGTATAATCTCTAACGTGTACATCATTGTAGGCTTGTATACTTTTAGCGGCCCATTCGCAGAGACGATATGATTCATAGTTAGCTCCCAAGTACTTCATAGCCAGAGACTGTGAGCCATAACCTCCGAAAAGCTCTATCATACGAACCTTTTTATTTTTATCTATCTTATAGTAATTGTTTAATATATCTAATGTTCCTCTAACTAACATTTACCTTGTGCCTCCATTATTAAATCCCATATTGTATCTTCATCTAAATCATTAATGTCTTTTCCTAGAGGTACTTTAACATCTTTAATATAACCTTGAACATTCTTGTGAAAACGCTCGGAACCTTTAAATCCAGCATCATCTCCATCGAAACATAAATAATACTGTCTAACACCGGAATGATTTAATACATCATATTGATGCTTAGTTCCTGTTCCGAATAAAGCAACTGCTGGTATACCTAATCCCCAAAGAGTGAGAGCATTTATTTGAGATTCACATACACATATCTTTGTTATATTGTTCTTAATGATATAGTTAAGAAGATATACAGGTTTCTCCTTATCTTTCTCTATTAAAAATTTCTTTTGTATAGTACTTCTCTTAGTCAACATAACTAAATTATCATTTTCATCCCAAACAGGAAATATGATATATTGACTACTAGGGTTGTACTTAACCTTAAACTTCTCGGCAATCTCCCTAGTTATTTTTCTTCTAGCCATATATGGATGATAACTCTCTAAGTTATCTAAGCAAGATTCATCTAGATAATTATTCTCTTCTTTATGAGTTAGATTATCTAGGAGAGATTGGATTAATTTAGAACTAGCATCTAATTGTCTGTCAACATCATTATTAGCTAATTTACCGTAATTCTTAATCAACCAAAACTTAGCTTTATTAACAGTAGTGTCCATAGCAGTAGCTAAGAATTTCTCAAAACTACCACTATCTCCACAAGTAAAACAATGATAACTACCATATTTTAAAGTAGGTGTATCTTCTCCCACATAGACATAACAACTAGGTTCATTTTCTAAACCATCTTTATGTGTAGGACAAGTAACTAATAAATTTGAACCTGAATCTTGAATTACTTTTAATTTACCGTTAGTTAAGCCTAATCTTACATTCTCTAATATCTCCTTCAAAGGAGTATCTATTACATAGTTATCTATAGTTAAATACATAAACACCTCTAGAAAGTAATCTTACTTAAGTCTTCTTTTGTTGCTTTTCCATTAGCAAGAAGTCCTCTAGTAATACTACTATTTTGTTGTAATTTCTTAATAGTAGTTAGATTTCTCTCATAGCATTGAATAGCCCAAACGCAATCAGCATAGTTATGTACAGTTGCACACTTAACTATTTCTAGAGCTACAAGAATGTCTCCCTTTGAGTAATCATCTAAAGTATCTTCAAATACTTTTAGACTAGGAGCAGTAATATAGTTTTGAGCTAACTTCAAAGCATCTAACCAATCACAGAGAGCCTCACGTAGACTAGGATTAGTGTGTCTTAGTAGATTCTTTAAAGAATCATAAGTATAGTCAATCTTATCTTTTGCTAATGTTTTAGGTGTAGATACAGTTACTTTCTTATAGATAGATTTCATTGTCTTAGTATTATCATTCATTATAAGATTAGCTAATAATTCTAGGTCTAACTTAATGATATTGACATTTGCAACATCTCGGCTAATTAAACCAATTTTACTTAAATTGCTATCACAAACTAATTGGTCTTCAGGAGTTAGTGTAGTTTGTTTTTGAATATAGTTTCTATCGACAACAATATAATCATTAACTAACAACTTCTTCTTATTACTAGCTTTCTTGTAAATAGTTAATAATTCTGCACAATACACAGCCGAATTTAAACCAACAGTTCTAGCTAAATTAATATTGAAAGTTAATGTATCAGTAGGATTTAGTAAATCTAATAACATAATTTAACACCTCTATCTAAAGTCTTCTACAAGACTAGTTATCAAATCGCTAGTTCTAAGATAATTCAATGTGTTATTAATTGTTTTAGTTAATAAGGTTGAATTTGCATTCTTTAACATCTTTAATTGTAATTCGAATATCATTGTATTCTTTATTTCATACTCATTTAACATATTTAAGAATTGAACATAAGTAACTTTATGAATTAATTCAATTAACTTAGATACACTAAAGTCAAACTTAGGTGTAACAATCTTCTTAACTTTATCGTTACCTCGTTTGTCTTTTTCCTCGGCAACATATGTGTAAGATTTTGATTTTCTAACCCAAGTATCTCCATAAGCTAATAGTTCAACAATGATACCATCTAGATATCTCTCTCTATCAAATAGAGGTTGAACAACTAACTTTCTAATATCCTTATCTCTATACTCAGAGTCCTCATCAACTACAGTATCTATTAATGATTTTCTATCTTCTGTAGGAGCATCTAGAATATACTTATGATTGATAACATTCTTATCATAGTTAGATTCACGATATGCTTGTAACATATTAGTAGATGCACATTGATATACACAAGTATTTACTATTTTAGGAAGAGAGTAGAACTTACTATTCTTATCAGTCCAAGGGTGGTACTTTAAAGCTGTTACTAAGCCATCTTCTAGCCAATTTAATCTTACATCTTCATCAATTCTCAGAGATAGACTCTTTTGAGTTAGTTTATAAATGTAATTCCAATAGCGTAACATTAGACAAGCAAAATAACCGTCTTTTAGTCTTTCCTCTTTAGTTTCTAAATATAAGTCAGCAAGTTCTCGGTTAGAAAGTTCCTTAAAATTCTTTATTACTGTACTTGCTTGTTCATATAATTTTTTACTTTCTTCTAACATCTTGTTCTTCCAATAGAGACTTGATAACTATTTTCAACTCTTCTCTAGCTAAAGCCTCATCCTTTCCTTCAATAGTAATAACAAATGAATCAATGTCCCTATAACTAAGGGACAAAAGTCCTAAGATACTCTTTAAATCTACTTCAGGACTATCATTAGAATCCTCTCTATGAATTTTAATTCTCATATTACTTGCATATCTACTAGCCTTATATACAAGACCTGTTGCAAATCCTATTGCAGATACATCCTTATTCTTAACATTAATTTTTAAAGTCTTCATTGTTTGATACCTCCAGATTTCCTTCTACTATAGTATATCACAAGTAATCTAAAATGTCAAGAGCAAAAATAAAAACCCTCAATCGAGGGTTTAAATTACTTATTTAAGAATGCATCTTGAACGATGTTATACAAGTCTGCTAGATTAGTTAATCTTTTAGATAGTACATCCTTTTGATTATTAGCATCATCTAATTCTTTCTTAAGTCTAGCTAAGTCTTTCTTTACATCTTCTAGTTCTTGACGTAATTCTTCTACAGTTTCTTCCTTTTGATTTGGCATCTTCAACATCTCCTTATTTTAAATTGATTGATATATTAACAATATCATTATTGTTTTTATTGAATATTAATAGTGTTTGACAAGGGTCTGAGAATAATCTACAGTTAAATGCATAATCATCAGAGCCCATAATAGAACCATTAACATATACTTTCATACCTTGTTTAGATAATTCAAGTTCATTATGATAATGAGCTAGAAGTACAATATCTATGAATTGTCTAGTTACACCTACAAAGTTAGCAAATGCCTTCTCTGGCTTATCTAAATGTCCGTGAGCAAATGCAATCTTCTTACCATACACTTCAAATAATCCAATACTGAAGTCTAAGTTATCATCTTCAAATGTAATGTTTCTAATGTTACCTAATCTAGCTTCTAAGTACCATTGCATAATTCTACCGAAGTTTTCTTTTTCAATATGTTCGTGCTTATTAGCAATAGCTCTTGAGTGATTATCAGAAACATAACGATAAGTTACATTTTCAATGTAATTAGCTAAGGTATTAATTACTTGTGCAACTAATTCACTTGCTAACATTATTTGAGAAACTACATCTGTTTCTTGAGTAACTCTAGAGCTTACGTGAATTAAACCTTGAATCATATCTCCGAGATTGACAATATTTAATTTATTTACTCTATGTTCTCTGCAATAATGAATAGTAGCATTAACTAGTTTGGTTAATCTTTCTTCTGCAACTTTCACATTGTATGTATTGTAGCAAGAATCACAAGTAGCTCCTATGTGTAAATCACTTAACATTAGGACAGCTTCCTTATCTCCATTATCAGTAAATACAATATTTGGTTCCCACTTTAATTCAGGTAACTTAGCAATCTCTTCTTTAATTAGATTCTTAAAGTTATCGATACGAGCTTCGTCTCTGATTAAAGCATTATATTGATTTAAGTAATCTCTAGTTGTAACTTGTTGTTTATATAAATCAATTCTTTTTTGCTCTGTAGCATCTACTTCTTTTGGTGTTGTAGGTAGACATCCATTTTCTTTATAAATTCTATCTTTAATCCAACATCTAAATGCATTACCACTTTTTTGTATATGTAAATCGTGGGCTAATTTGTCCCAAGACTTCTTCTCGGTGACATTTCTAAATGCACACCCTATATTAAACTTATCATCTATAGATAAATTATTTAAGTCGAATGTACTTAAATATTCATCAAATTCGTCTAAAGTCATTTATTTTCCTCCATTTCACATCTATTATAGCATACTTATTTCTCAATGTCAAGAGCTTTTGTTACATACTTCCCAATCTCTGTAGCACTATCTTCAAACCAAATTGAATCATAAGGTTTATGTATTTTACCGTGCTTCTCGGAAATGTTTCGATACCAATATCTACACATAGATGGAATACCGACTAACAATGGATATAAAGGACCGAGAAGACAATTTTGGAATGTATGTCCAAATTCGTGCTGACTGACTTCATTAGTACTAGTGGTATCTCTTACAAACATAGTACCCATCTCAAATCCTCCCCAAGACTCACCTAGAGAATAGTAGTAAACCCAATAGAACTTATGAGGTTTACTTACAAATAATAATCCTAGGGAAATAATATACCCTATTAAAGTCATAAGTAATCCCCAAGTATGTGCTAAAATAATATATAGCCATCTATGTTTAACTAAAAACTCCGAGAATCGTCCACAGAGATTAAACATAAATGAACCTAATTTATTATGCTTGTATTTATTTTGAATCATTACAATCAACTCCTACTATTTAATTATAAAACAAAAAGTGATGTAGAAAAAAGTCTACATCACTGAATACTAGAAGGTATTGTCTCCGCAATACGTCTCTCTCGCTAATCAATCACTACTTTGATTAGCATAGTAGTCTTCCGACTACATTTATATTATAACATAATTAAAACTAAATGTCAATACTATTTCAAATACTTACGATGCTTGATTAGATAATATGAGAATGCTTCCCAATTCTCGGTAATCTGAGCATAAGCTGTGATTTGAGTACAACCTGGGATGTTAATATCTCTAGATTGAAAATCTTCTAAATGATTTCCTTTAGATACATAATTAATAATTCTATTGTATTCCTCATCACTTAGATGTGGAGTATGAGGTATAGCATAAAATCTAAATTCTCTTCTATGTGGACTAAAGTAATAATCAATAGTATTTAAAGCAATCTCTAAGAAGTCTTTATCTTCTTTATACTTCTTATTTATCCTCGACAAATCTGTTACGAAAGCCGTGTGCTCAAAAATGTTAAAATTCACAATCTCCCCTAATGAAGTCTTAACGATAACGTTCCATTTCAACTTTGACATCTCAACATCATCTCCCCTATATGATATTATATGTCAAGAAAAATAAATAAAAAGTCGACAATTGTCGACTATAGTAAACTGTTGCTCTCACACTGACCATTTTAATGCATTGTCTATGTTATTGCAACACACCGAGATTTCTATTTTGGTTGAGATAGGTGGATTCGAACCACCGACCAATCTCTTATAAGGGGACTGCTCTACCGCTGAGCTATACCTCAATATTTAACATAGGCTGTTCCTCAAACTCCACTTAGCCTTGTCGACAAGCCCACGCTAGGGAGATATAGAGCGACTCCTATTGGCGACCCCTATTCTCCTTTCGCAGACTGGAACTCTTCTGGCACCTATGTTGCTTTGTACAAAGCACCTCACGAGGATTCGAACCTCGAACTCTGGTTGGTTAGACCTGCGTTTTCCCGTGTTTTAGAACTATGAGGTCATTTTGGTTGCAAGGGGCTGGACTCGAACCAGCGACCTCTAGGTTATGAGCCTAGCAAGATACCAACTTCTCCACCCTGCAATGTACACGTCTTAGGTTAATTACTCCTAAGACTTAACCCAACTGATTAATGTACGTTCGGTCTCTGCACGACATTCCTATTCACGTTAGGACACAACCGGCTTATGTCTCCTTCAAGCTAAGTGGTCAAATATAAGGCTTTTCCTCAACCTGATGGTTTAGGTTTAAACGTTCTCTTACCAACAACCATTACTACGTATAGTAGCTTCGAGAAGATGGGACTTGAACCCATAATCACTATGAGCATCTTTCTTTAATAGTGAAGACATATACATAATGATTCAACCTATATACATCTCGGTATTTAAATACTGGCGTGGACGACAGGACTTGAACCTGCACACCGAATTTCTTCAGTTACTGGAAGTTTAGCGAACTTCTTCCTTCCCAATTAGGATTACATCCACAGTGCTTTTGCATTATTGACATTCAGTTTCGAAATCCCACTAAATAAATCAAAATTAATTTTTAATGAATCTATGGCCGCAAATAGGCGTAATGCTTATAAGTCTTCTAATTGTAATCATAGTAACCTGACTTTTAGCCAAAATGAAGTTATTCATATTATCTGTTGGTGAAACAGAGTGTTTTGATATATTAACTAAATCAACTATGCAAAAGAAATATATAAATAATAGATTTTATTAAGAAGATAGGAGAATTATTTAGTATGTGTGAACTACTCGGCAACAAGTTACCAAGCTTCTTGCTTCAACCATCACTGCGTAGGCTATCTTATTAGATAACGAACGTCTTACACGATGTCCACAAGCGTTACTTTGGGCTATTCCATCCCTAGCCTATTAGAATGGTGTATGAGCTTTTATGTTATTGATATTGAATTCACTCTAAAAGAATTAAAACTAAGTTTTAGTATGAAAGGAGTAGATTTAGTAATGATATTAATGTTATTCATATCTACTGGTGTTAAGAGTCTAAATCTAATCCTAATTCCCATCTATCTTATTTATTCGCACTAGAAGAACAGTTATTCTTATCACTTGTACTTCGCTATCTAGCACTAGTATTTTCACTTGGTAGAAAATACTGAAACCCTTAACATAACCACTTACTCAATGTCCAATACCTACAACTGTAGGAAGAGCATCGACTCTCTTCATCTTTCAGTCAAACAAGTATACTAAATATTTGTAATATACTTGTTTCACGGAAAGATTTATTAAATTCAGGACAACGCTTGAAATACCACTAGCCTCTAGGCTTACACACCCTAGGTGGGATTCGAACCCACGATAATTTATTTTGCTACCTCTATCTAAATGGATTATTCCTTAACCGGGAATCGAATCATCTTAGTAGAGTCTTGTCGTGAATTAATTTTTAATTTATAATGGTGGAGCTTGTGGGACTCGAACCTACACACCTCTTCCTTTGCGAGGCTACTATCAGTCCTCAAGACTGACCTCCCTTACCAATTAGGTTAAAGCTCCATATGGTCTAGATGGTTGGAGTCGAACCAACTTCCCAAGATTCCAAGTCTCAGCAGATTACCGTTTTCCCACATCTAGATATAATCTAAGTTTGTTGTCTTTTGGAAG
>Ga0247610_10009120_pt1 | contig 10033 bp, 9 predicted proteins | sample 174DNAGHGhighgp2_FD_193483 | JGI IMG/M metagenome (GOLD analysis project Ga0247610, IMG submission 193483) | Sheep rumen microbial communities from Palmerston North, Manawatu-Wanganui, New Zealand - 1742 DNA GHGhigh gp2 | ecosystem: Host-associated > Mammals > Digestive system > Stomach > Rumen ... | reverse complement strand
TGCCACGGCTCGGGCGTTGTGACGCGTATCACCAACCCCATTCTCGGACAGATGCAGCAGTCGTCGGTTTGCCCGAATTGCGGCGGCGACGGACGCATAATCACCCGCCGATGCACCAACTGCGGCGGCGAGGGAATTGTGCAGAAAGAGGACATTGTGACGCTCAACATTCCCGCTGGCGTGGCCGATGGTATGCAACTGTCGGTTAGCGGAAAAGGCAACGCGGCGCGCCACGGCGGAATCAACGGCGACCTTCTGGTTGTGATTCAGGAAGAAGAACACCCTGAACTTATTCGCGATGGCAATGACTTGATATACAGTCTGTTCCTTTCGATGCCCGATGCCATTTTGGGCACCACAGCCGAAATTCCGACGGTTGACGGTCGGGTGAAAATCAAAATCGACCCTGGCACGCAGTCGGGCAAGATTCTGCGGCTGCGCGGAAAGGGAATCCCTGAAATCAACGGCTACGGCCGCGGCGACCTGCTTGTGAACATTCAGGTCTGGACACCGCAGAGCGTCACCCGCGACGAAGCCAAAATCATTGAAAAACTCAAAGAATCAAGCAGTTTCACGCCGAAACCCGACAAAAACGACCGAAACTTCTTTGAGCGGATGCGTAACTTCTTCAGTAACTGATAACTAATATTTTTATCACCGAATTGAACGAATTAAACATATTCACTTGCATTAACAAAGCCGCAAGCGGCTGGCAAAAAAATACGAATCAGTTATGCAAAATATCGATTCGTTAATTTAGATTAAGACGCAATTTATTGTGTCTTAATTTCTTCGTTAAGAAAGTTCGTGTAATTTTGTTTAATTAGGTGATATAAAACATAAAACTATGCACTACCATTTCATTGCCATAGGCGGAAGCGCGATGCACAACCTGGCCATAGCGCTGCACACAAAAGGCGAAACCGTCACAGGTTCCGACGACGAGATTTTTGAGCCGTCGCGGTCGCGGCTTGCGGCTTGCGGCTTGCTTCCCGAGCAGCCTGGCTGGTTCCCTGAAAAACTGTCAGCCGACATTGACGCGGTTGTTCTGGGAATGCACGCCAAGGCCGACAACCCCGAGCTGCTGCGCGCGCAGGAACTGGGTCTGAAAATCTATTCGTACCCCGAATTCCTTTATAATCAGACCGAAAACAAGACTCGGGTGGTTATCGGCGGAAGCCACGGCAAAACCACCACCACGGCAATGGTGATGCACGTGCTGAAAACCGTCGGCATAAAGTTCGACTATATGGTGGGCGCCCGCGTGAAAGGTTTCGACACGATGGTTGGTTTGAGCAACGATGCGCAAGTGGCTGTTTTCGAAGGCGATGAGTATCTGACGTCGCCAATCGACCCGCGCCCGAAATTCCACCTTTACAAGCCCAATATTGCCCTGATAACGGGCATTGCGTGGGACCATATCAATGTTTTCAAGACATTCCCCGATTACGTCTGGCAGTTCGAGCGGTTTGCGCAACTCATTGAGCCACAGGGCTCGCTCGTCTATTTCGAAGGCGATGAGAACCTGCGTGCCATTGCCGCCAAGGTCCGCCCTGACATTCGTCTGCTGCCCTACAATACCCACCCCTACGCCATTGCCGACGGCGTCACCTACCTGACCGACGGCGACGACCGTTACCGACTGTCGGTGTTTGGCGAGCACAACTTGCAGAACATTGCAGGCGCAATGCAGGTCTGCCTGCAACTGGGCGTCACAAAAGCCGATTTCTACCGCGCAATGACCGCGTTCGAAGGCGCCGACAAGCGTTTGCAACTGATTTACAGCAACAAAGATAGCCTGTCGTTTACCGATTTCGCCCACTCGCCGTCGAAACTCAAAGCCACCATTGCCGCCGTGCGCAAGCAGTTCCCCGACAAGCGGATTGTGGCCTGTATGGAACTGCACACCTACAGCAGCCTGAGCAGCAACTTCCTTGAGCAGTACGCTGGCACAATGGACCTGGCCGACCGCTCGCTCGTCTATTTCAACCCGCACGCCATTGAGTTGAAGGGCCTACCTGGCATTACCATTGAGCAGGTTGAGAAGGCCTTTGCCAAAGACAGGCTCAAAGCCTACAGCGACATTTCACTGATGCTGAACGATTTAAAAACCATTGACAGCAAGAATTGTGTTCTGCTGTTCCTGAGTTCGGGCAACTTTGCAGGCACAGATTTGAAAGCGCTGGCGGAGGAGATTCTGGGGTGATGCTAACGGAAATCTGATTCTCGCACTGACGACACTGCCCCGACACTATCGGGGACACAGATTATCACATAATTATTAGGACGCGATGCTTGCGTCCTTTTTTTGAATGCAGATTTAATGGATTTAGCCAATCCAATCCTCAATTTTCAAATTGTCTATATGACTGAAATGTTTTGCATTGTGAGTAACCACCGTTAATCCAGCGGCTTTGGCGGCGCAACCAATCAGCAAGTCGAAATCTTCAATCTTTTCCCCAGCATCCCACAATCTCGCTCTTTCTTTGGCAAAAACTTCCAAGCAATCTTCAAAAGGCAGAACCTGTAATTCTTTAATAAAGTCTTTAGTTTGTTTTAGGTTCTCATTTACGCGATTGCTTCTGTAAGCCCCAAAAAACAATTCAGCTACTACAATATCAGAAATGAAAAATTTGTCTTTACCAATCTCATTCATTTTTGCGGCCACATTGCGGTCGCCCCTAAAAATGGCGACGCAAGTGCTTGTATCAAGCAAATAGCCGTTCATAACGCCACATTAATATTATTGGCCGTTCTGGCACTGCGGATGTCATTGACAATTTCGTCTGCAGAGCGGTCGTCTTTCCACGCCCCTACGAAACGGTCTGCCCAACCCGATACGGCCGATTCAGCATTTGCTTTCTTTGCTGGTGCAAGGGTTTTGACAAACGCCAGCATCTTCTTCATTGCCACATCGTTGTCAAGCAGCGGATTCATCTCGCGCAATAATTCCGCACGTAACTGCATTGTTGTCATAGTCCTAACGGTTTCAATTTTTGATACAAAGTAAGGAAATAATCTTGACATTAAGTTCCGAATATCAATTATTTGTATATTTGAGCGAATTATCACAAACTTCTAAAAACTACTAACTATGAAAAACCAACTAAACAAACTCGCAAAATCAAGCGCACTAGTTATCATTCTGTTGCAATGCATTAATGGTATATGCCAAACCGAGAACAATCAGCCAAACATTGTTCCAAAGGACAGTGCGGCTGTCAATCAAGCAAATGCCAAAGACGATGAGGTGTTCTATATTGTCGAGAATATGCCCGAATTCCCTTGCGGCGAAGTTGGGTTACACAAGTACCTTGCAGAAAACATAGCTAAACCCATAGTGAACAATGGCGATACATTGTATGGCGATGTTTTCGTTTCTTTTGTAATCGGCCAAGATGGCGAAGTTGAACCCGAAAGTGTGAAGATTGCCCGCGGCATCGACCCTTTGCTTGATGCAGAAGCTATTCGTATAGTAAAAAGCATGCCAACGTGGAAACCCGCAACGCAGCGAGGCAAACCAGTTAAAGTGAAATATACCATTCGAATAACCTTCCCTCTTAACAACATCACTGCGGTCGAAAAAATGCCTGAATTCCCTGGAAGATCTTATGGTTTAGAAAAATATATCACGGAACAACTTTCAGAACAACTTAAGACAGTTAAAAAGAAAACCGGAAAATACAGTTTCATAATAAACAAACAAGGATTTGTCGAGAACGTTCGTGTGGTTCGGAGTATTAATTCTGCAATGGACGCTTTTGTAATAAGCGTTTTGCAAGATATGCCCCAATGGGATTGTGCCTGTTTCCGGAATGAACCAGACAAGAGTCCTGTTACGGTTTCAATTACTACTGATAAGTATGGCCGATTATCTGTTAAAGTCGGAACTTACTGGGTGTGACCATAACAGAAACAACCGTCACAACATTTCGATAAAATGTTGATTTTCAATTTAAAAAGCATCCGATCGTAATACATTCTACTTTTTCTAACTAAAATCAAAGGTTATGGAACTTAAAAAGAATCCCAAATACGATTTGACACGCTACAGCGGATTGTTCCTTGAAGTGGGTTTGGTGGTCGCGATAAGCGCTGTGCTTTTCGCCCTAAACTACTCTGTTCAAAAGAAAAACACTGTTGTTTTCGGCAAACTCGAAACCGTGATAACCGAAGAAGGGATAATACCAATCACCCGTCAGCAGACCGAAACACCGCCGCCTGAAATACCAAAAGTGGCCGAAGTTATCCATATTGTTGAAGATGATGTTGACATTGAAGACGATGCTGATATTGAAGACATTGAGCCCGACCAAGAGACCGATGTTATAGTTGTCGAAAGGCAAGAGGAGGAAGAAGATGAGGATGAGATTTTCGTGATTGTTGAGGAAATTCCTGAGTTCCCCGGAGGTGAAGATGCTCTGCGCAAATATCTGATTGAGCACACAAAATACCCCAAGAAGGCTTCGAAAAACAAAATATCGGGAAAGGTTAATGTTCTGTTTGTGATAAACGAGAGGGGCGAAATCGGCGATGTGCAAATCTCGAATAGCGTTGACCCCACCCTTGACCGTGAGGCCATTCGCGTGGTGAAGAATATGCCAAACTGGATTCCCGGCAAAATTCGTGGCAAACCTGTAAAATCATTGCAGCCCCTTTGGTTCGATTTCGCTCTCAGATAGAGACGATTTTCTTATAACCGGCTTAAAAACAACTGACAAGATGACAAGTTGAATTTCTTTTCATTATCTTTGACACTACTAACAATTAAATCAAGACATTATGAACACGAAACGCACATTCAAAGCCATTCTGGCCGTTGCATTTGCGGCCGCTTGCACAAATGGCTACGCACAAAACAGCACCAACGCCAACGAGTCTGCTGTTCCAAAAGAGCAAACAGCCACAGAAGACGACAACGACGTTTTCGTTATTGTTGAGAAAATGCCGGAATTTCCTGCCGGCGAACTCGCCTTACGCAAATATATTGCAGAAAACACCGTCTATCCCGAAGAAGCCAAAGCCAAAAAGATTCAAGGAAAGGTATTTGTGACGTTTGTGATTGGCAAAGATGGTGCAATTGAGCCCGAAAGCGTAAAAATTGCTGTTGATTCCGATGGCAAATACCGCGGCATTGACCCGCTACTCGACGCCGAAGCCATTCGCGTTATCAAAACTCTGCCAAAATGGGAACCAGGCACGCAAGGCGGCAAACCTTTGCGTGTGTCGTACACTGTACCTGTCAGTTTTCAAATAAAATAGGGGGAATAATATGAAAGCAAAACGCACATTCAAAGCCATTCTGGCCGTTGCATTTGCGGCCGTTTGCACAAACGGCGTGTGCCAAAGCGAAAGCACTGATGACGATTACACTTTAGACAACAAACCGAAAAGCACATTTTATAAAACACCCGACGAGGAAAAGGAAGACAATAAGGTATATACCGATGTTGACAAAAAGCCGGAGTTCCCCGGCGGATACTCTGCCCTGTACAAGTTTATTGCCGACCATTTGAAATACCCCGAATCGGCGAAGATGAAACGCATACAAGGGAAAGTTCTTGTCAGATTTATTGTTGGCAAACAAGGCAATATTGAAAATCCCGAGATTATGAAAGGCGTTGCACCCGACCTTGACGCCGAAGCCATCCGTGTGGTGAAAAGTCTGCCAAAATGGATTCCCGGCTCACACAAGGGCAAAAATGTCCGTGTTTCGAGCACCGTTTCCGTCAACTTCAAACTCGACGAGCAACCAACTGTAAACGAAATGCCTAAAACACAAGGTGATGACGAAAAAGAAGAACCTATTTTCCTCATTGTTGAACACATGCCCCAATTTCCCGGCGGAGATATTGCTCTGCGCGAGTATATCAGAGATAATGTTGTCTATCCCGAAGAAGCCAAAGCAAAAAAAATTCAAGGAAAGGTTTTCGTACAGTTTGTGATTGGTACAGACGGCAATGTTGAGCCCGAAAGTGTGAAAGCCATTCGTAGCATTGACCAAACCTATCGCAACGTTGACCTTTCATTGCTTGACCCTGAAGCCATACGCGTAGTAAAGAGTATGCCAAAATGGGAACCCGGCACACAGCGCGGCAAACCTGTGCGTGTATCGTTCACCATACCTATTGATTTTAGTATGTATTAGCGCTTTGAACTTTGCCTTTGAACAAGCCATTTCTCATTCGCACCATTAATGAGCTATTCACAAATAAATCGGTGACAAAAAAAAACTTCGTCAAAAAATCCACTTCATAAATAACAATTCCTAAGAAAAGACGTTATAAAAGTAACGAACTAAAAACGTAATACTATGGAACTCAAAAAAAATCCACGAGCAGATTTAAGGCGGTACGCCGGACTGTTCTTCGAAGTAGGTTTGGTAGTTGCGTTAAGCGCCGTTCTGGCATCGTTCAACTACACTAAACACGAGCTAAACCGTATGGTTTTTAGCGGCATTGACAACATCGACTTTGAGGATGTGCTGATTCCAGTCACACACCCGAAGGAGATTGCACCACCTCCGGCTCCACCAAAAGTTGCCGAGGTTATTACAATCATCGAAAGCGAATCAGATTTGGAAGAAGATTTCGAGATTGAGGACGTTGAAGCAACCCAGGAGACTGCGGTTGCCAGCATCGACCGGCCCGATGAGGTAGAAGATACCGAAGAAGATATCTTCATAACGTGCGAGTTTCCGCCTTCGTTTCCAGGCGGTGTGGAAGCGTTGTACAAATTCATTTCCGACAACGTGAAATACCCCAGCGCCGCAAAAGATAACAACGTAACGGGGAAGGTTGTAGTAAGGTTCGTCGTCAACCAAAAGGGCAACATTGAGAACGCCTATGTTTTCCGCAGCATCGACCCGCTGCTCGACCGTGAGGCAATCAGAGTAGTTGAGAGCCTGCCCAAATGGAATCCGGGCACACAACGCGGCAAGCCTGTAAAGGTTTGGTTCACGCTACCAATCAACTTCCAACTGAACTGATAGAGATTTAAAAAAAATGCCGGCCTGAGCGCCGGCATTTTTTTTTGCACCCAACCCCACCACACTTGTTGCAAACCAACAAAAATTGTTTTGCTCGTTTTTTTCACTCTTTCCGTTTGCCGACAAACACCATTTGCTATTTTTGCAGTTCTTTTTAAACGAGTTGACTTTTATCGGAAAACGTAACAATTTGAAATCGAAATAGAAATGAAAAAGGAACTTGAGACAAGGTACAATCCGGCTGCGGCCGAAGAAAAATGGTACAAGTTCTGGATGGACAACAAATTCTTCCATTCTGAACCCGACCACCGCACACCATATACTATTGTGATTCCGCCGCCGAACGTTACCGGCGTGCTGCATATGGGCCATATGCTCAACAACACCATTCAGGATATTCTGGTGCGCCGCGCCCGTATGATGGACCGCAACGCCTGCTGGGTGCCCGGCACCGACCACGCTTCAATCGCCACCGAGGCAAAGGTTGTGAAGAAGTTGGCCGATATGGGTATCAAAAAGCGCGACCTGACTCGCGAGGAGTTCCTGAAATACGCCTGGGAGTGGAAGGAAGAGCACGGCGGAGTGATTCTTGAGCAACTCAAGAAGTTGGGCGCTTCGTGCGACTGGGACCGCACCGCTTTCACAATGGACGATGTGCGCAGCGAATCGGTTTTGCGCGTGTTTGTCGATTTATACCGCAAAGGTTTGATTTACCGCGGTTTGCGAATGGTCAACTGGGACCCGAAGGCACAGACCGTGTTGAGCACCGAGGAGGTTATCTATCGCGAAGAAAAAAGCAAACTATACTATCTGCGTTATTATGTGGCTGATGCCGATTCGAACCCCGTGAAACCCACTGGAACCGAAGGCGAAATCATTCATAAAGACGCGAAAGGCTACTACGCAGTGGTGGCCACAACCCGCCCCGAAACAATTATGGGCGATACCGCGATGTGTATCAACCCGAAAGACCCGAAAAACCAATGGTTGCGCGGTCACAAGGTGATTGTGCCGCTTGTTGGACGAGTTATTCCGGTTATCGAAGACCGCTATGTTGACATTGAGTTTGGTACTGGCTGTCTGAAAGTTACGCCTGCTCACGATGCCAACGACTACGCTCTCGGACAGACTCACAATCTGGAGACAATCGACATTTTCAACCCCGACGGAACGCTGTCGGAGGCTGCCGGGCTCTACGTTGGTCAGGACCGAATGGATGTGCGCAAGCAGATTGCCGTCGACCTGCAGAATGCCGGTCTAATGGAGAAAATTGAGGATTACGACAACAAGGTGGGCTACTCGGAGCGCAATCAGGATACGGCTGTGGAGCCGCGCTTGTGCAAGCAGTGGTTCCTGTCGATGAAGCACTTTGCCGACATTGCACTGCCGCCCGTGCTCGAGGGAAAAATCAAGTTCCACCCCAACAAATACGTATCGACCTACCGCAACTGGCTCGAGAATATTCAGGACTGGTGTATCAGCCGCCAACTCTGGTGGGGACACCGCATTCCCGCCTATTTCCTGCCAACTGCCGAAGGCGAGGAAGAGAAATTTGTGGTTGCGCTCACAGCCGACGAGGCTTTGGCCGAAGCACGCAAAATCAAGGGTTACGAGAACATTACCGCCGACCAACTGCGTCACGATGAGGATGCGCTCGACACCTGGTTCTCGTCGTGGTTGTGGCCTGTTTCGCTTTTCAACGGCATTAACAACCCTGGAAATAAGGAGATTAACTACTATTACCCCACTTGCGACCTTGTCACGGGCCCCGACATTATTTTCTTCTGGGTTGCCCGAATGATTATGGCTGGCGAGGAGTATCAGCACGATGTGCCGTTCCGCAACGTCTATTTCACTGGTATTGTGCGCGATAAGTTGGGCCGTAAGATGTCGAAATCGCTCGGCAACTCACCTGACCCGCTCAAACTCATTGCCGACTACGGCGCCGACGGCGTGCGTGTGGGAATGTTGCTCTGCTCGCCCGCTGGTGGCGATTTGCTTTACGATGACTCGCTGCCAGAGCAAGGCCGCAACTTCGCCAACAAGATTTGGAACGCTTTCCGCTTGGTTTACAGTTGGAATGTGGATGACAAACTGCCGCAGCCCGAAGCCGCGCGCGTGGCAATTGAGTGGTTCAACCAAAAACTGAGCAGCACCATTGTGCAACTCAACGACCACTTCGACAAGTTCCGCCTGTCGGAGGCGCTGATGACCGTTTACCGCCTGTTCTGGGACGAGTTCTCGGCTTGGTTCCTTGAGATGGTGAAGCCCGCATACCAAACGGCTTGCGATGCCACAACTTATAATGCTGTGATTGAGTTGTTTGAGAAGATGCTGAAACTGCTGCACCCATTTATGCCGTTCATTACCGAAGAGATTTGGCAGTCGATTAAGGAGCGCCAAACCACTGACAGCCTGATAGTTGCCAAATGGCCCGAGGCTGGAGCGTTCAACGAAGATTATCTGGCAGAATTCGAGAATGTTAAGCAGACAATTGCCGAAATCCGCACCGTCCGCACCGACAAGAAAATCCCGAACCGTGACGCAATCAAACTCTTTGTGAACAAAGGCAGCAAAGGTTACAACGCTCAGTTCGACAGCGTGATAGCAAAGATGGGCAACACCGAATCGATTGAGATTGTCAGCCAAAAAGTTGACGGCACCGTCGCCTTTATGGTTCAGACAACTGAATTCTACGTTCCGTTCGGCAGCAATATCGATGTTGAGGCCGAACTGGCCAAACTGCAAGCCGACCGCACTTATCTGGAAGGCTTCCTACAGTCGGTAATGAAGAAACTCTCAAACGAGAAGTTTGTGAACGGCGCCCCGGCAGCAGTTGTCGAGAACGAGCGCAAGAAGCAAGCCGATGCCGAAGCCAAAATCAAAGCCATCGACGAGCAGATTAAAGCGCTGAGTTAAGAAACTTGCTGATATTTAGCATAAAGCGAAGTCCGCAGCCTAACTGGTTGCGGACTTTTTGTTTGGTACGAGAAATTATGTTGGTAATGCCAACAGATAAACTATTATGTATATTTGAGCAAACAA
>Ga0247610_10009119_pt1 | contig 10033 bp, 8 predicted proteins | sample 174DNAGHGhighgp2_FD_193483 | JGI IMG/M metagenome (GOLD analysis project Ga0247610, IMG submission 193483) | Sheep rumen microbial communities from Palmerston North, Manawatu-Wanganui, New Zealand - 1742 DNA GHGhigh gp2 | ecosystem: Host-associated > Mammals > Digestive system > Stomach > Rumen ... | reverse complement strand
TAATCAAAATATGGGTGTGGGAAAAAACGGAAATTTGGCAACTTTGGAAAAGGAAGTTTTAGAAAAATATGACAGATTTATAGGCAGTGAAGATGACAACATTTTCAGTCCAAATTTTTTGGTCTTTATGAATAAAGGACTCGAAAAGTTTAAGGACGACAAAAATGTATTAGCCATAAATGGCTATCGTCATTTTTACCCTATCAAACGAGCGAGCAATTCTTTTATACGTCAAAACGTTGATTTTTCTGGCTGGGGATACGGTTTTTGGAAGGATCGAATGGAAAAAATGAAAATTTTAAAAAACGATTACTTCCAAAAGCGATTTTCATTAAAACTTTTTTGGAAGGTGTATAAAGAAAACGGAAGTAATCGCGCATTAAATTTTGCTTCATATGCATTTGCATGGAATGGTATCATGAGTGATTCTCCTATAAGCGTTTATGCAAAATTGGAGGATTTAAACGTGATTATGCCAGCAGAAGAATCTCTTGTTCGGAATATAGGATGGGATGATTCGGGGGAACATCACTTAAATAACGATTCTTTAGCTCAGCAACACTTAGAACAAAAAATTTCGGACAACGAAGATTTTGATTTTGTTGGGACTGGATTTGAATACTACAAAGACAATAGGAAAATTTTTAGAAACAACTCTTATGCGAAGATATCAACCCCGTGTTTTGCGAAATGTTGTGTTAAAATACTGATTAAATATTTATCAATGAAATTAGGTTTCCTAAAAAAATAATAGCGAGAAAATATGGATGTTTCAATCATCATCGTCACCTACAACACTTGCCAAATGACTTCAGAATGTATTGAAAGTATTTTGAAGAATACACATGATATTGATTACGAGATTATTCTCGTCGACAACGGAAGCACTGATGGTAGCAAAGAGTATTTTGAAAAGGATGCGCGTATCATCTACATCTATTCGAATACAAACCTTGGTTTTGGAGGAGGAAACAACTTGGGATATGCGTACGCAACTGGCAATTATGTTTTTTTATTAAACTCCGATACTTTATTAATCAATAACGCTGTAAAAGAATTTTTTGACTATATGCAGAACACACCCCAAAATATAGGTTGTGTTGGTTGTGTATTGCAAGATCAGTTTGGCAAAAGAGTTCATTCTTATCATTCTACATTTCCATCATTATCGTGGATTTTCAAAGAAATTCTAAGCGTCTCAATTCCTAAAATATATAACCCGTATAAAGCCAGAGAACAACATCAAACAAGAGATGTTTATCCTGCTAAAGTGGCTGTGATTACAGGGGCAGACTTATTTATACGTCGTAATGTCATTGAAAAATGTGGTTTGTTTGATACAGATTTTTTTATGTATTATGAAGAAACGGAAATGCAACATCGATTTTTTCAAGAGGGGTTTGAGTCCGTAATTATAAATTCCCCCAAAATTTTGCATTTAGCAGGAGCATCCTCTAAAGGGAATAAACACTTCTTGCAAAAAATAGCATTACCATTAAAAAGTAGATTCATCTATGCTTATAAAATTTTTTCGCCAGTACAGCTGCAAGTATTTCGACTAATGCACCTAATGATGATTCCACGAGTTATTTTTTCATTAACATCATTTGAAAATAAAAAAAGAATACTACAGATTATATTTGGTCGATACGAAAAAAAGAGTAATTAAATCACACTTTTACGAGATTTCACTTATAAAAACGACAACTTGTAGGGATTATTTATGACCGACAGCATTATTACAGTCACCTCACCCCTTCTTCCGTCATTGGAAGAATTCACACCGCTTCTCAAAGATATTTGGAATCGTCATTGGCTCACCAATAATGGTCATTATCATCAAGAGTTGGAAAAAAATCTCGCAGAATATCTCGGCGTAGAATACATTAGTTTATTTACAAACGGAACACTCCCCCTCATTACAGCACTTCAAGCAATGCGTATTACGGGAGAGGTCATCACGACGCCTTACAGCTTTGTGGCGACGACGCACTCCATCTGGTGGAACGGACTCACTCCGGTGTTCGTGGATGTGGATCCTGCTACAGGAAATCTTGATCCGCAGAAGATTGAAGAGGCTATTACCCCCAAGACGACGGCCATCATGCCGGTGCATGTTTATGGAAACCCCTGTGATATTGACGCAATTCAGGAAATTGCTGACCGCTATGGTCTTGCGGTCATCTACGATGCTGCGCATGCTTTCAACGTGAAGGTGAACGGCCGCACCATTCTTGACGCAGGCGACATGAACACGCTCAGCTTCCATGCGACGAAGACCTACAATACGGTTGAAGGTGGTGCTCTGATTTGCCACGACGCTCGTACCAAGAAGCGTATCGACTATCTCAAGAACTTCGGCTTTGCCGGTGAAACTACGGTTGTCGCTCCGGGTATCAACAGCAAAATGGATGAAATCCGTTCGGCTTACGGCCTTTGTAACCTCAAGCATATTGATGGCGCTATTGCTGCCCGCAAGAAGGTTGCCGAAGCCTATCGCAAGGCTCTTGCAGATGTCCCGGGCATCACCATGTTCAAAGAACGCGACGATGTTACGTATAACTATTCGTATTTCCCGATTTTCGTGAATGAGGCTGAATACGGCATTAGCCGTGATGCCCTCTACGAAAAGATGAAATCTCAAAATGTTTTGGGACGTCGTTATTTCTATCCGCTCATCAGCGATTTCGCCATGTATCGTGGCCTGCCTTCTGCGACCAAGGAAAATCTCCCAATTGCGACAAGAATGGCGAGCGAGGTGATTTGCTTGCCTATGCATGCTGGATTGACGGATGAGGATGTCAAACGAGTACTGAATGCTATATTGATTAAGTAGGAGTGTTGCTATGAAGAAATTGATGCTGTTGGGCGGAATACGCTATTTGCTCCCTGTGATAAAAGAGGCTCATAAATTGGGAATTTATGTAATTACTGCAGATTATCTACCGAACAATATTGCGCACAAGTATTCCGATGAATATGTGAATGTCAGCATCATTGACAAAGCAGCTGTTTTGAAGATTGCACGAGAAAAGCAAATAGATGGGATTATGTCTTTTGGAGTAGATCCTGGTGTTGTAGCTGCATCTTATGTACAAGAGCAGATGGGGCTGCCTGCGTTTGGGCCCTACAAGTCAGTGGAAATACTCCAGAATAAAGACAAATTCAGAAAGTTCCTTGCAGATAACAATTTCAATGTTCCTTGGGCGTTTAGTTTTGATTCTGTGGAATTGGCAATGAAGTCGGCGGACAAGTATTCGTATCCGTTAATTGTTAAACCGACTGATTCTGCTGGTAGCAAGGGGTGTACAAGAGTTGATGAATTCGGGGCGTTGCAAAAAGCCCTGGTCTATGCTATGGAACATTCTATCTCGGGGCATATTATTATAGAGGAATTTATTGAACAGAATGGCTGCTCTTCGGATTCCGATTGCTTTTCAATTGACGGCAAATTAGAATTTGCGTCGTTTTCTGCACAACGCTTTGACCGCAATGCGGCTAATCCGTATACTCCTTCGGCATATAGCTGGCCAGCGACTTACACGGTTGAACAGGAGAATGTGTTGCGCTCAGAATTGCAACGGTTATTAGCATTGCTTCGAATGAAAACATCCGTTTATAACATTGAGACGCGGGTGGGTGTGAATGGTAAGCCGTATATTATGGAAGTCTCTCCTCGTGGTGGTGGAAACAGGTTGTCTGAAATGTTACGCTATGCGACGGGTGTTGATCTTATTAAAGCTGCTGTTTGCGCCTCGGTCGGCTTGCCTGTTGAAAACGTTAAGCAGGTCCCTTACAACGGACATTGGGCAGAAGTCATCCTGCATTCGGAAAATGATGGTGTTTTTGAAAGTCTATGGGTTGATGAGAGTGCCCGCAAAAATATTATTGAAGAAGATCTTTGGGTGCGTTCTGGTGATAAAGTCGAGGGCTTCAAAGGAGCGAATAATGCCGTGGGAACTTTAGTGGTCAAGTTTGAATCGGAATCTGAGATGGAACAATTTATCTCTGATCCCGGCAAGTATGTCCGAGTTTGTACAAGGTAAAATATGAATCGCTCTATTGGCGGCTATTTTGAATGGGAATTCCCTGCAGAAACCGGTTCCCCCTTGCATCCGGAAGCTGTTCGGTTGAACAGTGCTCGCTATGCTTTAGAATACATTCTCCGTGGACTAAATGGGGTTTCTCTTGTCTGGATTCCGTATTTTACGTGTGAAGTTGTTCTAGAACCTCTAAAGAGATTGAACATTCCGTATAGGTTTTATCATATAAACAGAGACCTTGAAATTGAGGTTGATGTCGCTTTAGCTGAAAAAGAATATTTGGTATATACTAATTATTATGGAATAAAAGACGCCTATGTAAGATCGCTTGCGAAGAAATACGGAAACAAGTTAATTATCGATAATGCTCAGGCTCTTTTCTGCAAGCCACAAAAGGAATGTCACCAGATATACAGCACTCGCAAGTATATTGGAATGCCTGATGGAGGTTTGGCAGTGACGTCCATTCCAGATAATTCATCTGCTTTGCCGTTAGATGTTTCTTATGGTCGTTGTACTCATTTGTTAAAGAGACTTGAGTTGAATCCGTCTGAAGGCTATAGAGATTTTCAGAGAGACGACGAGCAACTTTCTAATTGCGAACTTTCTCGCATGAGCTCCATTTCTCGTAGTATTTTTGCATCTGTGGATTTTGAATCTATAATGCAAAAACGCCGAGATAATTTTGCAATACTTCATAATGTTCTCGGGAAAACGAATGAATTGACAATTCCGTTTATGGATCAGTTTGAATGTCCTTTGGTTTATCCTTATTGGATCGAATATGGCAAAGAGCTCAAGAAAAAATTGATTTCCAAAAACATTTTTGTTGCAACATATTGGCCGAATGTTTTTGAATGGTGCAAAGCGAATGATTTGGAATACGAACTTGCTGACAATGTAGTTTGCATCCCTGTCGATCAAAGATATGGCAAAGATGATATGGAGAGAATTTTGAAGGAGATTCTATAAAATGAGTACAAACGTTTTGATTTTCCCGTGTGAAAGTAATAGTAATGAACTCCATGATGCTCTTTCATATTGTTTTAATATAAATGTATTTGGAGCCGCTTCTGTTGCACGACACGGTAAGTATATATATAGGAACTACGATTGTACGCTCCCGTATGTTTCTGATGAAAGCTTTATCACCAGGTTTAACGACTATTTAGACTCGCACAAAATAGATGTTGTTATTCCTCAACATGATACAATCGCTTTATTTCTTGCTGAAAATGCCGATAAAATTCACGCAAAAATCGTTCAAGGCAATGTGGAAACAAATCGCATTTGCAGAAGTAAAATCAAAACGCATGAATTGTTTGCTGACTGCGATTTTGTTCCCGTTCGTTATCGAAATTTAGATGATGTTGTCTATCCCGCATTTGCAAAACCTGATGTAGGAGAAGGTGGGCATGGAGCTTTTGTTGCAAAACAAAAGGAATCGTTCTTTGATATTCCTTTTGATGAATATCTGGTTACGGAATTTTTGCCAGGCAAGGAATATACCGTTGATTGCTTAACTGATAAAGATGGAAATCTTCGCTATATCTCTCCCCGCGTGAGAAAAAGAACTATGGCTGGTATTTCTGTCGCGGGAACAACGGAAACCCTATCTGAAGAAATTAAACAAATTGCACAAGCAATCAATTCGAGATTGACATTTGAAGGCTTGTGGTATTTCCAGCTTCGAGCCGATGCCAATGGCAAATTAAAACTTATGGAAATTTCTGTGCGCTGTGCAGGAGCCATGTGCTTGACAAGAGCCAAGGGGATTAATTTGCCGTTGCTTTCAATCTATGTTGCACTCGGACAGGATATTGCTGTTTTTGATAATGGACGAAATGTTGAAATGGATCGAGCGCTTATCGGTCGTTATAATATTAATGTTGATTACAACCATGTCTATATTGATTTCGACGACACAATCACTCTCCGAGGCGAAGTGAATCCCTTGGCGATGTTTTTTCTTTATCAATGCCAAAACAAACAGAAACATGTTTATTTGCTAACTAGACATATAGACAACATTAGAAATTCATTAGAAAAGTATGCAATCTCTGAAAAATTATTTGAAGACATTGTACACATTCAAGATGGAAAGCCTAAATCGGATTACATCAAATATGCCGATTCAATCTTTATAGACAACATGTTTAAGGAACGTTTAGAAGTCAAACAAAAATGCAACATTCCTGTATTTGATGCCGATGCGTTCGAGTTCTTGTTGGATTGGAGAGTGTAGTATTCAATTTAAGTGTGTTTACACATTATGTCTCTCAAATCTTCTGTAATATCGTCTCTTTTATGGAAATTTTTTGAACGCATGGGTACACAGGGCGTTCAATTTGTCGTGGCAATAATTTTAGCGAGATTATTAAGCCCTGCCGACTTCGGATTGATTGCTCTTGTTACGGTATTTATTGCCGTTGCGAATGTTTTTGTTCAAAGTGGATTGAATACGGCTCTTATACAAAAGAAAGATGCGGATAATTTAGACTTTTCAACTGTTTTTTACACAAGCCTTATTTTGGCATTTTTTGTATATGGGCTACTTTTTTTACTAGCTCCAATATTAGCTCAATTCTACAATAATCAAAAAGAACTCATACCGGTTATTCGTATCCTCGGATTGATGCTACCTCTCGGAGCACTAAATTCTATTCAGGAAGCCTATGTCGCGCGAAATATGATGTTTAAAAAGCTTTTTTATAGGAGCATTGGTGCGATTATTCCGGCAGGCCTTTTGGGTGTTGTTTTTGCATATTTGGGGGCGGGAATATGGGCCTTAGTTGCTCAACAGCTATCTAATTCTGTTTTGATTTGCACGATTATGTGGTTCACTGTGAAATGGCGTCCCTCTTTAGTTTTCTCGTTTGAAAGATGGAAAAGTTTATTTTCCTTCGGATGGAAATTACTATGCTCGGCTCTTTTAGATACCTGTTATCAAAATTTGCAGAATTTGATTATTGGCAAGATGTTTACGCCTTCGTCTTTAGGTTATTATAATCGAGGTGATCAATTCCCTAAATTGATTATAAACAACTTGAATTCATCTATTCAAGCAGTTATGTTGCCTTCTTTATCGTCTGTGCAAGATGACCGTCCCCGATTAAAGACGATTGCTCGTCGGGCGATTGTGACCAGTTCTTTTTTAATTTTACCTTTAATGGCTGGTTTAGCGGCCGTTGCGAAACCTCTAACATTAGTCATTCTTGGAGAAAAATGGTTGCCGTCAGTTCCTTTTATACAAATTTGTTGCGCTGTTTATGCTTTTTGGCCTATCCATACAACAAATTTGTCTGCAATTAATGCTGTTGGTCGTAGTGATATCTTTTTGAAACTTGAATTCATAAAGAAAGGTTACGGACTAGTCGCTCTTGTTGTTGCTGTTTTCTTCTTTAGAACGCCAATTGGAATTGCGATGGTTGCTGCGATTACAGCTCCTTTAGGTGCTTTTGTTAATGCTTATCCAAACAAAAGGTTGCTAGGTTATGGATATTTAGATCAGATGAAAGATATACTTCCGTCCTTATCTTTGTCTGCTGTAATGGGAATACTTGTTTTTATAGTTTCGGAAAAAATAATCGTAAATCCAATAATACAGCTTGTTTCTTTATCGTTTGGAGGCGCAATATTCTATTTGGGAGCCGCTAAATTATTGCATTTTGAATGCTTGGATTATTTAGTAAAGACAGTGGTAAATCTCAGAAAAAGTTAATTAGTTATTTCCGAATTAATCCATTCTATTCTTTGTTTAATCCATTTTTTTAAATTCGCGCAAGCGTCGCTGTAAGAATTGTAAGAATGTTGCAGATACCATCCTTGTGTACTTGGTAGAATGTCCCATTTTTTGAAATTGTTTTTTGCTGATTTTTCCAATAAATTTTTTGTAGAATCAATTTTATTTATTATTCCTAGGAATTTTTTTGTGTTTTCATTCCAGAAAGAGATTCTAGTATTGTTCATTGTCGAATCTTTAAACAAAAAAGCATTCCAATAAGCTGACTTTATATACCAATTTTGTGGTTGATTTGCAGATGTGACATCATGATTTCCAAAAGCTAAATCGAAATCCCAGATAGGTCCCATCTTTATAACATTTCCATTTTGCCATGAGAAATATACACTAGCTTTGAATACTGCGTCATAGTTTTTTGAAAATTCTTGAATCCAATAATGTTTAATATACTCTTCAATATCAATCCATTGTTCGATATGGTTTCTTTGCAAGGGATCTATATGTTTTAGAAACATTTCATAGGAAAATATAAACTCTTCAATATTAGATATTGTAGAATTTGATGCGTTTTTAGGGTAATGTACTTGATATATTTTTTTTTCTGAGCTGCCCGTGAGAATGTTTGAATAAAATGTTTGCTCCTTTTCAAAAGCTCTAAAATCAAATTCAACGATAAATGAGTTGTTGTTGTTTGGAATGTTAATTCGATTTTTCCCAATTTTGATAGTTTCCGTTAATAAATATACCCCTAGATACTCTTTATTAATGAATAACTCAATGAATTCACATCTTGGTGCATAATATGAGCCTAATTCCGCAGCAAAACGGTACATCAAATAATTCATCATTAACGTTTTGTCGGCATAGTTAGCTATCAACGCCCAATCTCTATCTTTAGGCATTCCTAGCATTGATTGTTTGTTGGTGAATTCAATCTTGTAACTTTTTTTGGGCATTTCTGTCCAACTAGTGTTTCCTCTCCCTCTAATGGTCAAATCCATCACTTCGCTTTCGGGTGCTTTTTCTCCCCATATTTGCAATTTGGCGGGAATCTCCGTTTCGCGATCTTTGATTTCACGATTATTTTCGGTTTCAATCACGATTCGCGGAATTCCTGCATAGGGGTATTCCGTATCATCCAGTGGGAGGTAGTCAATTACTTTTGAAGAAGATGATGCATCCTGGGTTTGGGGATAGTCGCCATCGCTGGGAACATCGTTGTCATCCTCATTGCTGTTGCCGTTGTCTATAGATGCGTTTTCCCATCCAGGATAATCCACCCCCTCGCTGTTGCTGCAGGCACAAAGAGACAGGACTGCGATGAACGTAAATGCGAAAATTGCATGAATTCTGGTTAATGCTTTGTAAGGGGTGAATGTTTGCACGGTTATTTCAGTTACCCATTGTATTCAATCTGCTTTTATATTTTCAGTAGAAAATTTCTCAATGGTTCTAACGCAGAACTGTCCATATCCCAATAGTCTTTGTTTTCGAACTGCCAGTTGCCCCGGCCTAGGTTTTTCCGTAATTTCTGCGGCATTGGCACAGCTGTAATGTAGGTGTGCAATTTCCCCTTAAGATTAGGAACTTGGTATATAGGCTTCCCGTTAGCATCCTTTTGTGATTTCATACAATTTTCGTAGTCACTAAAGCAATCAAAGAACAATTTGTGTTTTTCTGTTTGCGCTATAGATTCTAATAGGTTTTCAAATATACCATCTGCAGAATTATTCGGAAAGAGAAATAATTCAAACGTAAGTCCTGCGGTCCTAGCTTGATCCGCAATAGACTTGCTCCGATAAGCGAAGCCGCCGTTGTTTTCAGGATAATCGGTATCAACAATTACAATATTCTTTTCTTGTTTGGAGGAATGCAATCGCATCATGGTTGTTATGGAATTGTTGAATAAGTTGCCCAAACCATCCATTGGAACGATGTGAAATTTCAAATCAGGTCGGACAGTCTTGATGTATTCTTCTAGAAATACATATTCTGGTGTAGAGTCGTTTTTGGATTCGATAAAAACGTGAACCACGGCTACCTCATCTCAATGCGTTGACGCAACATGTATTCCAAGTCGGTCTTCGAAAAGAAATACGCCTTTAATTCATCTCCATCTTGTTTTTCCAGATGAAATGCTGATACGGAGTCGTTGTCCAAATATTCTGCGACACCCTTGATTGAGTCTAAATCATGTGTCGTGGCGAATAACTGTACGTTATTATCTTGGCATGCTTTTACAAGAACT
>Ga0247610_10009118_pt1 | contig 10034 bp, 7 predicted proteins | sample 174DNAGHGhighgp2_FD_193483 | JGI IMG/M metagenome (GOLD analysis project Ga0247610, IMG submission 193483) | Sheep rumen microbial communities from Palmerston North, Manawatu-Wanganui, New Zealand - 1742 DNA GHGhigh gp2 | ecosystem: Host-associated > Mammals > Digestive system > Stomach > Rumen ... | reverse complement strand
CTATGACGGATATATCGGCATCAAACTGAGAGGCAACAGCTCGCTGAGCTTCAATCAGAAGAAATACACCATCGAACTGCGCGACGCCAACGGCAAAGAAGTCGATGCGCCGCTGCTGGGCATGCCTGCCCACAGCAAGTGGGTGCTGCTGGCTCCGTATAACGATGTGTCGATGGTGCGCGACCCTCTGGCCTTCCAGCTGTGGCGCGACATGGGCCATTGGGGACCTCGCACCACGATGGTCGAACTGATGATGGACGGCGACTACCGCGGCATCTATATCCTCTGCGAGGCCATCAAAAGGGGTGCTGACCGCATCGACATAGCCAACCTGAAGAAGAAAGACGTGGAAGGGCGCGAACTGACGGGAGGCTACATCCTGCGCATCGACACCTACAACCAGGACGATGCCACCTTCCCCTCGAAGGTGCCCGGCGTGGGCGAGGGCATCATGACCAGCCAGATCACCTGGTCGTGCATCTATCCCAAGAAGAGCAAGCTGCAGCCTGAGCAGATGGCCTACATCGAGCAGTATGTCGACTCGATGGAGATGACCATCCAGTCCGACCACTTCACCGACCCTGAATGGGGCTACGAGCGCTTCATCGACGTACGCTCCTTCGTCGACTATTTCATACATACCGAGCTCAGCCTGAATGCCGACGGCTACAAGCGCAGCGCCTATTTCTATAAGGAGAAGCAGCGCGAGGACGGCACCGGCGGCAAGCTCTTCGCCGGCCCTGTCTGGGATTACAACCTGGCGTATGGCAACTGCAACTTCTGCAATGCCAACAACATCGAGGCATGGTGCTTCGAGGGCGGCAACACGCAGCCTACGCCTGCTTTCTGGCAGCGCCTGCTGCAGGACCCTGCCTTCCGTCGGGCGGTAAAGGTGCGCTACGAGGAGCTGCGAAAGGGAGTGCTGAGCAACGAGCATATCCTGGGCTACATAGACCGTCACGCTCGGCTCGTAGCACCTTACGAGAAGCGTCATTTCGAGAAGTATCCTGAGCTGCTCGTCAGCGAGGAGCAGAAAGAGCAGCTGGCGCAGCAGCCGGCCTTCACCTTCCCCTCGATGCCCGCCGGCGGCTTCTCTTTCCCGCCGATGAACGGCGACTCCATCGCCGGCTTCCCGGGTGCCTTCGCCTTCCCCTTCCCGCCGATGAACGGTGACTCCATCGCCGGCTTCCCGGGCGGTTTCCCCATGATGGGCTTCGACTCCATTCCCATGCTTCCCGGACGCTTCCCGGCGATGCCTCAGAGCTTCGACATGAGCAATTTCGGAGGCTTCGGCGACTTCAGCGGAGGCTTCGGTGATTTCGGTGGAGGCTTCGGCGATGCCATCGGGTGGTTTGCTGCCTATCGCGTCAGCTCGTACGCCGAGGAGATCAAGGTGCTCAAGCAGTGGCTCACCGACCGCCTGGCATTCCTCGACCGCGAGATAGCCCGCTTCGACAAGGACTTCGAGCCCCACGTCCAGGAGCTCCGGGAGATGAAAATGCCATCGTTCGGGGGTGGCTTTGGCTTCCCCTTCGCCTTCCCTTTTTAATTGTCAATGAACGCTAGCTAACGTCGCCCTGTCAACTTCGTCTCGTTGTCTCGCCCTTTCCGTCCCGCCCGCTTGGACTTTCAGTGCGCCTAGGTCCGAGACTCGGGGTGTGAAGTTTCGGAGGTCCTTCCGCAATCTCCGGAACTTCCCAGGCTGAGTTCCGTTACTACGTTGGTTGCCGTCCGATACTAGCCTCACGTCTGAGGCCGCAGAGCGTCCCGTTTCTGGCTACAAAGGTACAACAAGTTTGAGAGATATGCAAATTTAACTTATTTTCACACTTCGTGCGGTCTTCCCCGAAGCCACCATCCACGGCCACCGAGAGCTTGCCGCGAAGGCTTGTCCGTGCTTCGACGTAAAAAAATGTTACAAAGCATAGGATATGAAACTATCGAACTATCGAACTATCGAACTATCGATAAGGTGTCGCAGAGACATTATTATATTATATATTATATATAATATATAATATAATACATAAAATGATGGAAAAATCAAGGGTTAATAATGGCTTAACGATAGTTCGATAGTTCGATAGTTCGATAGTTTCAGAACAACAAAAAACGAGTCAGCCAATGAACGACAACAAACAGAAGCCCAAGAAGATACGTGGTACGATGGAGTACTTCTACGACGACAGCCTGCACTTCACTCCGCAGGGCACTGGGCAGCCCCAGTTTGAGCCTCTGAAGAAGAGCAGCGGCGGGGCGCTGATGCGCACCACGGGCGAAAATACACGCTTTCTGGCGATCCACCCGAAAGTGCCTCCGACGTTGCCGCCGAGCTGTCGACCCAGCCGCCGACCTGCGCGACCAGCTCGAAAATTGCTGAAAGGCCTGCCCAGCCTACCATCAGAGCCCATTTTGAGGGGTCGAAAATGATGGCCACGGAGGGCTGCAAAATGACCGCCAACCAGGCGAAGGCGCTGTTGGAAGTACGCATGACCATCGGCCTGCGCGAAAGCCCTTACTACATGAAACATTTTTACACTAACAGAACGAACGGAGCAGTCAAAACAAGATGGGCTTCAGGCTCAAGTGTTGCTAGAAATAATCGAATAATCGATAATCGTTAAGGGTTTCTGAAAGTACGAAAATCTTTCGAAACCCCTTTGTTTCCGCCTATTGCAAGGGGGCAAGCCTCCTTGCTATCTGCGGCGGGGTTTCACCGACAATCTGAGAAATGTATGGCAAAATATCCAGAAATTATTTGGTAGTTAGGAATATTATGCCTATATTTGCAGCGTGATATGCGGTACTACATGTATCTCTGACCTCCTGATGCCTCAGCATCTCTCTCGACTGGCAGGCGTTTCTGTAGACCCTGCTTTTGAATATTAACCATTTTTTTAACCCAAAAACAACTAAACTTATGAGAAAAAACATCATCCTGGCTTTTGCGGCTCTTATAGCCGTTAATGCGGCAAACGCCCAGCTCCTCGTCAATGACGACGGAAAGGTGGGCATTGGTGAGGCTACAGTCCTTACTTCCTTGCTAACGGTAGGTCCTTCGCCGTTATCGCTCCAATCGACTTGTAACATTGGACTTGCAGCCTCTCCTAAAAGTACGACAAGTTACATCAACGTTGGAATAGAAGGCGCGATCAAAACTTTGTCTGACCATACTCCCGAGCAAAATCATGGTGTCCGCGGTGTCATAGACCCCTATTATTACAGCGCTCTTGGTCGAAACTATGGAGCCACGGGCATTTTTTCCGGCATTGGGACTGCTGGTGGTACAGGAGTACTTGGCTCAAGCATGTTCTCCACATATTATAGCGGTCCTAACATCCTGGGTAAATATGCCGGATACTTCCTGGGAGATGTCAATGTAACGGGTAGTCTGACAGCGTCTCAGGTTCTTACCACATCAGACATGAGGCTGAAGGAAAACGTTACAGAGTTCGGGGCTAACGATGACAGAAGGGCTGTCCTCAACAATCTGCTTGATATAAACGTCTTTGAATACAACCTGAAGGACAAAGGAGAGTTTGACGTCTCAGAAGAAGTTCGTTCCATGCTCCAGAAAGAAAGGCCGGAGGCACTTGAGGAACTGGAGAACAGAAAAAAGGAGTTCTCATCCGACCGCCATTACGGTGTGTCGGCTCAGGAGATTCTCAGCCTGTTCCCAAACCTGGTGCGAGAGGGCGACGACGGCTACTACTCTGTAAACTATATCGAGCTTGTGCCAATCCTCATCAGGTGTATCCAAGAACTGAACAAAGAACTTGAGGAGCTAAAGGCAGTTAACCGGGTATTCTGCTTATGAGAACTAGAAAAGCATCGAATGATGCCCATCACTCTTTCATTCACCTAAATCATATAAAGATGAAAAGGTTTTTCGTTTTTTTAGCAGCTTTCGTTCCTTCATTATATACAGCAAAGGCACAGCTGACAATTGACCACCTTGACCAGGTGGCGATAGCCAATTCTGGACAGTGCTACTATCCGCTGACAGTCGGCCCCCTGCCGTATAATTATGCCTCGTACGACATTGGGGTTTCTTCCTCTGTCACCCATGACCCATCGAAGATCAACGTGGGTGTTGAGGGGTATGTATATGACGATACGTCTGCCAGCCAGTACTTTGGCGTCCGTGGGGTTGCGTATCCCTATAGCAGCACCACAAACGGCTGCTTCTATGGCCTAACAGGCATCTACTCGGGGCTGGGCGCGTCAAGTGGCACAGGTATCTTAGGGGCTGTTGGCTACTCCACTTATGTCCAGGCTCCCAATATACAAGGGAAATACGCTGGCTACTTCCTAGGGAATGCCCATGTAAGCAGCAACATGTCTGCTTCTCAAGTATATACTACTTCCGACATGAGGCTGAAAGAGAACGTCATTGCACTCAGAGAAATCGAAAGCGGCCAGGCGACCCTTGACAAAATCATGGCCATGAAAGTGTATGAATACAATCTGAAAGACAAGGGAGAATATGACCTGGACAAAGAGGCCGTCTCTAGGATCAAGGAAGAGCAGCCAGAGCTGTTGGACGAAATCAGCAGCAGGAAGGCCGTCTTCGAAGCCCAGCGCCACTACGGGGTTGCAGCGCAAGAGCTACAGTCCGTCTACCCCAATCTGGTAAGGAAAGCGGAGGACGGCTATCTGACCGTCAACTATCTTGAGATGATTCCCATCCTCATCCGTGGAATTCAGGAGCTGAGTCGTAACATTGACGAAGTGAAGGAAAAGCATGGAAAGGTGGCAAGGGACGGAAACATGCTGGCACAAGACAGATAGAATTGTCATTAACGACTCTTTGATTTACATCAACATCATAACGCCTCATGACGATGAAAAGATTAATGATTATATGTACTGGTATATGGCTTATAACCTCAATCATCAACGCCTATACCTTTCACAATTTTGACGAGGCAAAAGAAGGGAGATCCCTTTCATGCACCGTCTTACAAAATGACGATCTCAGCTATAAGGTACGAATAAACTTGCATGGAGTAAATATAACGGAAATGAAGCATGCCGGCATCTCCTTTAACGCCCTCATGTTCGAGAACTTCTATACACTCAATAATATCGGCGAGCCAGCCTTGCCTACCGTGCCTCAGCTGATTGCTATTCCCGATGGCTTTTATGTCAAGGGCATGAACATTCGGGAGTTACATTGGGATTCCATGAGTGTGGGGAAGGTATATCCGTTTCAGCCTTCCTATCGCGAAGGAGAAAAGCCAAAGGAATTCTTCTATTCCGAAAGTGCTTACGAATCTCCTATCTATCAATCTCCCTTGATTGTGAATAAAAGGATAAAGGAATGGAAAGGGGATAAGTTCCTGTATGTCAACATCTGCCCCTTCAAGTACTATCCAACAAGCGGAACAGCCTCCGTTCTCACGGAATATGAGATTGACGTTGAGTTTATGCCTTCAGAGAAAGAAAGTGCCTCAAAAGACCAATCAGGGAACCCTGACAAGACTAGCAGGAAATTCATAAACCCAAACGAACCTAATGATTTGCTGATAATTGCGCATAATTCGTTTTCGCCATTGACCAACCCCGATATCAAGAAGTTTTGTTTCTGGAAGGCTTGTAAAGGAATACGCACAAGAGTTGTTTCAACTAGTCTGACAGGAGACCATCCTTCATCGATTAATACTTATATTAGTGACAGTATCGCTGGGGGAAACTTCAAAAATATATTACTCATAGGGAATAGTAGTCAAATTCCTACGTGTGAAGAAACTATCTGGGTGCCTGGCAATAATGGTACTCCAGAACCCAATATAATTAAAAGTGATTACTTGTACGGAGAGCAAGGAACCTATGACCATATCAACATTGGCCGATTCTGTGTCACAACAGATGACGGATTGTCTAATATGGTGGAGAAAACGATAGAATATGAAAGTACATCGTTAGGTGCAAGCAGCAACAAAGCTTTATTAATGGCTCAAGCGTATAACAACGATTTCCTAAATTGCTCAGAAACAATTAGCGAAGGTCAATATGACAATCCATTCACGTTCAGCAAAGCATACGGAGGACAGGGGGCGACAAATAGTGATGTTTTCTCGCTAGTCAATTCTGGACTTAATATTGTCAATTACCGTGGGCATGGATCTGAGTATAGGTATGAGACTTGGAATACGGAAAATGAAGATTTTACTTATGGCGTTTATTGCGATAGCGTATCTGCAAATGCTCCAAATCCCATTTTTTTTAGTATTGCATGTCTGAGTGGGAACATCGATTCTAGCGGGGCTTGTTTATTGGAAAGCTTCATGAATAAACGTAGAAGAGGGAGCACGGCCTACATGGGCTCTACTACTGAATCATTCCACCAGCAAAATAACAGGCTTGACGTTTGGCTATTCCAGATTCTTCTGAATGACAGCGCACGGCATTTGGGACGGATTAATTCCTTGGCTCAGGAACTTACTATAAAAAATAGTGATGATTCTGCAGATTCACTCAAATCAATAGTTAACGCATACAGCTATCTTCTTGGAGGTGATCCTACATTGGAGGTGTGGACTGCTCCTGCCCAAGAGTTCAATGACAGCCTACTTTTTGTTTTTGACGATGTTCTTTATACCGGTGCTGAAAATGAGTTTTACAACATTAATATAATATCCCTAGAGGGGGAACTGCTGCAGACTATACCCATCACCTCTTGGTACACCTCTCTTCCCGTTACTTCACCCTGCTACATCTCACTAACAAAGCATAACTATATCCCACGGGTTTACTATTATGACCCTGTCTCAAACTATATCCAGAACAAAACCTTTACTGAGAATGCCCTATATGCCAACGGACCTTTGGCAATAGGTTCAAGCGTTACCAATTCTATCCCGCAAGGGGAGGTTGTCGTAAAGAGTGGGAATACGTTAAAAATCTACAACAAGGCTGGCGTCACCATCCCCAGTGGCTTTAAATGCGAAAAAGGAGCGACATTCATAGTCACCAGCGTTATGAAACAATAAAAAATATGATAACAATGAAAAAGAAACACTATTTGATGATTGTCTTTCTCATGCTACCGCTATTGGGGCATGCCCAAGAAAAGGACAACGCCTCCACCATCAGCATGCTAGAGGGATCGAAAAGTTGGAGCTTCTCTGGTTATCTCAGGAGAAGGCTGGAATGCCGCTCAAGAGACCTTTGGTATCATTTGTATTTCAGCTTGAAAGGAGAAAAAGCCGTTGATGGGCGGACATATAGGGGAATGGACTATTCGGAGGTCTTGATAGGTAGCCGATCAAACCGTGAGATAGAGAATCCTAAGATATGGCTTCGCGAGGACGGCGGCCGTGTCTTTGTCAACAAAGAAGAATATCTGTTGCTGCTGACAAATAATACATTATGGAGCTGGGTAGGCGATGCCTCCTATATTCCCTACAAGGAGACGGAAGACGGCGAGCTGGTGCTCTACGACTTCACGATGGAGCCGGGCGACAGCTTCCAGCATGTGGATGGTCACGACGACATCGTGGTCGACAGCGTGGGGACGCTCACGACTCTCGACGGCCTGCAGCGACGGCTTATCTACCTGAGCAATGGCTGTCAGGTGGCCGAAGGCATGGGTTGCCTTAACTCTGTGGGGGGACTGCTAGCCTACCTGAATCCAGAAAAGAGTAGACAAGACAGGTATTACCTTGCCCTGAACTATGTACATGCTAATGATGAATCCCTCATAGAACGCACGCTAGAAGAAGTTGTCGACGACATGGCTATAGCACCTTTCAATCCGAAATCCTTCCTAGCCATTTTCCCAATTATCAATTACCGTGTCACCAATGATGAGCTCCTTTTAAACGAATCCCATCCTAAGTCAGCCTTTGAGGACGAATACATGGTCACTTGCAAATATACGGCAGCTTTTGACAGCCTCCGGATGCTTGGATACAGGTATATCGAAATGTCTCGCTACAGCGAGGATGTTCCTACCTTTAAGACAATACTGGCACGTGAGGAAGGAGGACGGCTTCTTGTCAAGAAAACCGACTATATGGCCCTGCTTGCCAAGGACTCCTATTGGAGCCGAGTAGGCGATGCCTCCTATATCCCCTACCGTGAGACGGAAGACGGCGAGCTTGTGCTCTACGACTTCACCATGGAGCCGGGCGACAGCTTCCAGCATGTGGATGGTCACGACGACATCGTGGTCGACAGCGTGGGGACGCTCACGACTCTCGACGGCCTGCAGCGACGGCTTATCTACCTGAGCAACGGCTGCCAGGTGGCCGAGGGCATGGGTTGCCTTAACTCTGCAGGGGGGCTCCTCTTCTATCTCAATCCCTTGAACTCGTCCTACAACAAAGGGTTCATGTCGCTAATAGCGCCTGCCAGGGGTATGGTTGGTTATTATCAAAAGGAGATATACATTCGCACGCCGCAGGAGGAACGCGATGCCATCCTCGCTGGGATTGCTCCTATCGTCAAGTCTGAACAAACGACAGTCACCAACACTCCCCTCTACGACCTCCAGGGGCGCCGCCTCAGTCAGAAGCCGGAGCGCGGGGTGTACATCGAGGGCGGAAGGAAGGTCGTGATTAAGTGAGAGAAATGAGAGCTTGCTATCACTTCCGAACGTGAACGAGCTAGAGCTATAGGCTCAAGCGCGTGGTGAGGCGACGGGGTATCAGTGCTCCTGCTCCAGGCGCACCCAATGCACGTCGCGCCGTTCGCCCTGCTGCGAGCGGACAGTGAAGATGTATTCGCGGCCAGGCTCAAAGCCCCAGTTGACGAAATGGGCGAAGCCACGGACGGGGCGATGGTCGATCTGCTCGATGATGTCGCCCTGTCGGAAGCCCTGGCGGTAGGGCGTCCCCTGCTCCCATAGCAATCCTACCTGGGCACGCCCCTGAGGGTCGGCCACGAAGGCGATGTCGAGCTGTTCGTTGCCGACCGTGGCACAACGTGTTGTCTGCTCTGCTGGGTAGAAGAGCATGCGTCGTGAGGCGGGGCTGAAGGCCACGGCACCATAGGCCAGCAGGGGTGCTCCCAGGTGGGAGCCTCCCTGCGTGGTGATGGCATGCACGTCGCTGAAGCAGCAGTGCCCTAGCCGTAGTCTGTCGAGCTGCAGGAAGGTCACCTCGCCCTCTGGCTCCGTGCCATAGTGGCCGATGGCATGTCGGCCGACGGACCGTCCCTCTACCGTGCAGCAGGCCGTATCGCCATTCTCCATCGCCTCGTCGAAATGTCGCTTGTTGATGGACAGGAACTGTCGGCTGCCCGTGTCGAAGAGCATCTGTTCGCGATGATGTCCGAAGGGCATGACGTCGATATAAGGCACGTGGTAGTTCAGCCGGTATCTCATCCTGACGGCTCCCTCCTCGCGGTCGAAGAACCGCCGGCGGTCGGTGACGACGAGCTGTCGTCGGGCGACGTCGATCTTCATACTCAGGCCACCATTCACCAGATCGAAGCCCAGTATCCCGTCGAAGGGCTGCCGGGCGGCGCCCCTCTGCTGAACGGTAGCCCTGCACCCATAGAGGGCGACGCTGCCCAGCTGCAAGGCGGGTAGGGCGACCATCCTGACAGTGTCGCTGCGCCCCGTGGCGTCGTGGGAGATGATGTCGCCTGCATGGGGGCTGTCGGCCAGTGGCGTGCCGCTGTAGACCACCGACATGCCTGCCCCTGTGTCGAGCAGGAAGCGATAGCTGCGCCCGCCAATGGTTATCGGCACGAATACCTGCTCACGCTCCCACTCGATGCTGAGCGTGTCGATGAAGTCGATGGCCGTCAGGCTGAATTCAGCACGATAACGCCCTAGCGTTTGCGCCGCTACGCTGCTAAATGACAGATGAAAAATGAGAAATGATAAACCGATGAGTCTACCAATCCCATGGAGCAGTATTTGCGTTTTGCTCGTTATCATTTCTCATTTCTCATTTCTCATTTTTCATTTAGGCCAAAGGCCGCTATTTCACGCCTAGTTCACGCAGCAGGCGGTCGGCGTGTCCCCAGCGGTCCATCATGAAGAGGACATAGCGGATGTCCACGCCGATGCAGCGTGCCAG
>Ga0247610_10009116_pt1 | contig 10034 bp, 4 predicted proteins | sample 174DNAGHGhighgp2_FD_193483 | JGI IMG/M metagenome (GOLD analysis project Ga0247610, IMG submission 193483) | Sheep rumen microbial communities from Palmerston North, Manawatu-Wanganui, New Zealand - 1742 DNA GHGhigh gp2 | ecosystem: Host-associated > Mammals > Digestive system > Stomach > Rumen ... | reverse complement strand
TACTTTACACAGAACAACCAAACTTTTACAAGACTTTTTTCAATAAATATGCAAAGTTTTCGACTTTCTAAACAAAATAATACAAAATAAAGGGGAAAACAGGGTATTTTCTATCGAAAACAACCCTATTTTCGTGTTTTGGCACATTTATCATTAAATCCCTCTCAAAAGTGATTCCCAAAAGTTTTTTATTAAAGAAACCGATGGTCACTATATATAAAACCGATGGTTTCATAGCATGTTACCACTGGTTTTATACATAGTAACTTTTCATTTCTGCCAGAAAAAGCGTTCATAAAACAATTATTTCCGCATCAAAGTAGGCATTCCCAAAAAATTATCGTATCTTTGTAGTCAATAAATACACATTATATATAATATATAAGATGGACGAGAAAAACTTAAAGGTGGAATATCTCCCCTGTTTGAATTACGCCATGACACTCAATGGACGCAAGTGCATGGAATATTGTGAGCTTTTCAACGACAGTTCAGAAGATTGGCACCAATTAAAGGTGATTGTCACCGGAGAAATGATACAAGAAGCCGAAGTGGCAATAGACATCATCCCAGCCAAGCAAACCATTAGAGTCACAGACATCCAAGTGATGCCCGACATAGATAAGTTACGAGAATTAACCGAAAACGTAGATACAAAATTCCAGATTGTGGTACAGGAGAACGGTTCAGAAGTGTTGAGCAAGGACTATCCCCTGCGCCTATTAGCTTTCGATGAATGGCCAGGCATTGGACTGGCTCCCGAAATATTAGCTGCATTTGTCACACCCAATGCCCAAGAGATTTCAAGGGTAAAGGTTCATGCAGCCCAATTCTTAGAGAAGTTGACCGGCTCCTCCGCCTTAGACGAATACCAGACACAAGACCCCAACCGTGTACGGGCTCAGGTGGCAAGCATCTACGAAGCATTGAGAAGCGAGCAACTCATTTACTCCGCCCCACCCGCCAGTTATGAGAAAAACGGTCAACGAGTGCGCTTGGTCGATAAAGTCATATCCGAGAAATTAGGCACCTGCTTAGATTTGTCACTATTGTTTGCATCCTGTTTGGAGGGTTGTGGTCTTCATCCCATCCTCGTTCTCCAACAAGGGCACATGTACATTGGCTGCTGGCTGGTTGACAAATACTATTACCAAACCGTATGCGATGACATGTCGCTTCTCTCCAAGAGCATTGCCGATGGCATTAGTGAGATGGTATTGGTAGAAGCCACAGACATCGCCTCGTCTGGAAAGGTGAGTTTCGAGGAAGCCGTTGACCATGCAGTTCACCACATCGTTGCCGAAGAAAACAAGTTTGTTCTTTTCTGCGACATTCACCGTTGCCGATTAGAGGGAATCCGCCCCTTGCCAGTTCGCATCAATGGAGAATGGCAATTGGAAGGAGTCAGTCATTCTAACGACACCCAATCCATCAAGGAGATGCAAGTGAAGAACGTCCATCTTCAACCAACAGAAGAAAAACTCACGCGGCAACAGATCTGGGAACGCAAGCTTTTAGACTTCTCTCTTCGCAACAACCTCATCAACATTCGCATAGGCAAGAAAGTAATCCCCTTCGTATCTTTCAACATAGAAGAACTGGAAGACCATTTAAACGATGGCAGCGATTACCACATCATGCCCAATCCAGCCAAGAAAAAGTTAGAGCCCAACGAATATGGTGTTTACGACTCGCGAAAGTATAAGACAGAACTCGAAAACATAGTGTCTGAAGACCTCAAACATGATAAGCTCTGCTCATATCTCACCGAGGAAGAGCTCAAGACCTTCACCAAAAACCTTTTCCGCGATTCCCGAACGGCTCTTGAAGAAAACGGAGCCAACTCTCTGTTTCTCGTCTTGGGCTTGTTGAAATGGTATGAAAACGAGAAGAGCGTTCGTCCCCGTTATGCTCCCCTCTTGCTGATGCCCGTAGATATTATTCGTAAGAGCTGCAACAACTATGTCATTCGCAAGCGAGATGAAGACATGACGTTTAACACCACGCTCATTGAAATGCTCAAGCAACAGCACGACATTCAACTGACCGGTCTTTCGCCACTTCCAGAAGATGAACACGGAACAGACGTGCGCCAGGTATTTTCCATCGTACGCAGCCATCTTGCCAATCATCCCAAATGGGACATCATCGAAGAATCAATGTTGGGACTGTTCTCGTTCAATAAATTCGTGATGTGGAACGACATTCACAACAATGCCGACAAGATGCGCAAAAACACCATCATCGAGAGCTTGATGCAGAAACATTGGACAGGCGGAGACACCACACCATCTACCAATGCCCGAAAACTCGACCAAGAGATAGAGCCACACGAATACGCCATTCCCGTTGACGTTGACTCCTCACAGATGGAAGCGGTGGTGGAATCAGGCGAAGGAAGGAGCTTCATTCTTTACGGTCCTCCGGGAAGTGGCAAGAGCCAAACCATCACCAACATGATAGCCAATGCCCTTTACCACGGCAAACGAGTGCTATTTGTAGCCGAGAAGATGGCTGCATTGTCTGTGGTGCAAAAGCGACTGGCAAAGATAGGATTAGACCCCTTCTGCTTAGAGATGCATTCCAACAAGTTGACGAAGACACACCTACTCCATCAGCTACAAACCACCCTTGAGCTCACACGCATCAAGGAACCCGAACAATACGAAGCCACTTCACGGGAATTGTACCGCCAACGACAAAATCTCATTGGCTATATGGACAAGTTGCACCGTAAACATTCCACGGGTTTATCACTTTACGATTGCATCACCCGCTACGAGGCTATCAAGGGCGAAGCCATCCCACCATCAGGACATTTCCTCAATGGCATAGACGAAGCCAAGTTGAAAGATGCTGCCGAGAAGATAGCCATGCTCGACACCGTATTCAGCATTACGGGGCAACCCTCTCAACATCCCTTACAGGGTCTGAACATCTACGAAGCCTCTCAGCAAACCCAAGAAGAGTTGACTACCCGACTCCAACAAATGTCGGCACAGATACAAGCTGCCGACCAACTCATCACCCAACTCAATGAACATGCTGGATACAAGCAGCCCCATTCAGTGGATGGTGCCAAATGGGTACTGAATTTCGCAGAGTCGCAGGAATCACTCACCCAGAAATACACGTCGGGCATCCTGTCGCAAGACCCAGCTCAACTACGCAACCAATGGGAAGAGATATGCAGTAAATGGGTGGTTTCTAAATTCTTTGCCAAGAAATCATTCATGAGCTCATTGAAGTCATTCAAGAGCGACATCTCAGAAGACGACATACAACCCATGATCAGTCAGTTGGAGAAATATAAGCTACAACTGAAAGAAGCGGGGTTGCAGCAAGCTCCTGCCTTTGCCACTGCCCACGTCAAGGCATGTAAGGACTTGCTCTCCAACATAGAGCAACTCAAGTCAAAGGTTTCGTTCGACACCATAGACTTCCCCACCCTACTCAGGCTATTGCCTCAATGGACACAACATATTGACAAGAGTAGAAACTGGGCGCAATGGTGCATACGCAAGAAAGAACTGGAAGAAATGCACCTTGACAAAGTTATCGGGTACATGAACCAACACTCTATCAGCGCTACGGAAGCCTCACAAGCCATGCTGAAAGGAATTTACCAACAACTTGCCCTTCGCATCATTGACGAAGACAAGGAATTGCAGATGTTCAACGGTCTTCTCTTTGAAGACATTATCTATAAATACCGTGAACTTGCCAAGAATTTCCAAGAGCTCACCAAGAAAATGCTCTATTGCAAGTTGGCAGCCAACGTACCGTCACAGGCACTTGAGCCATCCTCCTCATCAGAACTTGGCATTTTGAAACGCTATATCTCTTCCAACGGTCGCGGTGCTACCATCCGCCACATCATGGACCAGATACCCACCTTGCTTCCCAAGCTCTGTCCCGTGATGTTGATGAGTCCAATCTCAGTGGCGCAATATATCGACCTCGACCAGCCACCATTCGACATTGTCTGTTTCGACGAAGCCTCACAGATGCCAACGTCAGAAGCCGTAGGAGCCATTGCCCGTGGTAAGGCACTGATCTGCGTGGGCGATCCTAAGCAAATGCCACCTACCAGTTTCTTCTCGACCAATGCCGTTGACGAGAACGAAGCAGACATCGACGACATGGAAAGCATCTTGGACGATTGCATCACGTTGTCACTACCCGCTCGCTATCTCACATGGCACTATCGCTCTCGCCATGAGAGCCTCATCGCTTTCAGCAACATGCAATATTACGATGGCAAGCTCTATACATTCCCTTCGGTGGACGACCGTGCGTCAAAGGTACGTTTCATCCCCGTTGACGGAACATACGATTTCGGAAAGACACGTTCCAATCGTGCCGAGGCAGAATCCATTGTCAAGGAAGTGGTGCGCAGGCTGAGCGATAACGAATTGGCACAACGCAGCATCGGTATCGTATCTTTCAGCAAGGTACAGCAAAACCTCATCGAAGACTTGCTCACCGAGGAACTATCGAAACATCCTGACTTGGAAAAGAAAGCCTACGATGTGGAAGAACCCATCTTCATCAAAAACCTGGAAAACGTACAAGGTGACGAGCGAGACGTTATCTTGTTCTCTATCGGCTATGGACCCGACAAGACAGGTAAGGTGTCTATGAACTTTGGACCGTTAAACAATGCGGGTGGCGAGCGCAGGTTGAATGTAGCCGTTTCTCGTGCCCGTTACGAAATGATGGTATTCTCAACGCTGAAACCAGAGCAGATAGACCTCAACCGCTCTAATGCTCGTGGTGTGGAAGGTCTCAAGCATTTCTTGGAGTTTGCGAAGAACGGGCGACTCGCCATGACCGTAAACCAAATACAAAAAGCAGATGGCTCGTTAAACATCATCGAACCTGTTGCCAATGAGATTCGCAAACTGGGCTATGACGTAGATACCACCGTGGGCAGGTCGCAATTCAAGGTAGATATTGCCGTTCTCAATCCCAAGGATAAAGACAAATACCTGTTGGGAATCCAATGCGACGGAAAGAACTATTACGAGACAAAGACCGAACGTGACCGTGAGATTTGTCAGCCTGGCGTACTGAAAGGATTGGGATGGAATCTGCTCCGTGTGTGGTCGGTAGATTGGTTCATGAACAAGGAGGCTGTGATGCAACGAATCACCAAGAAGCTTGAAGAATTGATGAATCCGTCGCAGGAGAAAGCCCCAGAAGAGAAACCCATTGAGCAACCGAAGCCACAGACTTTGGTATCTAACATGCCGTTTGCCGTAACGAAAGAGGAATTGGTGGGCGAAATCAAGAACGAGAAACTCGTCCCATACGAGCGAATCAAGTTGACTGGCAACCATGATGGGACGATTGAAGACGTGTTGCGAAGTGAGAAATCTGTTACCAACGACATCCAAAAACTCATCGTTGGCGAACAACCTATCACGCAAAGCCTCATCTGTAAGCGTATTGCCGAGACATACGGTTTGTCGAGGGTTACAGTAAAGTTGCAAGACTTTATCGCCAAGTTGAACATTCCTAATTGTTACATCGACCCGTCGTCTCCTGCCGACAATCCCATTTACTGGAAAGACGCAGCAAGTGCCAAGGAATTTGTCGTTTACCGACAAGGTGGCGACCGTGACATCAGCGATATTCCAATGCTGGAGATTATGAATGCGGTGAAATATGCCGTGGAGCAACAGGTATCCATTCCATTGGATGGTCTGAAGAAACAAGCCACGCAAATGTTAGGCTTTGCCAGAAAACTGCAAAAGGCAGACCTTGCCGTAGAAATGGCTATCGCTCAACTCATAGACAATGGTGAGTTGAACGAGGAGAATGGTACGATTACCCTCAGTTCATAATTCATCCTAAAGGAATGAAGATACAAAACCATTGATTTGCAAACGAGATATAGTTCTATTTGTGTTCAACCCCTTAAGAATCAATCAAAATGAAAACAATAATTAACAGACAAAAAAGCTATGGCGGATGGACATTACTGAAGACATTTGTCTTATGTCTATTCCTTCTTTTTGGAGTAATGGTGCAAACATTGGGGGCGGAAAGTGGTGACATCAAGGTGGATGGCATCTACTATCATATATCAAACAATGGGACGGCTTCTGTTATCGCATCTCTCCAGAATTCATATGGTGGTAATGTGGTTATTCCTGAATCTTTGCTATATCAAGGAGAAAAGTATATAGTAAGAGGTATTTCCGAAAAATCTTTTTATAATTGCCGCTATTTGACATCTGTATCCATTCCTTCTTCCATCACGAATATAGGTAATAATGCTTTTTATAATTGCAATGCTCTTTCCGCCGTATATATTACAGACCTTGAAGCTTGGTGCAATATTCGATTTGGCAATTCGGCTAACCCATTAAGTCATGCTCATGATTTATTTTTAAACGGAGAGGTAATTGAGAATCTTGTCATACCTGATGGTATAACGACCATTGGAAACAATGTTTTTAGTGGATGCTCTATGAAAACGGTGGTTATTCCCAGTAGTGTAAAAAGTATTGGTGATAATACCTTTGCTGGCTGTTCGAACTTAATCACCCTGAATATTCCCAATAATGTGACCACCATTGGTAGTCGTGCTTTTTCTGGATGTACGTCAATGGAGAAAATCATTCTGTCAGAATCCTTGAAAGAATTACCAGCATATTGCTTTTCTGGTTGTGAGTCTCTGTTGTCTATCAAAATACCCCAAAATGTGAAACGGATAGGTACATATTGTTTCAATAACTGTCGGGAATTGAGGAGAGTCATTGTGTTGTCGGAAGATTCTTGTGTTCTTGAAGGTGGTTGTTTTTGGTTTTGTGACCTTTTAAATGATTTTATCATACATGCCAAAATCCCTCCTGAAATAAAGTTCGAAAAATATTATTTCAGAGACGACTATTTTTTGAAAGACCAGTTTTATACGAGATACAGTTCTATAAAAAAGAACCTCTATGTTCCATCAGAAGCCCTTGAAGATTATAAGAATTCTGAGCTATGGAGCCAGTGGAAAAACATCATGTCTTTGGAGGATGTTGACGAAGATGAAGAGATGTCTGGTAACTTGACTAAGCAGTCGGACAACAAATACTATTCTAAGGGATTGTATTACACTTTGGATGAAGATGCAGGCACCGCTTCGCTTGTCGATGTCGGCGACTGGTTCTTTGCTGGCTCTCCGAGTCCTGCCATCGAAGATTCTCGCGAGGAGGTATCTTACGTAAATGTCCCTGAACAAGTGTCATACGAGTGGAAGGTTTATACCATGACAAGTATTGGCGATTTGTGTTTTTCTGGATATAAATACTTATACAAAATAGTCATCCCATCAACAGTGAAAAGTTTGGGAATAGAATGCTTTTCAGGAACTTGGGGATTATCCACCGTCTCTCTGCCAGAGGAATTGGAGAGCATGGGGAACTATTGTTTCTTCTGGAGTGGGATACAAAGCATAGATATCCCGCCAATGGTCACGTCTATTGGCCAAGGTTGCTTTTCCGAAAGTGGTTTGAGGAAAGTCATTATTCGTTCTAACAACCTGAAAGCAATCAGCAAGTTTTGCTTTTCCGACTGTTCAAACCTTTCGGAGTTTGTCTGTTATGCAGACGAAGTTCCAGAGATTGATAGTGACGGCACTCCTTTCCTTGGAACAAAGGCCAGCGAGGGAACACTATATGTTAAAAAGGAGTTAGTGGACGCTTACAAGGCTACTCCTGGTTGGAATGTTTGGAAAAACATTTTACCAATTGACGCTTCCGAATATCCCGACGGAATTAATCATTTGGTTAGTGATATGAAGAGGAAAGATGTGATTTACGACTTACAAGGCAGGAAAGTAACAACACCACAAAAGAATGGTCTGTATATCAAAAATGGGAAAAAATTCATTCTAAGATAAATCCACTCTTTACTATTCTTGCCAGTTTGCTCTTTCCCACTACGGGAGTGGCGCAGAAGTATAGATACAATCCCAACTTCACGCTATCGGAAAGACTTTAAGTTTTGGTACTTACAGTTATTATCAACATAAGAACTAAGTTACCTTATCAGCCAGATCCTCATCAGTTGGTCTGGGATGTAGTACTCACCATTCTCAAAGGAAACAAGTCCGTAAGCAAGCAGTTTCTTCATGGAACTTTGTACACTGCTTGCAGACTTGAGTTTATGTTTTCGGATGAATGAGCCCGACATGATTTGCCGAGCATGTTGGTCTTTGGCAATGGCATAGAGAAGTTCCTTTTGAGACAGAAGACGAACTGTGTGTTCGAGAGTTTCTGGATATATGAACGAAGCAATGTCTCAATGTTCTTTTCTGGGTAGTTAGCAAAACAATTACATATTTACTGGTGTTCTTTTTGAATTATGTAAAATGCATTATGCAATTTGCATAATGCATTTTACATAATTCTATTTTCATAAGTACGGAAAACAATTTTATCATGTTCTTACATGATGCCATAACATTGTGGCATTGACATGAACATCCAAACACATTATTCATAATAAGATGAGAGTATTAATTTCTTTTAACGAAAGAATCACGATTTCGTTAGTCAAAGTTGGTATTAATTTACGAAAAAAGTATATTTTTGCAGCAAAAGAATTTATAGCACCATGAAGAATCCGTTCCTCGCATTACTTGCCAGTTTGCTCCTTCCCACTACGGGAGTGGCGCAGATGTATAGATACAATCCCAACTTCACGCTATCGGAAAAAAACTTTTGCGATACCATTCCTATTGTGGTAGAAGACGACCAATTATATCTCGACGTGGAAATGGGTGGAAAGAACAGGAGATTCCTATTGGATACGGGTTCCAGTCAAGGTATGATTTACCAAAACAGCGACATCAATGGTTGTACAGAACTGGGACATATCATTTCTCATGATGCCAACAATCATGCCGACACGGTGAAGGTGGTGGCATTACCACCTTTCCGTTTGGGCAAACTGACGATTAGCCATTATGTAGCATCTGTGTTACCCAGCCCAGCCGTTCGTCCAGACTATGATGCCATCATCGGTTTCGACCTCTTCAATCGTGGACTTTACGCCAAGATAGACACGAGAAACAGCATCATGATTCTTACCGACCGCAAAAAGACATTTCAAGAGGAGGAAAAGACGGGCTTTACCATGAAATATAAATTGAAGTGGTTTGTGCCTTACCTGATGGTCAGTCCCTTTGTCAATCATGTCGATGAAGTGCTTTTCGATACTGGTTTTCGACAGTTTTACACGATGAACAAGGGGAGTTTCAACACACATTTGGAAAACGACCTCTCCCGTCTCAATAAGCACCTTGGTGCCAATATCAAACGACAAATAGAGGGTCGTGCAAAAGGCCAATTCTCTATCGGTGCATTTGGTGCAGAGGTGGCAGATGAAGTGATGTTCCTTCGACTTGATCGCCTGAAATGGAACACATTTTCCTTTCTTGACGTGCGGTGTATTACCACGCAGGGAGCTTCAAAGATAGGCTTTCCCTTGCTCCAACATGGCGTTCTTATCATCAATCCTTCCAAAAAGCGGCTTACTCTCCTACCCTACAACGGTACAGATAGCGTAACTATCGGCAACGAACAAATGAGCGTTGCTTTTGTTCCCGCCAACGGTAGGGCTGCCGTTGGGTTAATTTGGGATGGCTCCGAGGCTTATCAAGCCGGACTTCGCCAAGGCGACATCATCCTGAAAATAGACGACAAGCCCATTCCTACGTTCCTCGACTTTACTGCATTCCGTTTCATCAAGAACCATCGGCACCATTTTCTTGTAAGAGACAAGGATGGAAAGGATAAGGATGTTTGGATCAAAAAATAAAACCAAACCTAATTGTCTATATTCGTATCGATAAATCGAGACAATTTTTTGGGTTCTTTTCGCATATTCCAAAATGCTACGATATAAATTAGGGAGTGTCGCCAAATATTAAGAAACTTTATAACTAATTGATTTGTAATGTGATAGAAATTTTGTACCTTTGTAAGTGATAAGAAAAATCCCCCCGACCACCCTAGGAAAGTGCAAATCGGGGG
>Ga0247610_10009115_pt1 | contig 10035 bp, 1 predicted proteins | sample 174DNAGHGhighgp2_FD_193483 | JGI IMG/M metagenome (GOLD analysis project Ga0247610, IMG submission 193483) | Sheep rumen microbial communities from Palmerston North, Manawatu-Wanganui, New Zealand - 1742 DNA GHGhigh gp2 | ecosystem: Host-associated > Mammals > Digestive system > Stomach > Rumen ... | reverse complement strand
TACAGTTTCTATTGATGGAGAGGTTGTTGAAACTCTAAGAGCTGGAACAATTTATACTATTCCAGAAAACACTAAAGCTAAAGCTAGTGATACTTATACTGTTACATTCAACTATCATAATGAAAGTCCTGAAACAACAAGTAACGTTGAAGTAAGTTATTTACCAAATGGTTATAATGTTACTGATAATCACTATAATGGTGGTGAAAAAGTAGTTATAACAGGTAACATTAGTTTAACAAGTGATTATATTGAAACTGTTATTCCTGCATCGTTCCCAGCAGATCCTACTAAAGAAGACTTAACATTCGTTGGATGGTTCGATCAAGAAACTGGCGGAAATAAAATTACAGAGTATTCTGAAAAAGCTGATATTATCCTTCATGCTCAATATAAAGGGGATGAAATTAATATCATAATTCCTGATGAACCAGATCCAATAATTATCCCTGTAACACCTGATGAACCATATAACTTACCAACTAACGACTTAGATAAAGATAACGAAAATGTTGGTTCTGTAACATTCATCTATAATGATGGAGAAACCGAAAATGTAACTAAGTATGTTGTTGGAAGCTATACTCCAAATGGTTGGTTAATCAACAATGTTCATTATGATGATGGTGCTGAAATAACACCAACTGAAAATATTACACTAGTAAGAGATTATATTGAAACTTTAACTAGTGTAGAATGGCCAGATGATCCTACTCGTGATGGTTATGGATTTGATGGTTGGTACACTGATGAATTACTAGAAAATAAATATGATAGTACTTCATATAGTGAAAAAGCAGATATTAATCTATATGCTAAATGGATTGAAATTGAGGATATAGAAGTTGATGCTAATAATGTTACAATGCTTGTCGGTGATACATATAATATTGAAGTTGATACTGTACCATCTGGTTTAACTACAAATTATGTATTTACATCACTTGATGAAAATATTGCAACGGTTAATGATAGTGGCACAATAACTGCTATAGCACCTGGAAGTGTTACTGTTAAAGTATCTCTAGCATCAAATAGTGATATCTATAAAGAAATAACTGTTACTGTCATTGGTGATAAATTAACTTCTGATATTTATACAGTTAAAGATATTGAAAAAGATGATCAATCTAAAGATAGAATTGTAATTGGTGCAGAGCCTAATACTTTAATTAGTGAATTTAAAGCTAATATGACTAATCCATCTGAATATATTAAGATTTATACATCTGAAGGAGAAGAAGTAACTGATGATGATATTATTAAAACTGGACTTGTAATTAAGCTTGAATATAATGATAGAGTATTAGATGAAGCTATAATTATTCTAAGAGGTGATATTGATGGAGATGGCTTAATCGATGTCACAGATGAAGCATATTTAATGGATCATATCTTAGAAATAGCTCTAATTGATGATTATAAATTCTATGCTGCAGACTTTAATGATGATCACTTAATTGATGTCACAGATGAATCATATCTAATGGATTATATTCTAGAAATTAGAGATTCACTTAATAATATAGAATAAGAAGAACATAAAATGTTCTTCTTATTTTTTTAATTAAGTATGTATTTAGATATTATTTTATATTCTCTTGAGATGATTCTTTTATTTAATTCACGTGATATTGTTGATCTATCAAGGCCAATTTGTCGTGCTATTTCAGAATTATTGAACAATCTTATCCCTTTATCGTTTTTTAAGTTTATAAAAGTTTGAATTTTGCATCTTTGTTCATAAGTAAGATGGGTGCATTGATTTTGAGCGGATTTTATAGTATTTTTTTACAGACATATGAATTTTACTTTCGTTTTTTGCTAGAAAGGTATTATAGAATATTCATATGTCTTTTTCAATGTAACTTTGTTGCACTTCAAATTTAAATTTAAAGTAATGTAAAAGATTGATTTATACCTTGATTTAGAGTATTATGTTTATATAATAGAGTAGTCTAAAATAGATATCCAGTACTATAAAGGTGGTAGGCAGTTTATGAAGTATACTAGTAGTAATAAAATATTTAATAAATATAAGAAATTAGTTATGTTACTAATTATTTTAATGGTTTATTTAATACCAATAAATGCACGAGCTGAAGAAACTAAAGAAGCTTACCTAAAAACTGGCTTTGATGTTAGAAATGTGATGCCATTTGATAAAGGTGAATTTAGAAAAGCTACTGAAGAAGAATATAATAACGCTATAACTAATGGTTATAACATTAAAACTATTTCAACCAATGATTCACCATATCCTGTATATTTGTGGGCTGATGATTTATTAAATGCGGCATTATATTATACCGAGGCAGATATTATTTATTTAAATCCAAATAGTTCTCATTTATTTCATAGGGATGCTGCATTATCTAATTTTACTAGTATTGATGTTAGTCAATTTGATACAAGTAAAGTAGTAAATATGTCATTTATGTTTGCAAATAATCCGAAAATAACTACATTAGATCTAAGTCATTTTGATACATCGAATGTATTTGATATGTCATATATGTTTTTCCAAGACAGGGCTTTGGCTTCACTGAATTTATCTAGCTTTGATACAAGCAATGTTATGAATATGTCATATATGTTCTATCAATCAAATTTATCTTCAATAGATGTAAGTAGTTTTAATACAAAAAATGTAACAAATATGTCTGGTATGTTCCAAGGTTGCAAATCTTTAACAGGGTTAGATTTACATAATTTTGATACAAGCAATGTAACTAGTATGTATGGCATGTTTTCTAACACTTCTGTTAAAACATTAGACTTAAGTTCTTTTGATACAAGAAAAGTAACAGATATGGGATCTATGTTTAGTGATTGTGGATCATTGCAATCAATAGATGTAAGCAGTTTTAAGGTATATAATGTTAAAAATATGAATTATATGTTTAGTGGCTGTAGTTCATTAAACGAAATTGATTTAAGCAGTTTCGATACTAATAAAGTTGAATACATGCACGGATTTCTTCAGGGTAGTGATTCATTAGTTTCTATAGATCTAAGTAATTTTGATACTAGCAAGGTTGTTGATATGGGATATGCATTTGCCCAATTAACTAATTTACAAACTATATATGTAAGTGAATTGTTTTCAACAGAAAATGTCGGTGACGGTGAAAACAGAGAATATATATTTGTAGGAGATACATTATTAGTTGGTGAAAAAGGTACAACATATTCTTCAAGTCATACTGGATATGATTATGCTAGAATCGATGATTCTGAAAATGGAAATCCAGGATATTTTACATATAAAGAATATAAACCAAAAATATATTATCCTGATGGAACTTTTGAAGAAGTTGAAATAGGATATACATATACCTTTAGTGGAACATATCCAAAAGAAGATGAGAATGTATCTAAGATTACTTTAAAGTATAATGATGAAAATGATACAACTAATTATGCATATACTACTAAAAGTTTTATATTTAATAATTGGAAAGTAAATGATGATTACTATGAGAATGGTGACACTAGGGTAATAAATTTTGATATATATTTAGAACCTCAATATGTTGAAACTATAACTGGAGTAGATTTACCTACTGCAAAAAGAACAAATTATTTATTCAAAGGATGGTATACGGATCCTGTTAATGGTGATCTAGTAGAAACTTATAATGGAAATGAAGACATAACTTTATATGCACATTGGATTGATGCAGTAACATCAACACTTGTACAGGGTACTGATTTTTATCCTTTCGTTCGAGATAAAGATTTTAATACTTTTAGAAAAGCTACTTTAGAAGAATATAATAATGTTTCTAGTACTTTAACAGATGAAAATATTATTTCCACAGATGATTCTGACGTTCCAACATATTATTGGAATCAAGATGGTGATTTTGTATACTATTCAGAAGCAGATATTATATATTTAAATGAAATTTGTTATCAAATGTTTAGTGGCTCAAGATTTAGAACAATAGATGTAAGTGGCCTAGATTCTACTAAGGTTACAAAAACAAGAGAGATGTTTGCTAATAATGATTATCTTACAAGTATTAATTTAACAAATTTTGATACTAGTAATGTAACTGATGCAACATATATGTTTAATGAACTTAGTGCAATCAGAGAACTAGATTTAAGCAATTTTAATACAAGCAAGGTAAAATCTGCTCAAGGTATGTTCTCTAACCTAGATAGTATAGAGGAATTAGATTTAAGTAGTTTTGATATGAGCAGTGGAACAGATTTGCTCTATATGTTCAGCTCTATGCCAAACTTAATAACAATATATGTATCAGATAAGTGGGATGTATCTCATTATGGAGAAACTGCATATAATGGTGAAATGTTCTATTATGTTCCTAATCTTACAGGTTATTATGGAACAGTATATAACGCAGATCAAGCTAGGTGGGATCGCGCTCACATAGATGGTGGAGTGGAAAATCCAGGATATTTTACACATGTTTCTCATAAGGGTGAAACGCATACAGTAACATATCCAGATGGAACTGTTGAAATTAAGAAGCATAATGCAATTATTACATTAGGAGATAATAATACTGAAACTGATAAAGCTGATGATTTAGCTACAATTACATTTAAACTTCATAATGGTGAAGATGACATAATAAAACATGTACAAAATGTTTATTATGCTGATGGATTCTCAGTAGATGATATAAGTTATAGTAATGGTAGTAATGTTCGTATAAATGAAGATAAAGTTATAGACTATAATTATACTGGTTATCCTACATCTCCAGAGTTCCCAGAAAATCCAACTGATGATAGACGTTTATTCTTGGGTTGGTATACTGAGGAAGAAGATGGGGATAAAGTAGAATATTATGAGGGTGAAGATGATATTACACTTCATGCTCATTGGTCTGAAGAATTACTTAAACTTACAGTAGATGGTAAAACTACTTTAGTTGAACCTGGATATGTTTATACAATACCTAATGGTATTCCTACTAAAAATAGTGATTACATTACTATTTATCTAGAAGATTCTTATAATCAAGATAATAAAGAAGTTAAGATTTCTTATGGTAATGCTGTTAATTATCAAAAAATAAAAGGAACTAAATATTATCCTGGGGATACATATGTAGTAAATGAAGATACTGATGTTATTTCTAACAAATCTAAAGATAAAACTGCTATTATGGATCCTTATGTAGCAGAACCAACATATCATGATGAAAATGGAGATTATGTATTTAAAGGATGGATAATGGCAAATTGGGATTATGCGGATCCTATAGATGTTAATATAGATATCTATTCATTAACTCCAGATGATGTTCTTTTCGACAATCAAACATTCTTAGCTGATTTTGAACAAATAAATGAAGAAGAACAAGTTAGATTAACAATTATTGATGATTATAAAAAGAATAATTATACTTATATAGTTCCAAAAGGATTAGAACTTTCTGTTATAGATATAGATACAGATCTTCATAATAGTAGAAGAACGTATATAGAAAATAATATTAATGATGATTCTATTGAATATAATTATGAGATTGATGCACTTATAAGTCATTATTTAATTAATGATGAAGAAGTACCTAATGAAGAAGGTATTACTCGTACTATTAATGATGATACTACTATTGAAGTAGTTAGAGTATTAACAGAAAATGAATATTGCAATGATCATGAAACTTGCCCAAGTATTATATATACTGAACCATATTCAAGAGTTAGTTTTGATGGGGTAGATAATTATATTTATACTGGTATGTATGGTGATACTGATGGTCAAGGAAGGATGTTTACTTTATCTAGCTTTAAACCTACTGGTGATCCAAATGGTTCCCTAGAAGGTACAGTATATATGCACTTTATAGATGGAACTAATAATATAATTTTAACTGTAGATGAAGATGTATCTATTATTCCAAAAGGTATGGGTGTTATTCCTGAAGCTAAAGAAAAAGAAGATGAAGTTGTTCCTATAACACTTGTTTATCAAGATAATGAAACTCCAAATGGAGTAGTAAATATGACTTATAGACATACATTTGAAGGTTATATGAAACAAAATTACTGGAGAGTATATAATCCAGGTGAAGAATATGATTATGAGGAAGATACATATTTCTATAGTAGTTATAATGACGAATGGATTTATGATGATTTACCAGAAATAGATGATGATCACTTTAAAGGTTGGTGGACTGAACCAGAAGGTGGAGAAAGAGTAGACGAACTTGAATACATGAGAGGGTATTATGAAGATTATGGTTATGATACTTTATATGCTCACTGGGGAGAACCAACAGTAGAAATTTGCCATGGTAAAGGTGATTGCGAAGAAATAATTAAAGGTACTGCAGTTGTATTAGAAAGACCAGAACCTACAGTAACTACTGCTCATTTTACGCTTGACTATAATACTGAAGAACCTGGATATGAACCTAAGAACGTAACAACTACTAGAACTGACACAGTAGAATACTTTATGATTAATGATGAAAGATATGACTTTGGAGAGATATATGTATTTAATGAAAATGCTGATATGTATGGAGTAACTACAACAGTTTATACTTCTGATTTTGAAGGATATTATAGTGATAACTGGGATTATGGTTTAAATATTAATGGTTATGAATTACGTGGATGGTGCGCTACTACTGATGGAAGATATTGCCGTTATTACGATGAAGATGAAGATATAGTACAACCCGATGGATTAACATTATATGCTACATACTATCAAAGTGAAGGTGATACTGTAAAAGTTACAGTAGACTGGAATACTACATATGATTGGCCAAAAGGAGAAAGTGAAGTACTTCCGGATGAAAAATACAATACTATAGATTTTGAAGTTCCTGAAGATTATGACAGAAATATTTATTTTGAACGTAATGACGGATCAGGAGAAACTTTAGATGGAAGTATACATGTTACCAATGAATTTATTGGTTATAGAGTAGGTAATGATGATAGTAGACGTTACCAAAGACATGATTTATATACTTTCTATAAAGATATACATATTCAAAGTCAATATGAAGAAGTATATCAAGAAATAACATTCCCTGAAATGAATGAACCAACATTTAAAGGCTGGTATACTAGACCTGAAGGTGGTAGAAAAATTAGTACTACTGAAGACTTTGTTAAATATATGGATTTATATAATGAATTCCATTTATATGCTCAGTATTATGAAGGATTACCAACTGATATGGAACTAGATACTGATAATGTATTGTTAATACCTGGAGAAATTCATCAAACAGAAGTAACATTTACACCAGAAGGGACTAATGACGTAGTTACTTATACTGGATTTGATGATAGCATAATATCAGTAACTGATGGATTAATAACAGGTTTATCAAAAGGAACAACTACTATTACAGTAGGAACAGAAAATACTGATATTACAAAAGAAATAACAGTAACGGTATTAAGTAATGAGTTAGAATCAGACATATATGAAGTTAGAGAAAAAGAAAATAATGATACTATTATAATAGGTGCAGATCCTGAAACAACAATATTAGATTTTAAAGATAATTTAATAAATGATAATGAATATATTTATATTTATGATCTAAATGATAATTTACTTTCAGATGATGACATTGTTAAATCAGGATTAAAAATAAAATTAATCATTGATGATAATACACTTGATGAAGCTACCATTATCGTAAGAGGAGATATTGATGGAGATGGCTTAATCGATGTCACAGATGAATCATATTTAATGGATCATATCTTAGAAATAACTCTAATTGATGATTATAAATTCTATGCTGCAGACCTTAATGATGATCACTTAATTGATGTCACTGATGAGTCATATCTAATGGATTATATTCTAGAAATTAGAGATTCACTTAATAATATAGAATAAGAAGAACATAAAATGTTCTTCTTATTTTTTTAATACAATATACTTATTTTAAAAAAATATATAAAATCTATGTAAACGATTGACTTTACCTCTTGAAAATTATAAAATGGTTATATAGTAGAAGAGTATATAAAAAATGTATTTTAGCTATGGTAAGAAGGTCGTGACGTAGTGAGTAAAAGCTGTAAAAAAGTATCATTATTTAACTTTAAAAGATTAGTATTTATACTAATTCTTTTTATGATGTCTTTTATTTTTACGAGCAACGTTTCAGCAGAAATTAAGTGTATTAGGGCTATGGATATACATCATAAAAGTTGTAATTCGCACCCAAACTACGGATGTAGAAACTATGTAAGTGGTACTGATTATAGTAGTTTAGCATTAGATTTTGGTACACAAGGAAACTCAACTACTGGCCTTAGATATGGCGATGCGTTTGACTGCGACGTTAACGGTGATGGTATATTCGATGATACAAGTGAAAGATTTTATTATATAAATGATTATTATGACACTGATGAACTAGACTTTAATCACGATTATGCAGTCCTTATTTGGTATTATTGGTCGTATATTCCGTTTGATACGAGTGGGCGTTTTGATGATATAGTAAGAAATAATCCCACAGGATATGTTGGCCCTAATATTGCATATTTGCAATTGCCTGATACCTCAAAATGGGGGAATGTTAGCCTTTATAAATCAAACAGACAATTGCTTGACTTCGAAGGACAAAAGACCTATAGAGTTGCAGCTTCTAATATGAGTGTGCTAACTCCAGACGATGCAAGATATCAATTAGGAAGATTTGACTATGGCAATAAAACTGCTAGATTTCCGACTGTACAAGAATTAGATCGCATTCCTGCAAGAAATCTTGATGATTATGTCCACTATAGCAGCTTCTTATTAGAAACAGATAACTGGTTTGATAGAAATTATTCAACAGGTAGTGAATATAGTAGTGCTGCATCATTTTTTACAGAAAATATCAAAGATTATAAAAAAGAAGATCATGGTTCTTATGTCAATTATTATGCACAAAGTCAAATTATAACTGTTGCAGGATACGATGATCCAAAAAGTTTAGGGCAATATAAAGCTGCTGTTAGACCTGTTATCGAACTACCTAAGGACGAAATTTCTTTGATAAGCAGAGATACATATTTGAAATCTTTATCAGTCGATGAAGCACAAATCACATGGAAAACTAATCAATATGCAAATTATTTTGATAGGTATCATAATGATTACAAGATTATACTAGATGAAGATGAAACTGAAGTCCACGTTAATGCTATAGCTGATGATGAATTTTCTACTGTAACAATAACTGGAAATACTAATTTAGATTCTGGAAGCGTTATTTATGTAACTGTTACATCAGAAAGCGGAGATGTGCGTGTATATACTATTGATGTTAATTTTACTCCTAAATATGCTTATTTACAAAATTTAGCTGTAAGCAGATTTGAAACAAATGGCGACCTTACCACTTATCCTTTTAATGAAACTTTTAATAAGAAAAAAATGAATTATACCGTTGATGTGCCGACAGATTTGAGTAGTGTCATTGTTAGTGCGTCAGCAGAATACTACGGTAAAGCCACAATAACCGGAACTGGGAATTATGATCTAACAGGTGAAGTTACTAGAGCGGAAATAACAGTAACTGGTTCAACAGGTTATGTTAGAGTTTATACAATTGATATTCATAAAGGAGAAGATACTAATCTTAACGTTAAAAGTATCGATGTAAAAGGTGGAGTCTTAAAACAAGACTTTGACAATAGTTTAAATGAATATGAAATAGTTCCAAATAGTGGGGTAACTAGTATAGGAATAGAAGTAACGCCTGAGAGTAAATATGCAACAGTTGAGGGTAACGGATATGATACATTTAATGAATTCTTTACTAAAACTATTACAGTTATAGCCGAAAATGGTGACAGAAGAGAAATTAAATTTCATTATAATGATTCTACTAATTATGATTTCACAGGTGATGTACAAGAATTTATTGCTCCTGCAACTGGAATTTATAAATTAGAAACATGGGGTGCTCAAGGTGGAAACTCTGAGTTTAATTCAGTTTCATATAAAGGTGGATACGGAGCTTACTCTGTAGGTACTGTTTCTCTTAACAAAAATGATGTTTTATATATTTA
>Ga0247610_10009114_pt1 | contig 10035 bp, 10 predicted proteins | sample 174DNAGHGhighgp2_FD_193483 | JGI IMG/M metagenome (GOLD analysis project Ga0247610, IMG submission 193483) | Sheep rumen microbial communities from Palmerston North, Manawatu-Wanganui, New Zealand - 1742 DNA GHGhigh gp2 | ecosystem: Host-associated > Mammals > Digestive system > Stomach > Rumen... | reverse complement strand
ACTAAGATGAGAGAGGAAAGGATTATCGTCAACGAGACAAAGGGTAACGTATCTGTATGGTCGCTCTTAAAAACAAAAAAATAAGAGCGATTTAAGAGCGATTTAAGAGCGAAATTTACGTGAGATTTACGCGACTTTTACGTGGTTTTTTAAGCGAGAATATCCTGAAACGCCTTTATTTAGGGCATTCTTGCTAAGAAAATTTAAGCGACTTTAAGCGAGAATTTACGTGAGATTTAGACGAGCTTAGACAAAATTTACCCAATTTTTCATTTTTGCAAGCGCGACTTGCAAAATTCGTGGTTTCGGCTGATAGCGAATTTGTGCAAGCACCGCTTGCACAATTCATCTGGTACGCATTACTTGGTTTTTCTGACAGCATTGAGATAGGCATCCATAAGACCCTCTTTCACGAAGAGGATTCGGCCCTGTTTGCTGTTTCCTTGCTTGACATGGGGTAGTTTGTCTTTTATCTTTCTCACATAGTCTTCAGACAAATTAAGTGTTTCAGCAGCTTCCTTGACTGTGATAAGCTCAGGCTCCTTTGCCTCATCTTTTACCTTCTGCATCTCCTTCACCATTTCTTTGGCGAGGAGTTTGATAAATTTCTGATCATATTCAAATCGCATCATAGCTTATATCTTCTTTTTTATTGCAAAAATAGGAATAAGCAATCAAAACGATGGTCTTGAAAAATTTAAAGTCATATTTTAACAATTTTACGACTTACCCAGTCGGGAAATGGCTGATTTTTGAGTGTTTTGTCCGCTTTTTGCTTGAATTATTTGGTTATTCGATGCAAAAGCACTACCTTTGCAAAGTGAGATAAGAGATCTTTGATAGAATTAAAACCATTGAGCGTTAAGACAGCGTGACGGCTAAGAAATCTGGCAACTATATTACCCGTCTTGTTATACATAGCAGGTGTATTACCAGTGTATTACTTCATAAAATCTGAACCGTTTTGATGGAAAATGCTAAATGATTGGTACTCAGTTCATTAAACAATAAATAGATGAGGAGTCTCTCCTTCTGCGAGAGATACCTCTCTCTCCGCTCACAAACTTTGAAACCCGCTGATTTTCAGCGGTTTTTTTATTTCTACCAATAAAGGGTACCCCCAAAGGGTACCCCATAAGATTTAAGTTTTTTTAATGTCAGTCAGGGTGGGAATCTAAACCATAAGGCATTTATACCTATTTATTATATATCTATACACGCATTTTGTATACTACACAAAATGATAATAACTTGTGTATGTAAGGGATTCTTCTTCCATGATGACAACGAACGATAATCTTTCGTTATCGTACGTCGTTGTATGTGCCTGTTTTTTTCAGTATCTTACAAGGATATTCTTAGAGGGATACGAATGCTATAATCATTTTACGAGCGACCAAATGAAGACGCACCACCAAGTTCTTGTTTGTTAATTCCCTCTTCCGCAGCAGTTCTTGTATTTCTTTCCACTTCCGCAGGGGCACGGGTCGTTACGGCCAGGTTTCTTCTCAGCAATAATCGGCATGGTGACGCCAAGGTTTGCCATCCAGTCTTTCGGGCTGATATAATCATCATCGTGATATGATCTGCTCTCCTGCCGTTTTCGCTTAACGGCTTTGTCTTCTTCACTCAGCAGTCCATGCACCTCCATTGGCGTATGCCCCTTCAGCTGCCAGTGAGGCATGTTGTTCAGATAGTCATCCAACAGTTTCATTGCTTTTCTGAAAAGACTGTCGCTGCTGTCATAGTCGTAGAGAACTTCCTCACGGAAATACTGTCCTGGATCTTCTTCCTCGAAGTCTTCCTCATACTTATGCATCTCACGATACCACAGGCCATGACAGATTTCCGAAGCCAACCAGTCATTATAGTTCAAATCATCTGTCAGTAGGCTGAAGAAGGCATTATGCATAGGATTGGCGATGAGAGGCATCGGCATGACAGCTGCATACATCACTTCAACGATGGTAAACAGATGATAGTCCTTTGCCAGTGACTCTCGTTTCTTTATCTCGTCATCAAGTTCGCTGGGCATATCCCATCCGTATGGTGAGAGAAACAGCAGCGTATCCTCCGAAGGCTCGTCAATCAGTCTGCCAGTCTGGTGTTGGGTGAATTTAAGTAGAAGCGAGTCGTCCATACATGCCGAAACAGCTACCTTTGCACCCTCGATGGTCTGTACCTGTCCCAGTCTTATCAGTTCCTTCTCCACGAATCCAAGATTAACCTGTCCGTAGAGATTGGCAAGTCCAAGGATAGTGTTCTCGATAGTGGCTCGGTGCTGCACATGAGGGTCGGCCAGCACCTCTTCTACGTGCGGTTTCATCATCTGCCACAAGTCATCGGGCACCCAAATGTAGTAGTTCTCGTCCTCGTCCCACCACTCGCCAGCCAGACCGTATATCACCATCAGCTTGCTGCAATAGTCCTCATAGCAATCCAGTGTATTGCCTGGCTTGGGATTCTTCTTAAGATGTTCCAATAGTTTCAGTTCTGATATGGGCAGCATACTCATCACCCTTACGACATTGTCTTTCAAGGCCTGCGCATATTGCTTTCTGAACTCCTTTTCACTAATACTCTCATCGATGTCGAACCCAAGTTCCTCGGAAAAATCAGTCAGGCTTCCTTTAAATTGGTTCTCCATCAAGTCGGCCAACGTCTTTCCTTCCAGCTCTTTGATGTCACGCGGCATATCATTCTCTTCATCCCACATACAATCAATTGTATTGCCAGACCATCCAGAGCCTGCAGTAATCGACTCCAGTTCTTCGTTCACCTCCTCCAAGTCGAACTCGTTGATTTCATCCTTATTCATCTCTTCCTTCAGCTCTTCATAGCCCCATGGTCCGCCACAGTCCTCTGGTGGACATGCACCCTTTCCTGCCAGGCAGACAGGATGGTCGAGATCTGCATCATGGTCGATTTGCTCAACCGTAATGTCATGCACCCAACTGTCGCCAAAGTCATACACATAGACGAACTTCTCTAGTCCCATGTGCTGAATGAAGGTGGCTACATTAGTCTCTCTGGCATCCTCAGGCCGTTCACCCCAATTGTCATCATCTTCATCAATGTCCTTTAAACACCAGCCACCGTCAAAAGGATAACGTTGAAACTGGTACAGATGCTCATCCCACCATCCGAATGCCGATTGGATGGTGTTATGCAGGTCATGGAAAGTGAAGTTTCCAGGAATCACTATTCGCCGCCATACGGGTGGCTTCTTAATGTCACGGATTTGAATCTTGAATTGTATTGTCATATCGCTCAATTATTGCTCCTTGTTAATGCTTGTCTATACTTCATTTTTATTTTCGATAACGGTATTTTTTGTTCTTGTTTTCTCCTTCAGCCGATAAGAATTTCAAATCGACGAGACGGGTTAGATATCGTCTGGCATTTCTTTCATCAATACCAAATTGTGAAACTACCATATTGGTAGAAACGAATTCTTTCGAAGCAGTCCATACAACAATATCGGACAACTTATCGGACAACTTATCTGAAATTTTGGTTTTGTCGGACAGTTCTATATATCCTTACCCAACAATCCCTTGACTTCTTTATCGAAGTCCGAGTTGATCTTTTGTGTAGGATTAAACAGCTTGTACTCCTCTTCAGCTTTTTTATCTGCCATCTCGTGCGAAATTTTACCTTTATCTGGCAACAGCGCATATCGCCGGAAAGTCAGGAACTCATTTACCGATGCAGCGAATTGCGCCATGCTAAAGGCATTCTCTCGCTCTATCAAGTCTTCTATATAGTCGAAATAGCCTGATACAGCACGTTCCAATCGACGAATCTCCACCTCGGGTAGATAGTTCTTGGCCACCTTCGTGTCACTGAGCAATACACGTCCGTCGGGAGCATTTTTCCACGTCTGTAGTCCCATGTGGTCCTTAGTGTGGTCGGCACGGGTATAGATTATCTCAGGAGCAGTTTGGCCTGTGATGGCGTAATGGAAACGGTTCTGCACCATCTGGTAGAACTCTTGTGTGGTGGGCGAATTGCGGTCATAGTCGAACGAGCATTCTGCATAGATGTCGGTTATCTGCTGCCAGATGCGGCGTTCACTGGCACGGATGCTGCGCACCTTCTCCAACAGCTCGCGGAAGTAGTCTTTGCCAAACACCGTATTACCTTGCTTTAGGCGCTCTTCATCTAAGACGAAACCTTTCTTGATGAATTCCTTCAAGACCTTGGTTGCCCATTTCCTAAATTGGGTAGCTCGCACAGAAGATACACGGTAGCCCACTGCGATAATAGCATCAAGAGAGTAGAAATCGACTTGCTGCTCTGGAATCTCACCACGGAAGCCTCTGTTTACGACTGTTTCCATTTTGGAAATAGTCGATTCTCTTTCCAATTCTCCCGTTTCATATTTTTTCTTTAGATGCTTACTGATATCGGATACTCCGACATCAAACAACTGAGCCATCGCTTTCTGTGTGGCCCAAATCGTCTCATCTTTAATAACGACCTGTGCCTTGCCCTCCCCTTCAGGCAATTGGTACAATATAAACTGTATCTCGTTGTTCATTTTTCCTTGAGTTATTTTTTAAATAAAACTACGCCTCAGCAAAACTCGTAAATCCGTTAGCAGTGGCCGACTCATACATACGGCGAATTTTGTCTGCACTCTCTTTGAACTCTGCTTTCTCGACATTCTCCTTGGCAATGTTCAAGTCTTTACCTGCACCGGTGAAACAGAGTTTCCATAGCTGGCTAAGTACTGGCTCAAGCTTCTTACGAGATCCATGCAGTTTGGGCAGCAGCTTCTGCACAATGGCAGCATCCAATATTTCTGCATCTTGAAGAACTTCTGTAGTGTGCTCACTGCTTCGGTGTTCTTGGCCAATTCCTTACTGGAGGCAATTTGAACGAAACTGGCTCCCATACCAGCAGCCTTACCGTTGATACTCTCACGGTCTATCTCCTTCATGCCCTTTAGGAACTCCGCCATCTCTTTCTCTGCAATCTTGAACTCAATCACATTGGCGCGGTCCAGCACCTTGGGCGAGAACATATACGTAGTCTCGTCCACGTTGATAGTACCGATGATGAACAGATTCTTAGGCAGCGTAACCTTCTGAGGTACGGGGTCCACCTTGCCGTCTTCTCCTTGGAACGCGAAGAAATCACAAATAGGTTGAAGTGTCGACATTTCCTTTAAATTCTTTTTAGTTGCAAAGATACGAAAAAAATCCCACTCGTTATAACACGAATGGGATGTTATTAAGAGAATTTAGGAAATCCTGTGCCTATTACAATAGTCAACAAAAGCCTTGTGAGTGAAAGAAACACCTCTTGGCGCATTGGGGATGCCATATTTCACAGGTTCAGAAAGTGCCGTGTAGTTACTTAGTTCAAATTCCACACGAACAGGATACTGCGTGTCTGACAATATCTTGGTTCTGACAGCATTCACTTTGTAGTATCCATTGAACTGATGTCCGAACAAAGGAACTAGGTAGCGAATGCTCTGCAGGTCCACATCCTCGCGAGGACCTTTAAAACCGCAGCAGAAGCGGCAGGGCTGGCCTTGATGCAGTTTTTCCCAATCGTCAGGATTCTCTTTTTTCGTTCCTGAAATCAAGAAATACACAGGCTCGCTCTCAGTATAGTGCAACCCCTTTTGAGGTATGGCTTCGTCAAGTATCTTAGCGGCACTGCTGCCTATCAGTTCTTTAATAAAGTCTTCAAGCAACTTGCGATTCTCTTCATCCTTTGGTCTCAGAGGAAAAGCACCAATGTTCACCTCATCAAGCGATTGTTGGAATTTCGCATTAGCAACTTCTGCAGGTGAACCATCACCTGGGAACAGGATGTAGCCGCCAATCACTTCTTTCTTCAAAAGTTCATCGCCTTCTGCACCATCCTTATAGTAGATAGCATCACGATAGCGGTGCATCTGGTTGATGGCATCCTCAGGGGGAAGGTCAACACCTTTCTCTGTTTTCCCCCTCTATGCGGTATTTGGCATCGAAGAGATAGGTCATCTTCATACCCTTCTGTAGGTCATCCTTTGTCAGTTGCAGCACGATGTCCGGCTTTTGTGGAACGGTACGGCTTTCCACGTTTGCAATACCAATCCCGTTGCTCTCTTTGTCCGTGTACTTAGGATTATAGACAAGTTCAGCCAGTTCTACGCCATCCTTTCTGAACAAGATACGCGAATGTTCGCCTTTGCCCAATTCCCATGTGAAGATGCCGTTCATCTCCATACGGTTGCGATGGTCGGCTTCTGCACCAAGAAGGTCTTTCACGATGTGACGGTGTCGTTGTGGTCGTTGGGAAAGCCTTCCTTGTACATTGTGCTATCAGTTTCCTTACCTGTTTCCAGTTCGCTACGGGTATGGTGGCATCGCTGGTGCAGTTTCATTGATGCAAAGGTAATCATATTTCCTTAAACCGCCATATTTTTCGGATGTTTTGTTTGGCAACTTCCTTCCGCATGGCTTCTTCGCGGGGAATTCCAGGAGGGTTGATACATTTTACTTGGGCGAAGCCTGCTTCTAAGAGTTCTTCGCTATCGCTAATCCTTCCTGCTATCAGTACAACGGGAACAGATCCGGCTTGTTCAAGGATACCCATTGGCAGTTTCCCCATCAGCGTTTGACGATCAGCCGAGCCTTCACCCGTGATGATGAGGTCAGCGTCTTTTGCCATTTCCTTGAACTTGATGGTATCGAGTAGCAGCTGAATGCCCGACATACTTTTTGCATTGAGGTATTGCAGGAAAGCATAACCAAGACCTCCTGCAGCACCTGTGCCTGCCATCTGTGATCGGTCATAGCCGAAGTGCTTAGCAGAAACCTCTGCAAACTTTCTGGCGCGTTCGTCTAAGCGAAGCACCATTTCTGGCGTAGCCCCCTTTTGAGGTGCAAAGACATGAGCTGCACCTTTCTCGCCATAAAGCGGATTGTTGACATCGGAGGCAATGGTGAACGTGATATCCTTGAAGATTTCGATATCATTCCAAATGCGTTGCTGTCTCCATTCTCCCCTTCTATTTGAGGGGGTAGGGGGGAGGCTCTCTATAAGCGCTCTGAGCATACCGATGCCAGCATCGCTTGTGGCGCTACCTCCAAGCCCAACGATGATATGTTTTGCACCTTTACTTACAGCATTGGCCACCAGTTGCCCCGTACCATAGCTTGTTGCTACCATAGGATTCCGCTCTTCTTTTGTCAATAAAGTCAGCCCGCTGGCCTGAGCTATCTCAATGACAGCCATATCGTTGTGAAGCAGGTATTTCGCTTTGATAGGGCGCATCAGCGGGTCTCTCACAGTAACCTCCTCCAGCCTGCCTCCAATAGCGGCATGAAAAGCTTCCATGTAGCCCTCCCCGCCATCGCTCACGGGTACTTCCACGATTTCTGCATCAGGATAAGCCATCCTGATACCCTCTGCTGCCGCTTCGTTGGCTTCCTTCGAGGTGAGGCACCCCTTGAATGAATCTATCGCGATGATGACCTTCATGCTGCAAAACGATTATGTTTCTTTTATTATTGGGGTAGGGGGATAGACTTGCGATAGCCGAGGCCAGTGACGTGACAGATAAGACGGCCCTCCTGATTGGTGACGCGTACCTCAACCGAGGGAATCTTATGATGATTGCATACGCTGATAGCTTCAGCCCTGAGCAGGTCGCCCTCTTTGGCGCTCCTCACAAACATGATGCTGCTGCTGATGCCAACGGTCAGTTGTCCCTGACTGTTCATCAGCGCAGCTATGGCAAGGTCTGCCAACGTAAATAATGCACCTCCCTGACACACGTTGCCTCCATTCAGGTGTTCTTTCGTCACCACCATCTCAGCGACAGCATGTTCCGTGTCCACTTCTGTAATCCTGCAACTAGCATTGGCTGCAAAACGATCCGTACGATTCAGTAATTCTTGTATGTTCATTGATGCAAAGGTAACCATTTTTTCTGAAACCACCATATTTATATTTAGGGAATTACAAAGAATCCGTGTAATCTTTCGACTATACGGATTATTTTAATAATCATGATTGTGGGTTTGAGAGTGAATCAAAGACCAGTCCCCTTGATCTCCTACGTTATTACGTTATCTCGTTATTACGTTATAACGCCTTAGTCCCATTACATTTGGGATAATCGCTACAACTCCAGAACTCCTTGCCGGAGTTGACTCCTTTCTTGGCCATGCGCTTAATCATCGGCTTTCCGCATAAGGGACAAGTGGGAGCATCGGCATGGACGCTTTGCTGTTTACGGTAAGAAAGGCGTTCAGCCGTCAATCCCTCAGTGAAGCCTCCTTCTACCTTGAATACTTCCAGCTGGCGTTCTATCTGGCGACTAATCATCATGACAAGTCGGTTGCAAAGCACCAGCAGGCAATTGGCAACGATAAGCGAGTCTTCGCTCTTAAGCCATTGGTCAAACTTATGCTTTTGGGCAAGAATGTGAATACTGCTTTTGTGGAGCACATCGTCGTTATAGTCGGGTCTGTCCAGACGTATATTACTGACTGCCTTATATTCTGAAGAATTAATTGACCAGGGTATGCTCTCCTGACGTAGTAGCCAATTCAGATAGTCGTTAGCCAGTTCCGAAAGAGTCGCACGAGCCACATCCGTCAGTTTCATCTCCGTTTCTTTCGAGGTTGAGTGGCGTGAGTTGCCTTCTGCAATATTTGCAGGTGCCGAGCGCGCTGCTTGCGTCATCTGGTCGTATTGTCGTCCACCAGGATCATTAGAATGATTCAAGAAACGCGCACAGAAATCCTGCGTTGCCAGTTGTATCACGTTAGCAAGAATCCATGTGTCCAGCCAATAATATCCAAAGCGGTTGATTTCCATTTCTATTTTAGTCTTATTGTCGTTCTATCGTTATTGCGTTATCTCGTTACTCCGTTATAACGCCGTTTCATTGCTGCAAAGGTAACCATAATTTTTGAAACCACCATATTTATATTTAGGGAAATACAAAAAGTCCGTGTAATCTTTCGACTACACGGATCCTTTATGGCTATACATGATTATGCGTTTGAGAGTGAATCAAGAACCAGTCCCCTTGATTCCCCGGAGGCATGAACATCGATACGCTAAAGAAAGACCTGAACGATGTGTTGTGATTTGCTAAAAAATAGTATCTTTGCAGCCAACTATGGGAACGCGGGCGTCCTCGCCCGCAATGGTCGCGGGCGAGGACGCCCGCGCTCCCATGCAAACAGCTGTAATAACGGTTAGTTATATAGAAAAGGCATAAACAACATAGCGGAGTTCAATAGCACGGAACGCATAGTTGTGATTTGCTAAAAAATTAGTATCTTTGCAGAGGCATAAACATCGATTCTTGTTTGCTTGCCATAATCAGTACTGTTGTGATTTGCTAAAAAATTAGTATCTTTGCAGAGGCATAAACATCAGACTTTATAGATTGCCAACCTTTTGACTGTTGTGATTTGCTAAAAAATTAGTATCTTTGCAGAGGCATAAACATCTGATGGTCTGCTCATCCTTTTTCAGAGCCTGTTGTGATTTGCTAAAAAATTAGTATCTTTGCAGAGGCATAAACATCGGAAAGTTTGGTGCAAACGTCTATACGATGTTGTGATTTGCTAAAAAATTAGTATCTTTGCAGAGGCATAAACATCGCACCATCAACAAAGCCACAGACTGAAAGGTTGTGATTTGCTAAAAAATTAGTATCTTTGCAGAGGCATAAACATCAATCTTCTGTAACTCCATAATTGTTAGTAAGTTGTGATTTGCTAAAAAATTAGTATCTTTGCAGAGGCATAAACATCTGAAGGGGAGTTCCGGGGGCTGCAGATGCAGTTGTGATTTGCTAAAAAATTAGTATCTTTGCAGAGGCATAAACATCAACTTTGCCAGTGGTGTCATAGGCCGATAAGTTGTGATTTGCTAAAAAATTAGGGTCTTCACAGGAATGACGTGATACCGGCATCATGCAGGGCCAGCAGCCGGAGTTCGAAATAGCGGTCGTCGGTGAAGCCATAAGCCTCACGCTTCATCACCTTAATCTTGTTGTTGATTCCCTCC
>Ga0247610_10009112_pt1 | contig 10037 bp, 9 predicted proteins | sample 174DNAGHGhighgp2_FD_193483 | JGI IMG/M metagenome (GOLD analysis project Ga0247610, IMG submission 193483) | Sheep rumen microbial communities from Palmerston North, Manawatu-Wanganui, New Zealand - 1742 DNA GHGhigh gp2 | ecosystem: Host-associated > Mammals > Digestive system > Stomach > Rumen ... | reverse complement strand
TTACTTAAATCAACAGAACCAAATCCGGCTGTTCTTGCACTGACAGAATTGAAAAATGAGTTTAAAAGTTTATCAGAAAAACTCATTCCGCTTAAAATACCGTTTGATTCTGAAATTAAAAACACTAATGTACCCGCAAAAAGCAATATTATTGTCGTATTAAAAACTATCGTTATAACGGGAGATAATTTTTCTCTCTTCAAAAATTTTGGCAAAGTTATTGCCATAACAGGAGCAATACCTCCGAAAATAATCAAAAATGCTACGGTCAAAATGATATAAGGATCTCCATTATATGGTATTAAATTTTCTGATATTAAAGCATATCCTGCATTACAAAATGCTGAAACTGCAAGAAAAGCAGCTTGCTTAAATCCAAATATAAGATTGTGTTGAAGAAATGAAAATCTTATAAATAAAATTATAAAACCAATAAATTCAAGCAAGAATGTATATTTAAAAATCAAATATAAAGATTCTCTGACTTCTTCTTTGCTTTCCGCATCAAACATACTTTTTGCATTTTTTTCATAAGTAACGGACATTTTCTTGCCTAAAAGTAAAAAAATGACGGAAGATATTGCCATAATCCCAAGTCCTCCGACTTGAATCAGTAGCATTAAAATAATTTGCCCTAAAGTAGTTAATTGTGTGGCAACATCACTTACAGATAACCCTGTAACACAAACACCGCTGACTGCTGTAAACAAAGCATCAATAAATGACATCCTGCCTGAAATCGGAAGAAATAATAAAACTCCGCCTAAAACACACAAAAATAAAAATGTAATCGGCAGAATCCTAACTGGTGACTTTACAGCCTCTGAATAGATATTATCTACAAACGAGCCATAGATTTTCTTTAGTAAGTTAAGCATAGTTAACTAGATTTTATCATAAAATGATTACCATTGCTTGATTATTTATTGTCACAATGCAAGATGAGTATAACAAATTAAACAGATAAATTGTTAAAAATTCTATGATGAATTTTTATTAGATAAGGAGTTGAAGTAATCTATTTTCCTTATGGAGCAGGTATAAGTTCTTCAAGTTTAAAGAAGAGAATATACAACAATTATAAAAAGTTGCAGGAAAAGGCTAATAGTCATTTACCAATGGATGCAGTTACGGAGAATAAATAAGTGGGTAGGTTGGGCTTTTAGCCCAACAAATACTTATGAGTGCAAATATGTGCAAAAAGGGTGCAAATGAGCGGACATTTTTGTTACCGAAATCGGACTTTTCGGACTTTTTGACTCTATCAAATTCCGACCTTACAAAATTGCTATAATTTGCTAAAATTAGCTATTTTGCCAACTAAAATTATTTACCCCTTCCGACCAAATGTCCTGAAAAAAGGTATTCGTCCTCTTTGACAAAGCTAATAAAAAAGAGCCTTTAGGCTCTTTTTTATTAGCGGACGATGGGACTCGAACCCACGACGTCAACCTTGGGAAGGTTGCATTCTACCACTGAATTACGTCCGCTTAACAAAAGTGCGAGTGCTAGCTCGCACTATATCTGGTTTTCTTTTCTTTTATAGAAATCTTCAATGAAGCCCGTATTGAACTTTCCGCTCTTGAAAACTTCATCTTCAATCAATTGTTGATGGAACGGAATGGTTGTTTTAACTCCTGTTACAACATATTCCTTCAATGCTTGGTACATCCTTCTTCTGGCTTGTTTTCTGTTTTCGCCCCAGCATATAAGCTTACCAATCATTGAGTCGTAATAAGGCGGAATAGAATAACCCGGATATACATGAGAGTCAACTCTTATACCAAATCCACCGGGAGTAAAGTATCCGTCAATTTTTCCCGGACACGGCATAAAGTCATGTTCAGGGTCTTCTGCATTAATTCTGCATTCTATTGCGTGACCTCTAAGTTTAACATCATCTTGCGTATATCCGAGTTTTTCACCTGATGCAACAAGAATTTGTTCTCTTACAATATCAATTTGAGAAATCATTTCCGTAACGCAATGCTCTACTTGAACACGGGTATTCATTTCCATAAAATACCATTTACCGTCATGATCAAGTAAGAATTCACAAGTTCCTGCGCCTTCATAATTGATAGCTTTTGCGGCTCTTACTGCAGCTGCACCCATTTCTTTTCTTGTTTCTTCATCAATAGCAGGAGAAGGAGCTTCTTCCAATAATTTTTGGTGGCGTCTTTGGATGGAACAATCTCTTTCACCAAGGTGAATTACATTGCCAAAAGAGTCACCTAATATCTGAACTTCAATGTGTCTCGGATTTTCCAAGAATTTTTCCGCATAAACATCGGGGTTTCCAAAGAAGTTTTCAGCCTCTTGACGGCAAAGGTTGAAATTAGATTCCAATTCTTCATCGGCTCTGACAACTCTCATTCCCTTTCCGCCGCCGCCTGCCGTAGCTTTTAAAATAATAGGATAGCCGACTTTATGCGCAAATTCCATAACTTCTTGCGGTGTTTTTACAATTCCTGTTCCGGGGGTAACGGGAACGTTGTTTTCTATCATTGTTTTACGAGCAGTAGCTTTATCACCCATTTTTCGCATAGCTGCTGCAGTAGGACCGATGAATTTTATATTATACATCTCACAAATTTCAGCAAATTCAGCTCTTTCAGATAAAAATCCATATCCCGGGTGGATTGCATCACAACCCGCCATCAGAGCCGTTGAAATTATTGTCGGAATGTTTAAATAACTTTGATTGCTTGGTGCCGGTCCGATACAGTACGCATCTGTTGCCAGTCTGACATGCAAAGATTCTGCGTCTGCCTGCGAATAGATTGCAACTGTAGGTATCCCCAGCTCTCTGCATGCTCTTATTACTCTTACGGCTATTTCGCCTCTATTTGCTATTAATACTCGTTTAAACATAAATACTCCTAAAGCTAATAAGCAAATAAGTTAATAAGAAAGGTCTTATTAACTTATTAACCTTTATCTTATTAACCTCATTCTACATACATAAGAACTTGACCAAATTCAACAGGGTCGCCGTTCTTAACACATATTTTAACAACTTTACCTGCTTGTTCGGATTTGATTTCGTTCATCAATTTCATGGCTTCAATAATACAAACAACATCTCCGACTGCAACGCTTGAACCTATTTCTACAAAAGGTGCTGCATCAGGAGAAGATGCTGAATAGAAAGTTCCAACCATCGGTGAAGTTATTGCCTTACCTTGCGGAACAGGTTCTGCTTTTTCTTCTGTCTGTTTTTGAACAGGTGCAGCTGACTGTACTGGAGCTGCTGCAGGTACAGATGCTCCTCCAACAATAACTTCAGGTAAATCTTTCCTGATAGTGATTGCTTGTTCACCATCTTCCATTGAAATTTCAGTCAAACCGTTGTCGGTTATAATCTTTGCCAACTTTTCTATATATTCTGGTTTAAAATCCATTTTATTCTCCTACTATATTCAATTAGATTTTTGCTAATGTTTATTAGCAACGGTCTAAATACTCATTTGTTCTGGTATCAACTCTTATTATATCACCGTTAGATACAAAGAATGGAACGTTAACAACTGCGCCGGTTTCGAGTTTTGCAGGTTTGGTTCCGCCTTGTGCAGTGTTACCCTTTTCTGCAGGCGGAGTATCTACAACTTCCAATTCAACGTGTGCCGGAATATCAACACCGATAATTCTTGTATCGTGTTTTAAAACTTGTACAATCATATTTTCTTTAAGATATTTTTTACCGTCACCAACTTGATCTTCAGTAATTTGAATTTGTTCATAAGTCTCGTTATCCATCATAACGTAATCAGCACCTTCTTTATAGAGATATTGCATTTCTCTTCTGTCGAGCATTGCTTTTGCAACTTTTTCACCTGCTCTGAAGGTTTTTTCAACAACGTTACCTGATTCAACATTTTTGAGTTTTGTTCTTACAAATGCTGCACCTTTACCGGGTTTAACGTGTAAAAATTCAACAACAGTCCAAAGACCATTATCTAATTCTAGTGTTAAGCCATTCTTTAAATCATTTACTGAAATCATACTAACTCCTTGGTTATAATCTTCTACTTTTTCTTGATACTAACATAAACATATGTTATACGCAATAATATTGAACTATGCTAAATACTTTTGCAAAGTCGTTTTGTCAAATACTTCTATACTGTCTTTTGAATGGATGAATACAAGGCAGCTTATTAAAGCTTTAAATGATTGAAAATCTTCAAAAGCTAATTTTTGACGCAAATCAGTCATATTGTTTGCCATAAATTCAGTAAGAACAGTTTTATCGTTGTAAAAAAGTTCTGACATAAATTCAAATGCATCACGAGTTTTTACTCCCTCAAGATATATTGAATCAGGTGATTGAAACTCAATAAATCTCAATGCTTTATCAATATTAAATCCGACATTTTCGTTAAGTTCGCACTGATTAACTCCTTTTAACTCATATTTGGCAATTGATTCAATTGTCATAATATTCTTCCCGCTTTTTGCCGCTTCCAATAGCAGTGAATAAATAATATGAGTTTTGCCGCTTAGCGGAGAACCGCAAACGAGAATAATTCCCGGTGTGTCAAGTGCGTGTGTAATTACGCTTCTGGATTTTTCATCAGGAATGATTTTATCCAATTTTTGCGGCGGCTTATATATTTTTAGAGAAACTCGCTCTCCCATAATAGTAGGGAATGATGACACTGAGGCTGTTAGCATAGAGTTTTCTACCTTAAAACACAATTTGCCGAGCTGCGGAATTTCGCAAACCGATGCATCCAAATTTGAAAGAGTTTTGAGCTTGGAAACAAAAGCGGAATTAAGAATCGAAGGAATTATGCCCTTGTCGACGGGTTCACCTTCTTGTTTAAAGATAACTCTTAAGCCATCTTCTGTTTGTTCAAAATTAAGCTCATGAACATCCTCTATAATTGCCTGTTTCAAAATTGCTCTTATAACGTGCTGAATATGCTCTTCTCCCGCTTCGTCTTTATGCAGCTCTTCTGTCCAATCGAAAGTTTCTTGTTCTTCTGCGCTTAAGGTAATATTATCAACAGTATCAGCGACTTTATAATATTCATCAATTTTTTTGAGAATACTTGTTTCTGATGAAATAACAGGCTCAATAGAACATTCCGCTGTTTCAATAATTTTGTCTATTGCAAATAAATCCAAAGGATCTGACATTGCTACCGTTAAAACATCTTCAATTTTAAACAGCGGTATAATTTTGTATCTCCTTGCATCCGGAAATGAAATAAACTTGAAACATTTTGGATCAGGAGTATAATCCTCTAAATTTACATACGGAATGTGGAGTTTTGACTCCAAAAATTTTAGCAAAGTATCCTCTGCTAAAACACCCGAATTGATGAGAGCTTGTCCGATATTTATATGCTGAACATTAGAAAGCTCTTCGGCTTTTTCCAAGGTTTCATACTGTACGATACCGTCACGTACAAGTTCGTATTTTAATTTTTCTAAAGTTTTGTTTGTAATTGTTTCCATTTGTGTTTATAACCCTGTCCTTAAAAAACCCATAATTTTAAAAATATCTGCAACTCTGCGTCCTTCCTGCCCGAATTTTTCTTCAATTTCCGCAAATGTTCCCCACTTTTGATTGTATGCATATTTATGAACCAAATCTTTGACAGAATCCTTTTCTTCGTAATCAAGCTTTCCTTTTCCGCTCCACCAGTTTATTATTCTGTCCATAAGGTTTTTAGGCTCTTGATTTTCTTTGTCGGATAGAATTGTAATCTTGTCTTTTCCCTCGAAAATGTCCACACCAATGTCACCATAAAGTTTTTTTACTTTTTCTTTGGTAAGATTTTTATTCTGCTTTATTATTGTCTTGAGTGGAGTCCTCTCCATGCTTAAACCGATAATTTTTGTTGTCGATACCATACCTGCCTCTTACTATTTATCCCTCTGCTTTACCAAGATATTCTTCAACCTTTTTAACAATGGCATCAAGCTCAAAAGGTTTTGTTATATATTCATTTACCCCTGTTTCTTCGCCAATCATCTTGTCCTCAAGTTGAGAACGGGCGGTAACCATTATTATCGGAATATCTTTGTATTTAGCATCGTATTTTAACAAACGGCTGATTTTATATCCGTTAATTTTTGGCATCATAACATCAAGGATAATTAAGTCCGGCATAAGCTCTTTTGCTAGCCTAAGTCCGTCCTCGCCGTTGAAAGCGGTATAGCACACGAAACCTGAAACCTCAAGGACAAACTTCAGGCTCTCTACTATATCCTGCTCATCATCCACTATAAGAATCTTTTTCATGTGTATCTCCTTCAATCTCATATGAATACATTATATCACATTTTCCGTATATGTCCGATTTCTCAGCAATAACAGAATCTATTTTCTTTTTCAAAAATTCTGCAGAAGGTTTATCTCCTTCCATGAGAAGTATTGTCAAAGTTGTCATTATACCTTCGTGTTCAATAAGAGAATTTGCCATGTAGGTTTTGTTCAGTAAATTATTTTCTCTCAAAAGATTTTCAATCACTTCGTTTGTTGACTTAATTTTTATAACTGCAACAGTTGTTGCATTAGAACGGGCTTTTTGTACCATTTGTTTTCTAATCATCATAAAATTAGATTTATCATTAGCTATAGGTATAACAAAATAGAATTTTGAACCTTTATTTATTTCACTGTCACACCAAATTGCACCGTTATGCGATTCCATAAGCTGTCTTGCAATCGGAAGCCCAAGCCCTGAACCGCCAACCTTACGTGAAAGTGAATTTTCAATTTGTGCAAATTTATCAAACACATGATTCAAATCCTTGCGTTCAATACCGATGCCGTGGTCTTCTACACAAACTTGAAGATAATTGCCTTGCAGTTTTTTGATATCTTCTTCAAAACAATGGTCGTATTGAAGTTCACGAGCATTGACAACTTTAGATGTAATTTCTATTTCTCCCGCTTCGGGGGTGAATTTTATTGCATTTGAAACAAGGTTTGTCAAAACTTGCTCCAAACGGTTTGAGTCTGCATAAATTTCCACATCGTCTTTTGATGGAACATATTTTATAGTTAAATTCTTTTCTTTAGCTACTTCAGTAAGATTAGTTTTTACATACTCAATTACGGGTTCAATGTGAATAAGTTCAAATTTGAAGTCCATTTTACCTGCTTCAATTTTTGAAATATCAAGAAGATCGTTAATAATTCCCGAAAGCCTTACAGCGTTTCTTTTACCCATAGAAACGAATTTTTCTATATTTTCGCTCATATCACCCGCTTTGCCGCTTAAAATAATATCCATAGCATTTTTGATGGCAGTAAGCGGTGTTCTTAGTTCGTGAGAAACAATCGAAATAAATTCGGATTTTAGTCTTTCGAGTTTTTGTAATTTTCTGTTAGTTGCTTTTAGTTCTTGCGTAAAAGATGCGCTTTGAAGCGGAATTGTTACTTGTTGAACAAGGGTTTGAAAAACGGTAGCATCTTCTGTGGAAAACGGTTTTTCCCTGTAGATTTCCGTAAAGCCATAAAATTCTTCGTTGAGAGCAATTGGAGCAAACATATTATCAAATCTCAATATTGAAAAATCATATTCTTGAATATTATGCTTGATATTTTTTTCAATTTTTAAATTCCCGATTTTTATATCAAACGGAGGGTCTGCAAGAAGAGATTTATAACTCAAAATTGCACGAAGTTTTAAGGCTTCAAGCAGTCTGTCCGAAACTTTGTAGAGAGAATTTATTATCAAAACGGGTTCTCTTTCTGAGCGAAACATCAAAGTGCAGGACAGTTCAAAATTGAGTGATTTTTCAATTCCTTCTATCATTATTTTTAGAAGTTTATCCTTATCCAAAGAGCCTGCAAGTTGAGAACTTGTATTGTACAAAACATTCAGCTGATACAAGCTTGCAGCAAGTTCTTGGTTAGATTTTGCCATTTTTAGCAGTTGTTGTCTTGTTCTCAGCGCAGAGTCGACGGTTGCAATTAACAACTTAGTATCAATAGGTGTTTTGATAAACAGATTAACGTTGTGAGAAACATCTTTGTTGTAGTCCTTTTCTCCGACTATTAAGAGAATAACAGATGGGAATTGCTTCATTTTTCTGCATAGCGGTTTTAAATCTAATGAATTTATATCTCCGTCTACAAGAACAATGTCGGGTTCTTCGACTTTTAAAATATCAAAAATCAATGTTTCATCAACACATACCAAAACTTCATCAACGGCAAATGCCGATTTGACAACTTTCTCTTTCTCGCTATCCTCACTAATCAACAAAAACTTTGTCATACTTACATAATATCAAAAAAGGGGTAAATATGGAAATTGTTAAGGTATATTTTATTTAATTAGAATAATATCTCCGCGCTTAACTTCTTTTGAAAGCTCGGTAATAATTTCATTATCCATTCTCATACAACCGTGAGAAACATATTTACCTATGCTTGACGGTACATTAGTTCCATGAATAAACTGACCTGTTGAGCTTTCTTCTCCGGTTTTTGTATCAATTTTATTTAAAACAATTATGAATGGTCCATATGCTCTTGGTCGTCGTCTTCTTTTTGAGCGTCTTGGAGCTCCTCTGTACGGGAATTTTTCTATATGAGAAACAATTCGAACACCTTTTTCGGTTTTCATGTTTGGACGCCCGCTTGCAATTAAATAAGCTTTTTGCGGACTGCCTGTGCTGTCGTACTTGTACAGAACGTTAGAAGTGAGGTCAACAACTACTTTTGCAATTTTATTTTTACCCTGAATTTTAACATTTGGTTTGGGCGCATTCATGAGAATTGTTTTATCATCAGTACCCTGTGGAGGAATTGAGCGGGTAAAGGTATCAGGCTTTTGTTCTGTTATATTCAGTAAATTATAACCCGCAGCTTGTATGGGGGTTATTGCAAATACCGATGTCATAGCAAAAATTTTGCCAATTTCACAAATTCTCATACTCTATAAAAAAGCGTAAAAATATATTTTGCTGATAATTTTTATAGCAAAAACAATGCTTACGAAAAGAATTTGTTTTATATTCTTTTTTCTACTTCAGATTTCACTATCCAAAAAGTAAAGCCTGCTAAAAGACTTTTTAGTTGATCAACGACCATTTTACCAATAACTGATTTTATTTTTTCCCTAACAATCGGAGCAAGTTTTATCATTTGCTCGGAAAGCTTTCTTACAATCTGCATAATATCTTTTATCTTTGGTTTTACTTCTTCCAAAAATGTATTCGCAGAGCGTACAAACTTATCCAGCTTAACAAGATTTGTTATAACAAACAAGGCTATAATAACTTCCGCTATAAATACTATTGAAATAAGAAAATAAAATACCATATTATCAGACCTATTTTTGTATTATTATATTCCATATAAGGGATTTTTTGAATACACTCGGAGGATTAGATTTTGATAAAATCAAATTTTCGATTTAGTTTTTCTTTGGCAGCTGCAAAGGCAATAAGCACCACTTTGAAAATAACAAAGCTTTCTGCCGGAACTTCTATTATAGGGAAATTTGTGCTCAAAATTTGTCCTGATTTTTTGGAACATGCCAACAAATACATAAAAACTAAGATTAATATAACGGGAACTAATGGGAAAACAACAACTTCGGGCTTGATTTCTCATCTTATAAAATCTGATAAGAATACCATTATAAATAATGCGTTAGGCGCAAACATGATTCAAGGCGTTGTAAATGCAATAGCAGTAGAGTTAAATCCGTTCAAAAAATACGACTACTCAGTAATTGAATCAGACGAAGCTTTTTTGGAAGTTATTTACAAAAACTTTGAGGCAGATTATCTTGTTATTACAAATCTTTTTCGCGACCAACTGGACAGATACGGTGAGCTAGCGACAACAAAAAAATTCATCCAAAACGGTATCGATTTGAAACCTAATTTGACACTATTATTAAATGCTGATGATCCGCTTGTTGCAAGTTTTAGAGGGGGCAAAGAAAAAATCTATTATGGTGTTGAAAATGTTGATTACATGGATGGTTTAGAGCCTTCAAAAAGCAACACCGAAGAAGCTTTTAACTGTCCTTGCGGGAAAGCGCTTAAATACGAAAAGA